>Ga0116156_10000754_pt1 | contig 33410 bp, 35 predicted proteins | sample AD_UKC045_MetaG_FD_89891 | JGI IMG/M metagenome (GOLD analysis project Ga0116156, IMG submission 89891) | Active sludge microbial communities of municipal wastewater-treating anaerobic digesters from USA - AD_UKC045_MetaG | ecosystem: Engineered > Bioreactor > Anaerobic > Digestate | place: USA...
CATTCTGATCACCGCGGAGGATACGGGCGGAACCATTGCCCGAACCCTGTATCTGTATCTCGATACGGGACGCACCGTCATCCGTTCCGGAGGAAAAGAATGGGAGTTGGCCTGAGCGATGTCTGACACACAAAAAACCACACTTTCGGCGATTCAGACCGCCCATCAGCCCGAAGAACGCCGCGAGGCTATCATGAAAGCCGTCCAGGAGATGCCCGCCATGCCCGCCGTGGTGCCACGCCTCTTCGAACTGGTCAAGAAATCCGATCTGCCCATCCATGATCTGGTCACTGCGGTGGAATATGACCCCGGCTTAACCTCCAATGTGCTGCGCGTGGCAAATTCCTCCTATTTCGGAGGGTTTCGAACCATCGGCTCGTTACAAGACGCCATTGTGCGCTTGGGCACCAAACGGCTGGTGGAACTGGTAATCGCCGCCGCCGCCGCGCCCCTAGTCGCACAACCCGTCCGCGGATATGATCTGGCCGCCGGGCAGTTAAGCGAGCATTCCATTGCCGTGGCGGTGGGCGCCGAAGCCTTGGCTTCCGAACTGGGACAAACCACCCCCAGTTATGCCTTTACCGCCGGCATGCTGCATGATATCGGTAAAGTGGTTCTCGGAACCTTTCTCGAAGTGGACGCAGGCCCCATTCTGGAGGTGGCGTTCACCCGGCGTTTGCCTTTTGAAGAGGCGGAACAGCAAATACTTGGCATCAATCATCCGGAAGTGGGCAGCATATTGCTCGAACACTGGAACCTGCCGGCTGAATTGGTGGAGGCTGTACGTTGCCATCATTCGCCAGAATCATTGGAACAACCCGCCCTGCTGGTGGATCTCATCCATGTTGCGGATCAACTGGCAATAGAAAGCGGCGTAGGATCTGGCATAGATGGGTTGCATTATCGGGCGTTTCCGGCTGTATGGGAGCGGCTTAAGTTAAAACCATCACAAGCGGAACGTGTTCTGTGCCATATGATGGATGGCCTGAACACCGCACGCGAACTGATCAATGGCAGAAAGGGGAGTTGACCTCTATGGCCTTGAATATTTTGGTAGTCGACGACTCGGCAACGGTTCGCGCCGTTATCGCGAAAACGTTACAACTCTCCGGCGTCGCAATCGGAGCGATCCATACTGCGGCCAATGGCGAAGAAGCCCTTTCCGTCATGAAGGAACAATGGATCGATCTTGTCTTTTCAGATATCAACATGCCCGTCATGGGCGGGATTGAAATGATCCAGCATATGCACCGGGATGCCATGCTGAGAAACATCCCCGTGGTCGTCGTCTCCACGGAAGGCAGTGCCGCGCGCATCGAACAAATGAAAGCCCAAGGGGTGCGCGCCTATATCCGAAAACCCTTCACCCCCGAAATGGTCCGAACCGTCGTGGAAGAGATCGTGGGGCCTCATGCGGAAGAACCTGAACAACCAGAAGACGAAAAGGCCAAACCAGAAGAACTGCTGAAAAAAACATTCACTCATGTCCTGGAACAGTATGCCTTCCTTTTCGGCGATCCACTCGAGGAATCAGGCCCGCCCAGCGAAATCGGGGCCTGCCTTTGCGCCACAATGGAATTCGTAGGGCCGATAAATGGAACACTTGCCCTGGCAATGCCTGCCATGCTCTGCCAGGAATTGGCATCCAACGTGCTGGGACTCGAATCGGACGATGCGGCCACCGAGGCCGCCGCTGCGGACGCGCTTAAGGAATTGCTCAATATCACCTGCGGCAATTTGCTTACCGCCCTCGCGGGCGACCAGGTAATCTTCGACCTGTCCGTGCCTGAGATCCAATCCTTTTCCAACGAACAGTGGCAGGCATGGCGCGCCGTTTCAGACACCGTGGCATTCACGGTGGAAGACGAACTGGTCCTCCTCCGGCTGGAACTGCAAAAACAGAGGTAGCAACTATGGCTTCTACTCGCCCAATCCGCGTTCTCATCGTGGATGATTCCGCCACGGTACGGCAGGTTTTTGCCAATGAACTTGCCCGGGACCCCGAAATTGAAGTGATCGGAACCGCTCCCGACCCCTACGTGGCACGAGACAAAATTGTCCAGTTAAAGCCGGATGTTGTCACACTTGACATCGAAATGCCGCGAATGGACGGCATCACTTTTCTGCGCAAACTCATGCAGCACTATCCGCTGCCCGTAATCATTGTTTCTTCACTTACCCCCACCGGCGGCGAAGTGGCTCTGGAAGCCTTGCAGGCCGGCGCCGTGGATGTCATGTGCAAACCCGGAGCCGCCTACAGCGTCGGCGACATGTCCGTCCAGCTCATCGATAAAATCAAGGCGGCCTCCCGTGTTTCAGTTCAACGGCGGACCGCCTCGCCGGCCGCAGCCGCCGCCACCGTGCAACGGCTCGCCATGACCCGCACTACCAATAAAGTAATTGCCATGGGCGCCTCCACCGGCGGCACCGAAGCCCTCACCCAAGTTCTCACCGCCATGCCCGCAAACGCCCCTGGTATTGTTATTGTCCAACACATGCCCGAAGTGTTCACCCGTTCTTTTGCCGACCGCCTGAATACCCTGTGCGCCATTGAAGTAAAGGAGGCCACCAACGGCGATACGGTTATCCCTGGAAAAGCCCTGATCGCCCCGGGTAATTACCATATGCTCCTGCGCCGGTCCGGCGCCAGCTACTATGTCGAAGTTAAATCAGGCCCCCTGGTCACCCGGCACAGGCCCAGTGTAGACGTGCTTTTTAAATCTGTCGCGCGTTTTGCCGGACGCAACGCCGTGGGCGTCATTATGACCGGCATGGGAGCGGATGGGGCCGACGGCATGAAGGAAATGCATAACAACGGCGCACAGACCATCGCCCAGGATGAAGCCTCCTGCATCGTGTACGGCATGCCCAAAGAAGCCGTTGCACGCGGCGGTGTTGACCACGTCGTATCCTTGGACCGCATCCCCAGGATAGCGCTCGATCTGGCCCAAGCGCCATAGGACTGTGACAATTTCCCCCTGGATCAACATGCTCCTCTCCCCCATCCAGGGATAAAAGAACTTTCTTTCACCAGATCATCAAGCGCTTGTGAAAGTTCACTCAGTTAACGAAACGTCCTCCGAAAGCTTCCCCAACAACGATGTCAGCAACATCGCCACTGGTTCATTAATGGGCGCGTCACCAAACTGATCATACCGGTTATAACTGACATGACCATCCAAATAGAGTACGTTTGAACCGCCAGGAATATGGTTAAATTTGTCAACGGTATTGGCCGTGGCCCCCAATCCATCCCCCATAATCCAGACATTGCTCTGTGCTTTTGCCGACGCGGCCGCATCATTTATATCGGTAATCAAAAAGCGCTCAATCCCTTCCCGAAGCCGGTACACGGTCTTCCCATTATGGCCGTTCCCCAGCCCTTCCGTAAATGTTTCCAAATCCTCATAAAGATCCTCGAGATTATCTTGGGACGGCGGTGATAAAGGGATAAAGGGAAGCAATGCCGCCACTAATGTCTCCACCATCTGCGGGGGTCCTTCAATATCGCCCAGCGATGCCACTTCGCCGCCGGGCAAATCACTATAATCGGCAATATCAAACACCCAGCCCAGATAAAAATAACTGGAATCCACCAATTGCTGACCCCGATTCTCTTCCATACAGGGAATGTTGAACTCACTTTCCCCTGTATCCGGATTGTTCGTGTCGCCTGGGCGTTCCATCGGATCGGACGGACAAAACGAAATCGCGGGATCCGCGAGATATTCAGGATAAATGGAAGGGACATTCGGCCCCAGCACCGCAAACCAATACCGGTCATTCGGTTCTTGCGCCGTGTCACAATCTAATGCGCCTGTAGCCCGTGCCAATATTGGGGGGTACAACTCCCCTTTGGATTCGTTGGCATACATTTTGAACACCAATCCCCACTCCTTCAGATTATTCTGACAGCTTGACCGGCGCGCCGATTCCCGCGCCCGCGCCAGGGCAGGCAGCAAAATGGCCGCCAGAATCCCAATGATGGCAATCACCACCAATAATTCAATTAGCGTGAAACCTCTCGTTTTCATGTAATATTCCTTGTTATTCGGTTACTTCCTAACTATGAAAATATTTCCTAAATTCTCTAAAATGCATGTTCTGTTTTTGTATAAGCCAATACCTGCGCGCTTAACTGCCCACCAAGCAAGCATAACCATCTCTTCATTCATCCCCCGCCACACGTTCTGCCGCTCTAAACATCACGTACTAATAATCGCATAAAAGACCCAAAATGTCAATATTCCTCATGGGAAAACTACATTTTTCCACGGATTTTTTAAATTATTGAAGCATCGTAGCGGGCCAGTCGACCGGCAGACTGAGTTGCATCACCCAAACATTTTCCTGGCCTACATTCTGATTCCAGTTGGTCGCCCAGACAATGCGCGAACCGTCTGTGGCTACGGTCGCCTGGGTTTCCTCCCAATACTCCCCGCGCGTCCCATAAACCTTGGCCAGATAGAAGGTCCGGGGATTTGCCGCATCCAGTTTTACCACTACAATCTTGCGATCAAGCCAGTTTTGCGCCGGGGTGTCCGGAGCAATATAGGTGGAAACCACCGCATACCCCGGCATATTGCAGGAAATATGCACACCGCTGTTCAATCCTTGCGGATCCTCAGAATCATAAAAAAGTCTTATGACCGGGATGCGGTTCGTTCCCGCATAACTCCCCCCCGCTTCCAGAATGGGCTGCACATCCACGCTGAGGGGGATCATATCGATGTAATCCGTCCGGTTGTTCTGCATCACAATCACTTCATTCCCCGCACTGTCCAGGCCAATATCGGCGTGCGACGTTGTGTAATCCAACCGGTGAAACTGCGTAAGTTCCCGGTTCGCCATCGTTAGCCCGGCAAGATTTCCAGAATTGGTCTCCATACCGCCTATTAATACCCAATTACCCAGATACGACATGCCCACCCAGTCAAGATCCGACTCCGCCAAGGGCAATGTATACACTCCTACTACATCATCGGCTTGCCGGTCCCAACAGAAAATATACCGGGCCCGGTAATCCTGGTTTACCCCTTGGAGGATGAACGCCCAATACCGTTTATCCGCCGAACTCTCCCCTTCATCTTTCATCGTAATCCGGTACAAATCAGGATTGGCCGCCAAAACCGGCTGTATCGCCGGATCTTCCGCAAAATCCTTGATGACGGTTTGATCTTCAGGATGCAGCATATTCACAGTCAAGATGCGGAATTCCTGCGTGCCCCAGATAACATTCGGATCGGCGGGATCCCACCGTGGTTCCTCTAAGCTCAGGGTGGTCACCGCCTGCGCATCCGTGTCGTAAGGAACACTGGCCGTGCGGTATACCCGCCAATCCCCACTGGCGATATCCGTTAATAAAATAAAAGAATGGTCCGCATTAAACGGATCATGACGCGAATATTCCTGCCGCACTTTCAAGCCCCGGGTAACCCGCCGTTGCGCCAACCCAAAATCAGGATCGAATATTGATTGACCAGAAGATGGCACACTTACAGCTTGAAGAGGAAATACCGGATTATGGCCTGAAAGAGGATCCGGGACTTCCACAAATCCCCCAGATTCGCCTTCACCCTCTTCCTGACCTTCCCCCTCCGGAAGCTCGCCTTCCCCCTCGCCCTGACCTTCCCCCTCGGGCTCTTGGCCTTCCAGTTCCCCCTCCGGAAACTCGCCTTCACCCTCGCCCGATTCCAAGACCTCAATATAGTCCTCTCGAAACCATGTGTCCTCCCCCACATCCGTTGTCACGCTTAATGATACGGTATACAAACCCGCATTCTGATATGTATGGATAGGATTGACTTCCGTACTCGTCAAACCATCCCCAAAATCCCAAAACCACGCTACAATGTCCTCACTGCCCGGTTCAGATTGATCCTCAAATTGCACCTGCAATGGGGCAGGGCCGGTCAACGGCGTAGCAGCAAACCACGCAGTGGGCCCTTGTTTGGGCGGGCATCCGGAACCAAAAAAAATAAGCCCGATAGTCATCACTATCAGGCAATTACATGGAACCCAACAATTTGAGTTTTTCATTCGCATCTCACTGTTCCTTGCAAGTTTTTACATAATCCTCATTATGTGCCTAATCCCCTGTTTTTACAAGTAATATCTTCTATGCTTTTACCTTATCCCCCCATGGCATCCTGGAGGCATTGGAATAGGCTCCAGGCGGGACATATCGATTTGGCCTGCCAGGGTACAAATCGCGGGCACATCGGCATGTCCGCCGGAAAGCGGCAACGGCGAAAGCAACACATCTTCCTCAAGCCATGCGTAGGTATCCAAACCAGCGGCAACATCAGAATCCATGCAGGATGCGGCATATTTCACTAAAGCAGCAATGCCTACGCCGGATTCAAACGCGGCGCTGATAACCAGTTTAGGGCCGAATTCATCCTGGACAAGCCCCTGCAGGGCCGGTCCCAGCATCGGCACGTGCAATAGCGTCGGTTTCCAAACCCACGCCGCCGCATTAAACCACAACGCCCGCCGCTCTCCCAGCAAGATATTCAATACCTCCTTGGCCATGGTGGGCGGAGGCATCTCATACAGCGTTTCATCCAGGGCATACGGCATGCCGGTTGTTGCATGGAAAGAGTCCAATTCATCCGGATTGCGCAACGGTTCTTCAATGTACTCGATGGAGATTCCCGAAATCGCCTTGGCGAATATTTTGGCCTCTTCAAGAGACCATGCCCGATTCGCGTCCAGCCGCAACAAACATTCGGTCCCCAATATCTTTGAAACACTTACAACCAAACCAGCCTCATCTTGTACCTCTCCCCTTCCAACCTTCAGCTTGGCGCACCGTATTTTACGTTCCCGCAACGTGCGGGCTTTTTTCAGGATGGATTCAGCGTCTCCGGATAATAGAGCGGACAACTCAATAGACGAAGCAGATGTGTTGAATTCATCCTCATGTCCAAGGATTGCTTGAAGCGCTGATTCGATGGCAAAAGAAACCGAAGGCAGAACTTCTTTGTTCTCAGAGGATAGGTGCGCCCGTTCTTGAAAAACCTCAAAATATTCGCGATTTCGGATGCTTTCGGCGAAACCGAAAAACGAATCTATACATTGCTCCAGCGTTTCCCGGCTAAATCCGGGCAGCGGTGCGGCATCACCCCAGCCCACGGCCCCATCTTCATCAATCAGTTTGAGCAGCAGACCGGTACGTTCGGTAATCGTTTTCCCTTTCTGCGTCAATGGATGCCGAAGCGGAAGTGTGTATTGGTACAACTCCGCGTTCATAACACCCAGCCAATCGAAAATAACAAGGTATAGAGCAGCAAGAGCTTGCCTGTCGAGGCCAGCACCTGGTTCAAAAATGGCCCTGAACGTTTAAAGACCCCAATAATCGGTGGAATACCGGCCAAGGGAACAAAACTGGCCAGCAGCACCGCGCAATGGCCCCCCGTACCCGCCGCCAGCCACCACGGAACAAGGATGCTCGCCAAAATAATAGAAAGCAAATATTCATAGCGCGCGAAGGAAACGCCAAAACGCACCGCCAACGTTTTTTTTCCGCTAAGGCGGTCGCCCTCAATATCCCGCAAATTATTTACCGTTAGAATCGCGACCGAAAATAAGCCGGGGGCCAAGCCCGCCACGATTGGCGCCCAATACATCTGCTGGGCTTGTACATAATATGTTCCCGCCACGGCTACGGGCCCGAAAAAGATCAACACAAACACTTCGCCCAATCCCAAATATCCAAGCGGATAAGGGCCGCCCGTATACAAAACGCCACAAAGGATCGAAAGCAACCCGATAATTAGAATGGGGACTCCACCCCGGTAGATGAGGTAGAGTCCAATACCAAACGCCAAGGCAAAAACGAGGATGGCGGCAACCATCATCTGCCGGGGTGTCACCCATCCCTGCTGAGTAGCCCGGGCAGGGCCAAGACGATCTGAATTGTCCGTGCCTTTTACAAAATCAAAATAGTCATTGGCGTAATTGGTGCCAATTTGAATCAGGATTGCCCCCAGCAACGCGCCCACTGCCGAGGGCGCATGAAACACACGATCCTCAATGGCCATTGCGGTTCCGATGAGGACGGGGGCAATACCCGCGGGCAGCGTTTTGGGCCGCGCGGCCAAAAACCAGATTTTACATGTATTTATATTCATGGATTGCGGGGAAACTTCTTAAAGTTGGGTTTGCGCTTCTCCACATACGCGTTGCGCCCTTCCTGGCCCTCTTCAGACATGTAGAAAAGCATCGTGGCATTTCCGGCAAGCTCCATCAGCCCGGCCTGGCCGTCTTCATCGGCGTTCATGGCGGCCTTGATGCATCGAAGCGCAATCGGCGAATTTTGGAGGATTTCCCGGCACCATTGCACCGTTTCCTCTTCGAGCCGTTCCAGGGGCACCACGGTATTCACCATGCCCATTTGAAGCGCTTCCCGGGCGTTGTATTGACGGCACAAATACCAAATTTCGCGCGCCTTTTTCTGACCCACCATGCGCGCCAGGTGTGCCGAGCCATACCCCGCATCGAAGGATCCCACCCGCGGCCCCGTCTGACCGAAAACCGCATTGTCCGCCGCAATGGTGAGATCGCACACCATCGCGAGGATGTTCCCTCCGCCGACGGCGTATCCCGCCACCATCGCGATGACCGGCTTCGGCAGCGTTCGGATCTGCCGGTGCAAATCCAGCACATTCAGGCGTTGCGCGCCCGTGCGCTTGTCCACATATCCCGAAGCGCCCCGCACATTCTGATCGCCGCCGGAACAAAACGCCTTGTTGCCCTCGCCCGTCAGGATAATCACCCCGGTTTCCGGGTCAAACCGCGCATCGCGCAAGGCATCGCTGATTTCATCATTCGTCAATGGCGTGAACGCATTGCGCCGGTGCGGACGGTTGATCGTGATCTTCGCGATCCCCTCCGCTTTATGATATTTAATCTCTTTGTAGGACTTCGCCTCCACCCACGCAATGCTCGGCATAGTCTGTCTCCAGGTAATGTTATGCGGTCACACCAAAAAATCGCTTAAGCGCCATAGTATAGCCACTGGGGTTTTCGAAGTGCACGTTATGGCCGCAGCCTCCCATGCATTGCACCGCCATCGACGGGCACGCCTCGCTCATGTCCTCCGCGATCTGCCGGAACTTGTGATCCAACTCCCCCACCAGCAACACTGTTGGCGTGGAATATCCGCCAAGCTTCTCCCACAGACTGATCTGCGATCCCACGCCCATCCCACGCAAGGACGCCGCCAGCCCCGCAGGATCATTGTGCAGACGCCGCGTCACTAATTGCTCGCGGCGTCCGGGATCGCGCGCAAGTGAAGCAAACATCGGCTGGTCGTACCACTCTTTCACGAACTCCGAAAATGCTTCCGGCGACAGGCTTTCCAGGCGGTTCGCCAAATCGCGATCATGTTGTTCCCGCTGACGCCGCTCCTCCTCATTCCGGATGCCTGGGGACGCCGATTCCAATACCACCCGCGTGAACCGGGCCGGATGCTGCAGCGCCAGATACAGTGCAAGCCGCCCCCCCATCGAATACCCCGCAATCCCGCAGGTGTCCACCCCCAGCGCATCCAATCGCCTCAGCAACCCCACCGCCGCATGCTCTATCGTGAACGGCGTCCCGGAATGCGAACAATTCCGGCCATGCCCAGGCAGATCCGGACAGATACATCGGAATCCCTCGCACAATTCATCCACCACCTCCATCCAATCCGCGCCCTCTCCCATGAATCCATGCAAAAACAATACTGCGGGCGCGCCCGCCGGCCCCCGGATGATTTCCTGCCCCGCCGATGGTAGTATCATACGCGTTCTCCCGTCAGGGAATGTTTCACCGCCAGTATACTGTTTATCCGGAAAAGAAGGAAGTGTGTTCCCACCGGAAAGGAAGCCATGCCCATGATCGAACTGACCAGCTTACCCGAAGTAGAAGCCGCCCTCGAAGCCAGCATGACCCGGCCCATCTTCGTCCTTAAACACAGCACCCGCTGCCCCATCTCCGCCGGCGCATACCAACGCGTACTCCACTACATCGAAACCGCCGGAGAGACCGCGCCCCCCGCCTACCTCGTTAAAGTCATCGAATCCCGCCCCGTTTCCAACGACCTTGCCACCCGCCTCAACATCCAACACCAATCCCCCCAACTGATCCTCGTCAAAAACAAAACCGCCGCATGGCACGCCTCCCACAACGCCATCACCGCACAGGCCATTCAAGCCGCACTCTCTCACCAATAAAGGGCATATTCTCCACAAACATAGCAAACTCAACCGCATGCTCTATTATGGCAGCCGCATGATATTGCACAAAGGAAGCATGCCTTCGAGCATGACTTTGCCCTCTTCGCTTACTGCTGTGCTTTTCAACAACAACTTATTCAAAGAACCAAGTGTGGCGAGTATTGGAATGGCGTTGTCCGTAATCCCGGCACCGGATAATTCGAGACTCTCAAGCGTATTCCAGTTTTTTATTAGTTCCAAGTCAGCATCGACAACGTTACCATAGGTCAACCCGAGGGACTGTATGGCATCCGGTTTGAATGCCGCTAAAAATGACATGCCTTGGGGCGGGGTATGCCCCACATTGAGTCTGACATGCATGCCTTCGTCGATTAGGAATACAACCTTATCTATGCCTACCCCCTTCCCGAAATATTTCCATGTGGCATTTTGTCCGGCGTCCGCCGGACGGGTAAAAACTTGAACGGGGAAGTCTTTCCCGGGAAGTTCAATAACCCGCGGTGCTGACCATGGAAGAACGGGGTGTGTAGGTTTCCTGGCAGGTGGCGCCTTTTCCATCTGTTGGGGCATGCTGGAATCATTGGTCATACCTGATTTTTGGGCTACTTTCTTCCTATCCGGCGCGGGTACAGGGGATACCGCTTTTTCCAAGGTACCAGTGTCTTCTCCATGGATGAGTTCATTCAGAGCGTTTATATACATTTCGCGAAGCGATGGCACTGATATAATTAAGGCAACCATGCCCCCAATAAAGAATACAACCATCACTATACTCTTAGCGCCCACATGAGATGGGGACCTGCCCCCACCGCCACCAAAAAAACGGAAAATACTCCTCTCCGCCGACCACCTCGCGCCGCAATACGGGCATCGATCACCAACCTGAGCGTTGAGAGAAACCGACCCACCACAGCGTCCGCAGGATTTTCCCGTCAGCACCGTTCTTCATTCCCCTATTCAAAGGCCGCGCCGGTCTTGTTGTCCTCAACAACCAATTTTCTATTCCACACGGAATGCTCCTTCTACTAAACCCCATTATAAAAAAGCAGGGACTGATACATCTACGATCGCAGACTCGCTCCGCTTATGCCAGTCCCTGATTTCTGTTAGCACATTTCCCAAATGCTGGTTTGGCCCATGCCGCCGCCAACGCAGAGGGAAGCGAGGCCGAGGCTGTTGCCGCGGCGTTTCATTTCGTGCAGCAGGGTTACAATGAGCCGGACGCCGGTGCAGCCGACGGGGTGTCCAAGACCGACGCCGGAGCCGTTGACGTTGACGATGTCGCGTTTGAGGCCCATGAGTTTTTCGCAGGCAATGTACTGCGCGGCGAAGGCCTCGTTGATTTCGAAGAGCTCGATGTCATCTTGCTTCAGGCCAGTGCGTTCGAGGGCGATCTTGGTGGCAGGCACCGGGCCATATCCCATGAGTTCGGGTTCTACGCCGGCAACAGCATGACCGCGCATTTTCGCGATGGGGGTGCAGCCGAGTTCCTTGGCTTTTTGCGCGCTCATGAGCACCATGATGGCGCAACCGTCGTTGATGCCGGAGGCATTGCCCGCCGTGACGGTTCCGTCTTTCTTGAAGGTGGGCTTGAGCGCAGCGAGTTGTTCCATGGTCAATCCATAGCGGGGGTGTTCGTCGGTGTCGAAGATTTTGGGCGCGCCTTTTTTCTGCGGGATTTCCACGGGAACAATCTCTTCCTTGAACGTGCCATTTTTGATTGCAGCTTCGGCGTTACCGTGCGAGCGGAGGGCCACTTCATCCTGCTCCTTACGGGAGATATTGTATTTCTCCGCAAGGTTTTCCGCGGTCAGACCCATGATCAGGCCCGTGAACGAGTCCGTGAGTCCGTCCCACACGCCGTCGGCCATTTTCCCGTGTTGGAGGCGTGCGCCCCACCGGGCCTGGTCCAGCGTGTAGGGCACACGGCTGAGCACTTCGACGCCGCCGGTAACCACAACATCCATGTCGCCCAGCATGATCTGCTGCGCACCGTAGATCAGGGCTTGCATCGCAGAGGAGCAATTGCGTTGAATGGTGACGCCAGGCACAGTGATCGGCAAACCCGCTTTCAGCGCAGCCACGCGGCCGGTCGGATTTTCATCACATCGCTGCATGCATTGGCCCAGGATCACATCGCAGACGATTTCCTTGGGCACATTCGCTCGTTTCAATGCTTCCTTGATGACATGCGCCGCCAGATCCGGGGCCGGATAGTCCTTCAGAGCGCCTCCAAAATCCCCGATGGCTGTGCGAACGGCTGATACCGCAACGACTTCATTCATGGTGTTTCTCCTTCGGCCGAGGCCGGTGTAGTTTAAGGGAATATACTCATTTGGGCCATTATACCGACCGTACGGTATATAAAATCAAGTTGAGGGTTTGAACAAGGACGGATCTCGTTTACAAACAAGGGAAATTAGGAATGAATGGGAGTGCTGGGAGGGATGGGAATGATGGGAAAAATGGGAAGAATGGGTCTTGGCATGGAAAAATGGAAAAATGGAAGAACAAAGAAAAAGCGGCAAAGAAACTAAACGAAGTTGAGAATAACCCGTGTAGTTGGCGGAACTTCCACGGCTTCGCCCATTCACGGCTTCGCCCATTCATTGAAAACAGTGCCCGATTTTTAGTATGCTCTTGCATGAAGACGAATGGCGGACGCCCAAGTCCGGAAGTACCCACCATTCGGCGCTTCATCTCTCAGTTCGCCACGGCGGCACGGGCACGAATTCTATCCAGCACTTCGGCCAGTGAAGGTAAGGGTCCTGGATTCCGCCGCCGGGCATGTGACCTGCGGTGTGTATGCTGACAGGCGCCTGAGCCGCCCGTTTCCGAGGATTATTGACGCGCCCGGAGCAAGCCGGCGCGTTGCTTGAAAGGAGCATGAGTACATGTGCGGGATAGTAGGTTACATCGGCGAGAAGAATTGCGTAGAGATTATCATGGCAGGCCTGCACCGGCTGGAATACCGCGGGTATGACTCAGCGGGTGTGGCGGTGGTGGCGGATGGCGCGCTGAAGTGCGTGAAGAGCGTGGGCAAGCTGAAAATCATGGACAAGAAGCTTGAAGACCATCCACTCACGGGTCATTTGGGGATTGGTCATACGCGCTGGGCCACGCACGGGGCGCCGAGCGAAGCGAATTCGCATCCGCATTTCGACATGCAGATGGAAATTGCCGTGGTTCATAACGGCATTATTGAGAATTACCAGGAATTGCGAAATCAACTACAGGCGGAAGGCGTCCAATTCCGCAGTCAAACCGATACGGAAACCATCGCGCACCTGGTTCGAAAATATTACCAGGGCGATCTGTTCGCGGCGGTGAAGCGCGCGTTGCACGACGTGGAAGGCGCGTATGCGATCGGCGTGCTCTGCAAGGATCATCCTGACTTGATGATTGCGGCGCGGCACGGCAGTCCGCTTATTGTAGGGCTGGGTGATGACGAGGCGTTCATTGCATCAGACGTGCCGGCAATTATGAAATACACGCGCAAGGTGCTGTACATCGACAATGGCCAGGTGTGCGAGATCAAGCGCGGCTCTTACACGATCGAAGACATTGATGGCAATCCCGTCGATCTTGAAGTCAAGACGGTGGATTGGGACGATGCGGCGGCGGAGAAGGAAGGATATCCGCACTTCATGCTGAAGGAGATCAACCAGCAGGCAAACGTTATCCGGAATACGCTGCGGGGGCGTGTGCATGAGGGATCGGAAGAAGTCTCGCTCGAAGATATGAACATCTCGCTGAAAGAATTGAAGGCCTGCGAGAAGATCGTCATTGTGGCATGCGGTACGGCATGGCACGCCGGGATGGTTGGCAAGTACTTAATTGAGAAATTCGCCAAGGTCCCCGTGGAACTCGATCTGGCCTCCGAATACCGCTATCGGGATCCGATCGTACCGAAAAACACGATCATGATTCCCGTGTCACAGTCGGGCGAGACGGCGGACACGCTGGAAGCCATCCGCATCGCGAAGCGGCTGGGCGCGAAAGTGGCTTCGGTGGTGAACGTGGTGGGTTCGAGCGTGGCGCGCGAATCGCACGGCGTCATTTATCAGCACGCGGGCCCGGAAATCGGCGTGGCCTCTACGAAGGCGTATACGTCGCAATGCACGGCGTTCGCGCTGTTCACCATCTGGCTGGCGGAAACACGCGGGGTGATGGATAAAGCGCAGGCGAAAGAGATGATTGCGCACCTGCGGCAGTTGCCGGAAAAGATTCAGTGGATCCTGGATCACCAGGACGACATCAAGCGGTGCGCCGAAGATCCGAAATACCGCGACGCCCAGAGTGCCCTGTACCTTGGCCGCAGCTATAACTTCCCGAGCTCGCTGGAAGGCGCATTGAAGCTGAAGGAAATCAGCTACATCCACGCGGAAGGCTATGCGGCGGGCGAGATGAAGCACGGCCCGATTGCGCTGGTCACGGATCAACTGCCGGTGGTGTGCGTGGCAGTGGATGGCGATGTCTACGACAAGATGGTTTCAAACATCCAGGAAATCCGCGCGCGCAAGGGCATCGTGCTCAGTGTGGCCACCGAGGGCAATGAGGAAATTAAGAGCCACAGCGCGGACGTGTTCTACGTGCCGGCGTGCTATGAACCCTTCAGCCCAATTCTTGTGGCGGTGCCGCTGCAACTCTTCGCCTACTACGTGGCGGCAAACCGCGGCTGCGACGTGGACCAACCCCGCAACCTCGCCAAGAGCGTAACCGTCGAATAAATCAAGCAATAGACGTCAAGAAGCCCCGCCATTGTGGTCCGGGGCTTCTTTTTTTTGATTTTTGCCGGGAAATCGCTACCTTGAAAATTCGGTTGCAAACACCGAATTTTCAAGGTATACTATAGACATGTTGGAACGCAAAAAAGATCTACATGCCTTGCGGGGCCTGCTGAAGCGGCACCGGGCAGTGGGCATTATCGGCGCTCGGCAAGTGGGTAAAACCACGCTTGCGCGTATGTTGGCCCATGCCTGGAAAGGGGATGTTCATTTCTTTGACCTGGAAAATCCGGAAGACCTGACACGGCTCAGCGACCCTTTTCTTGCGCTGAAATCATTGCGGGGATTGGTGATTATTGATGAGATCCAGCGCCAGCCCGAGTTCTTCCCGGTGTTGCGCGTGTTGCTGGATCGTCCGTCATGCCCTGCCCGTTTTCTTTTATTGGGCAGCGCTTCCCCGGACCTTCTGCGTCAAGGCTCCGAAAGTCTGGCAGGGCGCATTTTTTACCATGAAATTGGCGGGTTCACACTGGACGAAACCGGAACAGACCATCATGAATTACTTTGGATCCGGGGTGGATTGCCACGTTCGTATCTTGCCAAATCCGCCCTGGAAAGCCATGAATGGCGCCAAGGATTTATCCGGACATTTCTGGAACGCGATCTGCCGCAGCTTGGTATAGGGATTAGTTCCGTCACCATGCAGCGATTCTGGACCATGCTCGCACATTATCATGGCCAAACCTGGAATGCTTCCGAATTTGGGCGCTCGTTTGGCGTTGCAGATACTACCGTACGAGATTATCTCGATCGGTTGAGCGCGGCGCTGGTGGTTCGGCAGTTGCCGCCCTGGTATGAAAACATCTCCAAGCGGCAGGTGAAAGCGCCAAAGGTCTATATCGCTGACAGCGGATTGCTGCATGCATTACTGAATCTGCGCACGCAGACGGATGTCGAATCGCACCCCAAAATGGGCGCGTCCTGGGAAGGCTTTGCGCTCAATCAGGTGATCCGCCAGACCGGCGCGGGCCGGAACGAATGTTATTTCTGGGCCACGCATGGCGGTGCGGAGCTAGACTTACTTGTAATACACGGCAAACAGCGGCTCGGTTTTGAATTCAAACGGTCCAGCCAACCCGGCGTTACGCCTTCCATGCGCAGCGCTTTGACTGATCTCAAACTTACACGCCTTGATATCGTATATCCGGGCGATTTGGTGTTCCCATTAACGGAAAAAATTCGCGCGGTGGGCATCACGAAATTACTGGACGCGCTAAAACCTTTGCGTTGATTTGGAAAGAAGGATAAGGACATGAAATCTTACCTATTCATCTTGGTGTTGATTTTTGCCGTCGCGGCGGGAGCGCAGGAGAACACCGGGGATTGGCTGGTGGATACACAGGAGCGGCCGGCCGCCATTGTCAGCAATGACGGGCAACAAGAACTGATTCTGGGAAACGGTTTGATCCAACGGACATTTCGCATAGGGCCGAATTTTGCGACTGTAAACTTCATTAATCTGGTGAACAATGCCAATATTCTACGGGGGGTGAAGCCGGAGGCTATTGTTGAACTGGATGGGATGAAATATGAAGTCGGCGGATTAAAAGGGCAGCCGGATTATGCATATCTGGACCCGAAATGGATTCCTGAACTTCAGAATGATCCGAAGTCGTTTCAGTATGCGGGATACGAGTCCGCGCCGATGGAGGTGATGTATCCCTGGACGCCGAAACGCTCCGCGCCGGAGACGCCATGGCCGCCGAAGGGTGTGGGGATCGCGGTGCGGTTTACGGCGCCGGAAAGTGCGCCGGAAAAGCACCGGAAGGTATCCATCACGCTGCACTACGAGCTTTATGACAATCTGCCGGTGATGGCGAAATGGGTGACGGTGTCGAACGGGGGTAATGAGGACGTGGTCATTACCGGTCTGGAGGGGGAACTGCTTGCGGTGACGGAGGCGGAAAAGGACCGCGTGCATGTGGAAAGCAACTATGCATTCAACACGATGAATACCACCGACTGGGCGACGGATGCGGACTATACGACGCAGATCGATTATGAATACAAATTCCGGGTGCTGATGCGGAGCCGGTATCCGATGGGGCCGGGCTGGCGCTTGAAGCCGGGCGAAGCGTTTGATTCCTTCCGGACCTACATGCTGCTTCAGGACAGTGATGATCGCGAGCGGCGGGGTCTGGCGAAGCGGCGCATGTACCGGGCGCTGGCCCCGCAGGCAATGGAGAATCCCATTCTGATGCATGTGCGTGAATCTACATCCGAGGCTGTCCGGCGCGCGGTGGACCAATGCGCAGAGGTGGGATTTGAGATGGTGATTTGCACGTTCTGGAGCGGGTTCGATATTGAAAGCGAAGATCCCGCTTATATCGCGCGATTCAAGGAGGACGTGGCGTATGCGCACGGCAAGGGGGTGGAACTTGGCGGTTATACCTTGATGTGCGCTTCGCGCGACGTGGGCGCGGAGAATAATTGCATTGACCCGAAAACGGGGAAACCGGGGAGCATGTTCGGGCAAAGCGCCTGTCTGGCGAGTGAGTGGGCCGACGGTTATTTCAAGCGGGTGCTGAATTTCATGGATGCCACCGGGCTGGATGTGATTGAGACCGATGGGCCGTTCCATGGGGATGTATGCGCCTCAACCGCTCATGCGCATCACCGGGGATTGGAGGATTCGCAGGCGGCGCAATGGAAGGCGTGCTGCAACTTTTACCATGAGTGCCGGAAACGCGGGGTGTACATTAACACGCCCGACTGGTATTACCTGAACGGCAGCAACAAATGCGCGCTGGGATATCGCGAGACGAACTGGAGCCTGCCGCGCGAAAGGCAGATCGTCATCGGGCGGCAAAATATTTTCGACGGCACCTTTGAAAAGACGCCGAGCATGGGCTGGATGTTCGTGCCGTTGGTGGAATACCACGGGGGCGGTCCGGCGGCCACCTTGGAGCCGCTGCACGAGCATTTGAAAGAGTATGAATGGCATCTGGCGCAGAATTTCGGCAGTGGCGTGCAGGCTTGCTATCGCGGGCCGAGATTGTACGATGCCGATGACACCAAGGCCGTGGTCAAGAAATGGGTGGATTTTTACAAGAAACACCGCGCGATTCTCGATTCCGATCTGATTCATGTGCGCCGGGCGGATAACCAACAGATTGACTGCATGCTGCACGTGAACCCGCGGCTTGAGGAGCGCGGGCTGGCCATGGTCTATAATTCATCGGACCGGGAACAGTCCGCCACGTTGAGGCTTCCGTTGTACTACACCGGCCTCAGCAATACGGCACACCTCCACCAGGAAGACGGCCACGCCCAAAAATATTCTCTGAATCGCGATTACACCATTGAACTGCCCATTACCCTCAAACCGATGAGCATGACGTGGTTTGTGATCAAGTGATGTATACTTTTTCATAAGGACGTTCAGGGAATTTCACTGTGGATAGAAAACACATTGTATATGCGGCGATTGAGCGGACAGGCCCGCCGCGCACACCCATTAATTACTGTAACAGGGATTTTGAGCATTCCGACACCATCGGGTGGGGGTTTAAGGCTGCACGGGAGTTCGTTCCTTCGGAGCCGGGGCTTACGGAATGGGGGTATGTGTGGCATGTGCTGGATCAAACAATGGGACAGCCGGGAACGCATCCATTATCCGAGTGGGAACGAATAAACGAGTATGTGCCGCCGGATCCGTATGCGGCGGGGCGTTTTGACGGACTGGAGGATTTCTTAAAGGAGTGGGGAGACCGGTTTGTCAAGTTCAGCATGGGCATCAGCGGATTCAACCAGGCAACCTTCCTCCGGGGGTTTGAGACGCTGTTGATGGATGTGTATATGGATCCCAAACGCGCGGAGAACGTGTTGGATATCGTTTTTGATTTTGAGAACGGCATCATCGATCAGGCGCTGCGGTATCCGGTGGATGCCATTGCCTTCGGCGATGATTGGGGCACACAAGAAGGGCTGATGATCGCTCCGGAAGTGTGGCGGGCCGTGTTTCGCCCCCGGTACGCGGATCAGTTCGCGCGAATACATAAGGCGGGGAAGAAAGTATGGTTTCATTCCTGTGGACAGGTGCATGCCATTATCAACGACCTTATTGATATTGGCGTGGATGTCATAGAGTTGCTTCAGCCGGACATTTTCGGCGTGGAACGGCTCGCGGCGGATTTCGGCGGCAGGGTGTGTTTCTGCTGCTCCATCGATCACCAGCGCAGGGCCATATCCGGAACCCGCGACGAGATTTTCGCGTATGCCAAACGCCTCCGGAACACATTAGGTGCATTCAACGGCGGATTTATCGCCTATATCGAGGATTATGCCTCCCTGGGCATGAGCGAACAGAATTATCAATGGATCCGCGAAGCGTTCCATTCAGTAGATACCCCCTGAGCCTGATCGCTGACCGCTGATTGCTGACCGCTGATTGCCTTTGGGCTTTACGCACGTTTTCGCTAATGCGCAAGCCATGCTTCCGGCTGGACGTTTTCCTAACGGAATGCGTGGTTTAATTGACAATCCTCAAAAAACTTCGATACAATAACGCGATAGTTGAGGCGGCTCGGCGGCATAGCCAAGTGGTAAGGCGGAGGCCTGCAAAGCCTTTATTCCCCGGTTCGAATCCGGGTGCCGCCTCCAACTATTTTTTTTGTCCGAAATCATCCCGTCCGAGGGGATAGTTCCGTTGATTTGGCTTGGGCGAGTGGTGGAATAGGCAGACACGACGGACTTAAAATCCGTTGCCCGTAAGGGCATGCGGGTTCGATTCCCGCCTCGCCCACCATCCTGTAAACAAAGGACTTACACAACACCCCGTAAGCCCTTACCATGTCTTTTTTATGCCTTAAAATCCATGTATGGGGCACTCTTGGGGCACTTGAATACAAAAACTCACAACAAAATGCCCCGCGCCCTTCCCTTCTTTGTGAGATTATCTACTTAGGAAATGCCCCACAAAATACACAAAACCTTGAATTATTGCCCCATAAGTGCCCCACAACGCTATGGGGCACTAATTATCTTATTGAATGTCAGTGGTTTAAGTATTGCCACCTATCGGATGTTAAATTATCTTGTTGTATTTTATCGCCCGTTTTGGTACACTGGGAACTGAAATTTGAAGTTTCGATACTCTGAAAACCTTACACAAAATACACAAAAAGGATTTGAGTATGGCAAACATTGAAACCCGAACCGATAGCAAGGGCGATGTGTCCTACCGCGTCAAGGTAAGATTGCGTGGGCATGCACCCGTGAGCAAAACCTTTGATCGTTTGACTGATGCGAAAATATGGGCCGTGCAAACCGAGGCCGATATACGAAGCGGGCGAAACTTCAAGAATCCAGAATCAAGAAAGCGCACCTTCGCGGAAATGATTGATCGCTATGTCAAGAACATTTTGCCGGGAAAGCGGGAACGAAGCCAGAAGGCACAAAGGAAACACTTCGCATATTGGCGGGAACGTTTCGGGGATTACTTTATCGCCGATGTCACCCCGAACATGATCGCCGAAGCGAAAGACGATCTATTGCAAGACATAGCACTTTCAACCAAAAGACAACGCACCCCTTCCACAGTCACCCGCTATCTTGCCGCGCTTTCGCATTGCTACACCGTGGCCGTGAATGAATGGCAATGGGCCGATGAAAACCCCGTTAAACGGATTCGCAAGCCCAAAGAACCCAAGGGCAGGGTTCGTTACCTGTCGGATGAAGAACGCGAACGCCTCTTGAAAGAATGCCGCGAATCACGCGATCCCGCATTGCTTACCATTGTCACCCTTGGGATATGCTCTGGTATGCGCCGGGGGGAAATCATGGATTTAACATGGAACAACGTTGATCTTAATCGGGCCGTTATCACAATCGAGGACACGAAAAACGGGGAGCGCCGGGGCGTGCCCGTGGTGGAACCCGCCTTGTCCCTCATGAGAGAACATGCCCGAATCCGCCGCCGTGTGGATACGCCGCTTGTTTTCCCCGCGCCGAAGCGGGCCGGGGCGAATGCAAAACCCCTTGATTTTGAATCCGCGTGGAAAGCCGCCCTTGCACGGGCTGAAATCACCGATTTTAAATTTCATGATCTCCGCCATTCTTGCGCCTCATATTTGGCAATGAACGGGGCAAGCGTGGCCGAAATTGCGGGCGTTTTGGGGCATAAAACATGGGCCATGACAAAACGGTATTCGCACTTATCTCAAGAACACACCTCGAAAGTGTTGCAAAACATGGCCGCGAAAGTGTTCGCGAAGCCGGAAGCGAAGGAAGGGACCTGACAATGAAAAAAAAGAAGAACGAAAAAGAATTAGATGACTTTTTATCCGAAAAGAATCTCGCGCATGCTCGTAAGTTAGCATGTTACATCAAGGAATGCAGTGCAAAAATCTTAAACGATCTTGATGAAAAGCATGATGCTGGTAAGCCAATTGAAAAACAAATGATTCAATTGATAGCCATAAAGGAATATGGCCAAGAGTGGTTTAAAAAAGCAGGTGCATTAATAAGGAAACATGTAGAAAAATCTCTGAAACTGCACTTGGAGTATATTTGTAGACAGTTGTTTTTGGTGCTAGTAGAAGGAATTGACAGGGATTGCCAAAAGACCCTTTTAAAGAAAATATCCACAGACTCTCTTCGGAAACGTATTAGTGAAATATGCTCTGATGCAACCGTGACAGAAGCAGAGGATTTGTATGAGGAAGTATTACCACGTTTGTTTGAAATGAGTTTTTTACTCTTGGAAGTTGATTTTGATCATATACGAGGGCGGAAAAGCATTGTCTCTGCCAAAAATGGACATATAGCAGTTCACGGTACTTGGTCTGAAAAAAAGGATCGCTGGCAAAGATACAAGGATGCCTATGGCATACTTCGCAAAAAGATGTCCAATCCGCCCTATTCCAATGAATGGTGCTACGAAAAGGTGGCAAAGCAATTTGGTGTATCAAGCAAAACAATAAAGCGCCACGTATCGCAAAAATAGTTAGGACACTGCTCTGCACTGTCCTTGTCCTTGTTGTGCTCTAATTTACTTGCAAGGCTGGAATCATAGTGATTTTGGCCGTAACGTAGAGGAATCTGAGCATGACAAACTTACCAACCCCCGAACCCACTACCCAAAATAAACCCCGGCTTATACCTGTCACCGCTTGGCCAAAAGAACACGCATGGCCACCTGTTGGGGGCCTCCGCCATTTGATTTTCCATGAGAAAACCAACGGTTTTGATCGCGTTGTGAAGCGTGTCGCAGGCCGCGTGCTGATTGACGAAACCGCGTTTTTTCAATGGGTTGAAGCACAAAACACGAAAGCCGACCAATGAACGCCGGGGCTGTTCGTAATCAACGCCGCCTAGATGCCGCCCAAGTGAAGGCCGCCGTCGATCCCGCTGCGTTTTATAAGCATGAGTTACCTGGCATGCCGCCGCCGCGCCGTATGACGGGCTGGGCTAACGCTGGGTTGTGTTGCTTCCACGACGATCACAACGAGGGAAACTTCAGAGTAAATCTGGACACGGGAGCGTTTTGTTGTTTCGCCTGTGGGCGAAGGGGGGGCGATGTAATCGCCTTCACCCAACAACGCCGCGCCGTGAGCTTTCGCGATGCGCTGGCCGCCTTGGCTAACGAGTGGGAGTTGTGCTAATGCTCAAAACATTGACACCCGAACAAGCCGATCAAGTGTTTTGGGACATTGACGAAACACCGCCGCCGATCCCAGATGACACCGCGCCGGAGGTGGAATTTTGTCCCACCTTCACACCGCCCGATGGTATACCGAAAACGTGGAAGGGAAAGCACTTTCGTTTTGCTTGGCCGTATCGTGACGAACGTGAGCGCATTACTCGTTATGATGTGCGGTACGATGACGGCAATGGTGACAAGGTAGTAATCCCGTTTAAGACTGATGGGAAGGCCGAAGCGCCACCTTCACCGCGTTCTCTTTATGCCCTGGATGTGTTAGCGAAAGCCGCGCCTAATGCCACTGTCTACGTTGTGGAAGGGCCGAAAAAGGCCGCTGCGATGTGTTCCTTGGGCTTGGCCGCCACCACTTCACAAGGTGGCGCACAAAGCGCCTTGCAGAGTGACTGGAAGCCGCTGGGCCGTTTCCGTCACATCGTCATATTGCCTGATGCCGATACGCCGGGCGAACAATACGCCGCTGATGTGGTGAAGGCGCTGGCCGCCTTGCCTGGCGCGCGTCAAGTGTTCATTGCACGATTGCCCAAGCTGCCGCCCAAGGGCGATGTGGTGGACTTCCTGCATAAGCGTCTTGAATCATGGGATGGATTCACACCGATCCCAACTGAAAATGCTGATGCCCTTCGCACTGAACTCTTGAAAACAATTGAATCTGTGGCCGAACCCGCGCCGATGCCCGCAACCGCGCCAATTATTGAAGCGCCCATCACCGCGCGCGCTGCCGATCCCGCGTGGCCGAACCCGCTGGCCGCCGAAGCCTTCCACGGGCTTGTGGGGCGCATAGTGCGCGCAATTGAGCCCCACACTGAGAGCGATTCCGCCGCTTTGCTCATGGGCATTCTGGCCGCCTTTGGGAACGCTGCCGGGGCAAGCGCCCACTTCCGCGCCGAAGGTGATACACATCCCGCCCGTATTTTCTTTGTTCAAGTGGGCGAAACCTCGAAGGGAAGGAAGGGCACAAGCTGGAGCCGCGTCTCACAGTTGATGCGCTTGGTTGATCCCGTCTGGGAGTCCGACAGAGTGGCGAAGGGGCTTTCCAGTGGCGAAGGCCTAATTTTTGCTGTACGCGATGCCAACGAAACCACGAACGAAAAAGGTGAAGTCAAAGGCGATCCTGGAGTTACCGATAAGCGCCTTTTTGTTATCGAATCTGAATTTGCCTCTACCCTGCAAGTGATGAATCGGGCCGGAAACATACTATCACCACTGATTAGAAACGCCTGGGATAGTGGCCGATTGCAGACATTAACCCGCACTAACCCAATGACGGCCACAGGTGCACACATTAGCATTGTTGGCCACATCACCCGCGATGAACTCTTACGAACCCTTACCGCAACCGAAACGGGGAATGGATTCGCGAACCGCTTCCTATGGCTATGCACGCGCCGATCAAAGTGCCTGCCTGATGGTGGCAACCTTCATGATGACGATTTGATGCCGCTGGCCGCCGAAATTCGAGATGCGCTTACCTTCGCCCGTGGTGTAGATGAGCTTCACCGAGATGGTGATGCGGGCGATGTATGGCGCGCGATCTATCCCGAACTATCAGAAGGCCTGCCGGGGCTTTTAGGGGCCGTCACGGGCCGGGCTGAAGCACAGGTAATGAGACTTGCCTTGATCTATGCCCTATTGGATGGAAGCGCCACTATCTGCCGCCCACATCTGGAAGCGGGTTTGGCCGTTTGGGATTATTGTTTCCAATCGGCACGATTTATCTTTGGGGATTCACTTGGCGATCCCGTGGCCGATTGTATTGTCACCGCATTGAGCAACCGCCCGCAAGGCATGACAAGAACAGATATATCGGCCATGTTTGGACGCCACAAGACAACCGAACAGATTGAACGGGCGCTATCCTGTCTCACAAAACATGGCCGTATCATGCGAAAGCAGGAACAAACCGGGGGCCGGGAAGCCGAGCGTATTTTCCTAAGTGGCACACGCGAAAGAAGCGAAAGAAGCGAACAAAGCCCAAGTACCCCTATCCTTAATTCGCTTTCTTCGCTTAATTCGCAAGGGGAGTTTGTTTAATGTCTTACCTTGAAATGGCAAAACGAGCCGCCGCCCAAGCTGCCGCCGATGGTGTAGAACGCTTTGAAGAACGGGCCGCTATTATGGAATACGATGCCGGGATGCCGCGCGCTGATGCCGAAGCCGCCGCTATCCGCAACGCCACCCTAACCGTCTATGTCCAATTGCTTACCGTATGGCCACACGATCAATTACCACCACCACCACCGTTCGAGCGTGAATCATGCGAAGGTATAGAAGCATGGGCCGCATGGTGGCGCTTTTTGGAAGGCAGGAAGGGGGCCGAGTAGGAATTTTTGCCCGCATTTTTTGTAATTTTCCTTACATAAAATGGGCATGGTTTTCGCACAAACAGCCCTTTGGAAATTCCTATACTAGTTGGACTTAGGCGAATTACTGGCAAGAGTGTGTAGAGCATCAAATTATCCCATGGAATATGCCCCAAACATCAATAAAATACGGGGATTTTGCCCGTTGATGTTACTCAATACGCGCATGCGAAGGGGAAAATTAAATTCTTCCTGTGAAAGTACTTAGATATCGAACATGTGTTCAACGGATGTTTAACATGTGTTCGTTTGACGTTTACCACTAGAGCGCACACTGGGCACACAATTCCCTCAGCAGTGCAAGCATAGCGCGCCGCCTGCTTAATATATAAACAAAATAACCAATGGGCTAATTGCCCTTACCCTTATTCGCCCACCATTGAGGCATAAAGAGGCATCCTATCCCCCAACACCACCAATCAACTTTTGAATTATCGCACATGTTGGCTAAATTTGGTTTTGTAATTTGACCCAGGTGTTTCATATCACTTTGTTCCTTTTGACGCTCGCACTTCTGCTTAGTAGTAGAAGGGAATGACTATACCTACCGGTTCAAGATTAAACGTCAAGCAGACCCAATTGACAGGCATCAATATCACGTCCAGAATCATTTTTGCGATCCAAAGAAACGGATACGATACTGCACCAAGAAAACCTTTTTCTTCAGTGTCCATAAGCCCTACTCCTCACAGGTTGTTTTTTGTGCCAAACCTTTAGGGAAGCATTTCCCCTCTCTTTTAGGAACATAGCATACAAAGGTTGGCGCATTCAACATCATGTAGCGGCACACCATTACCATGAGATACACCGGGTGTCCCCTATGGTATGCCCATGACCGTATCCTAAATTAGTAAATTAGTAAAATTTTCCTGAACATGACCACCCCCACCCCGTGAAGGATGTAGCCCGATCCCCCCAAGGCCCCCAGACCCCATGGGACACTCTTGGGGCACTCACACACAAAAAGGGGCAAAAAATAGCTACTTTCCACAAAAAGCATGTTTCATGTAAACCCTTGGGGAATCTTTCATTATGTGTTGTTGGTTGTTGTGTGTTATAGTGTTCTAGATACCTTAAAATCCGTTGGCCGGAAGGCCATGCGGGTTCGATTCCCGCCTCGCCCACCATTGCATTTCGTTCGCGCCGTTCGAGTTCCGGGGAACGCCACCGGACACCCGGCGGCGCGCTTGATTTCCCCGCCTGTCCCCCTCCGGTCCGTTTTGCGGCGCTTTGCTGCATCCTGTGTTTTCTGCATCCACCAAGAGCGCGGCAACGCTTTCCTCGCCTTACCCTCTTCGAATCGGCACGCAGCACTTCCGAGATACACAACCCGGTTCACAAGTCGCCGGTTTTTCTTCGCTCGACAAGATGGGATACGATTAGGTGCCCTGCGCGCAGCAGGAGGAAGAGTAAGCCCATGTCGTTGCTTGCCGAAGAGGTCTTCGAGGAGTGGCTCAACCGAAACGGCTACTTCACAATTCGCGGGATAAACGTTGGCGTCTACGAAATCGACATCTGCATTCACCCCGATCCGTACCACGAGGGGCCGCAGATTCGCGTACAGGTGAAAAGCCGCATGGCTACGGACTGTGACCATGGTTTTCCTGTCAAGAAAAAGTCCTTGGACGCCTTCCATTTCCTTGTGGTCGTTTTCTTGAACGTGGGCTACTACTTCCAGAAGGCGAAACGGCACGAAGCCCGTGAGGGTACTTGTGAGCCTGAACTCTTCACGCTGGACCGGGAGTTCACCGTAGTCGGCCCGTGTTCAGTTGAGAGGCGTATCGAATGCCCACACCTCAACCCCTATTCACGAATCCGCTAGATGATACACAAATGGCTTTGATCCCCGGGGGAAAGTTTCTCGCCGCCGATCAACGATTCCCGGTGCACCTCCCTGCGTACTATCTTGCGTTGTGTCCGGTGACAAACGCGCAGTACAAGCGATTCGTGGACGAAACAGGTCACCGTCCGCCGAAATTGCCGAGTACCGCGAGGCAACTTACCCCAATCTGGAGAGGGAGAATTTTCGCGCTGGACAAGGCGGACCATCCGGTCGTGTGCGTGAGCTGGAATGATGCGCATGCGTATTGTCAGTGGGCAGGTTTGCGCCTACCCACGGAATTGGAGTGGGAAAAGGGCGCACGCGGAGTGGATGGCCGCGAATTTCCTTGGGGTAATGCCTGGGCAGCAACTATGTGCCAGAACGCACAGAATCGAGGTATCCAAACAACGTGCGAGATACGGTCTTACCCCGATGGACGCAGTCCGCAGGGTCTATTCCAGATGGTTGGAAACGTCTGGGAATGGTGCGCAGACTGGTACGACCCGTTAGTATATGCTCGTTACAAACTGGGGGACATCGAAAAACCCACAGGCGGACACAAGAAAGTGGTTCGGGGTGGTTCGTGGGCCTGTAGCCTCGTTAGTTACTTCCGTTGCATTTACCGGAGTGGAGATTGGGGCCCAACGGACTGCCACGCTGACCTTGGTTTCCGGTGCGCGAAGTCCTTGTAAATACCCTAGTCGCGCTGTGCGCTTATGCATTTTGACTCCAAGGGCACACAGTCGTCTGGCTTCGCTGCAATCCGTTCGTCTGCGAGTTTGAATGCGTTATCCGGCCAGTTCTGTTGCAAGAGAGTCCCCATTTTTATCCTCTGTTGTGTCGTGGTCTCCGGACCGCGACACCGCGCCGACCGTAAGGTCATTGTGTTCTCTATTTGGGCAACTCGCGCGTGCTGATTTGCGTCTCTATTCCGCCACGTACTTCCGTTTCACCCGTCGCCAATCACCGCGAATTCCCGGCATCCCCTCCCGCGCGGCCCAATCCCGGTAGCTCCCTGCATCACCCCACACCCGTATCGACCGCTCCGCGAACATCATATCAGACCTCCAGTGGAAGGCCATCTACTACTGGAGGATTTCGCCTATGAAGGAGTTTCGGAGTCTTGAGGAGGTCGAGCGGGCCGGTCTCGGCGGCTGCGCGTACCGCGCGGTGCACGGGACCCTGAAGCGCCTGATCGACGCGTACGAGGCGTGCGGCGAGGAGTACGTCCCGGAGGACGACGGCCACGTCGTGCTGCTGGAGCCGGGCGACACGGACGACGTGGTCCGCGACGCCATCGGCTACGCGCTGCGCGACGCCCCCCTGGAGGGCTGCGTGTTCGAGGACGGGTTCTTCCTCACGTGCGTCCTGTGGAACAACCAGTACGGCATCAGCATCGTGATCCCGGACGAGCCCTGGGTCGATCCGGGGCTGCGGGCGACGCTGCTGTGCGACTGCGCGGAGGGGGGGTGACCGCATGGATCGCAAGGAGAGGAACGCCGACTACCGGCGGCGCTACTCGGAGCGGGCGTTCTGGCGCAAGCTGTCGGGCCTGCCGCGCACGGCGGGCATGGCGGTGGTCGAGCGGGCGGTGACGCTGTACGTCGTCCTGACGGACCGCGACACGCCGCTGTGGGCGCGCGCGCTCGTGGTGGCCGCGCTCGGGTACTTCGTCGTCCCGATGGACGCGGTGCCGGACGCGGTGCCGTTCGCGGGGCTCGCGGACGACGTGGCCGTGATGGGCGCGGCCCTGGCCCAGCTGGGCAGGCTCGTCACCCCGGCGGTGCGCGGGCGCGTGCAGCGCCTGCTGCCGGAGGGGCTGAGGGCGGACGCGGGCACTGACGCGGAGCGGCCCGCGAGAGGCAAACCGAGGAAGAGAAGGAGCGCGAAGCATGGGAAGACGGAACAGAGAGCCGGGGGCGGCCTTCGGGGCCGCCCGGGCGGCGCTGGCGGCGGCGCTGCTGCCGGTCGTCAGCCGACCCGCGTGGATCGGGCGGCGCGCGCGGAGCGAGCCGCCGATGGCGACGCGGAGGCCAAAGGGAACAGCGAAACCGAGGACAAGGAGAACGAGGAGACATGAGCAAGCCGAAGGACAAGGAAAAGGAAAAGGGGGCGGCACCGGCGGACAACCCTGACGTGGTCATCGTCAGGGCCGCCACCGCCCCGAAGATCTCGCCTCGCGGCGAGGGCGGCGTCGCGTACCAGGTCGGGCGCGTCGCCGAAGGCGTGTACATCAGGATCGACAAGAACGACGGCGGCGGTCGGCACAGCCGCGAGTGGGTCCCCGTGGAGAGCATCCGCGCGGCGCTCACGCCCGCGATGCGGCGCGGCGAGCCGTTCAAGTCGGACGGCCTGGCGGGTGCCTTCGTCGGGCGCTCGCAGTGCAACAGCGGGTTCCTCGTGGCCGCGCTGCGGGCCGAGGGGATCCTCAGCGGGGACGCGGAGAAGCGGGGCATGAGCCGCCTGGCGGGCGACCTCGACTCGTGGGAGAAGTCTATGCAAGAGGCCGCGCCCCTCTTCGGCGACGGCGGCCAGCCGCTGACGGCGAAGCTGCACCCGGAGCCGAAGCAGACGGGCTTCCCCCGGAAGGCGGACGCCAAGCCGGAAGCGACACCGGACGACGGCGATGCCAAGCCGGAGGACGCGGGAGACGACGCCCCGAAGGGGAAGATGGTCGTCCGCGTCAGACGGAAGAAGGCGTCGAGCCCGTCGCCCGAGGTGGAGAGCGAAGAGCATCCCAGCCCGGAAGCCGTGGCCACAGAGAATACCGAAGCGGAGGGCGACGCCGTCGCGTAACAGCGCCGCCGGAACATAGGGAACGCAGAAAAGCCCGCGCACGTCGCGCGGGCGCTTTCGTCTGGGGCCGGACGCCAGCGGTGGCGTCCGGCCCCTGCCGTTCCCCTCTTCCGCAGCGGCATGGGAGCCGGACTATGAGCGAGAGAACGCAATTCTCCCTTGGCCAGCTGGTGGCGACGCCAGGCGCGCTGGACGCGCTCGCCAGAAACGGGAGCACCGGGCTGGAGTACCTGCAAAAGCACGCATCGGGCCACTGGGGGGACCTGGGCGACGAGGACAAGTCGGCGAACGACGCCGCCCTGCGGACCGGCGCGCGGATCATGAGCGCGTACCGCCTGGGGGACGGCACGAGGATATGGATCATCACGGACGCGGAGATAGACGAACAGCACAACCGGCAGGCGACGACCATACTGCTGCCTGACGAGTACTGAAAGGAAACACGAAAATGACAGATGCAACGAGCGGGGCGTACGCCGTCCCGGTGTACCGGCTGCGGCTGGTGCAGGACGGCACGGCGGAGGTGCCCCGCATCGCGGACCCGGCGGCGGTGGCGGCGCACCTGGGCGAGTTCGCTGCGGCGGACCGCGAGCACATGGTGGCGCTGTTCCTCGATACGAAGAACCGGCCCGTCGGGCGGCACCTCGTCAGCGTCGGCACCGTGGACTCGACGCCGGTGCAGCCGCGCGATGTGTTCCGGGCGGCGCTGGTGGCGGGCGCGGTGAACGGGGTCATCCTGGCGCACAACCACCCCTCGGGGGACCTGACGCCGTCGGCGACCGACGACGAGGCGACGCGGCTCGTGGCGCGCGCGGGGGCGATGCTCGGCGTCCGGCTGATCGACCACGTCGTGCTCGGGCCGGGCGGCGGGCACTTCTCCTACCGGGACCGCCGTCCGGGCTGCCTGGAGGGCTGAGCCGTGGGCGACGCGTCGGACCATGCGGACATACGGCGCTTCCTCCGCTCGCCGGAGGGGCGCGAGAGGCTGGAGATGCTGAGGGCGGGGCTGGTCGGCAGGCGCATCGCGGCGGTCGAGTTCCTCAACGACACGCACGCCGTGGGGATCCTGCTCCATCTTGAGGATGGGACGGCCTTCCGCCCGGGCCACACATCCCTGGATGTTGACACGCTCCGGCGGGAGTTCGAGGGAGTGCTCCAGCGGGAGTACTACCGGGACTTCCCCGAGCGGCGGCCGGCAGCGGATGCAGACGGGCGCGGGTGACGCGGGCGTCGCGGCCATCGCGCCCACGGGTCCGGCGGCCCCCGCCGAGGGGCCGCCGGGCCTGTACGCGGTGCCCTCCCGGCGCGGGAGTACCGGAGCGGCCCCGGAGGCCGTCCCGGTCGAGCGAACATTACATTGGAGACCATCGGCGATGCGCGCGGCGGGCGACGGACTACAGAACCCTTGTGCGGGAGAGCCGCCGCCATTCCGCGCCAAACGGAGAGGAGCTACAGACCATGAACGGAGAGACGGGACCACGGGGCCGGGTGCGGCTGTCGCAGAAGCTGATAGAGGCCCTGCCCTCGAACCAACCTGATGCCAGACGTCGCGAAAAGGAATACGCAGATTCCGATGCAATCGGACTTAGAGTGAGCGTGAGCAAGGGCGGGCGCAAGTTCTTCGACTACCGCTACCGCCACAACCGGCGCAAGCGCGTGCTGCGGCTGGGCGAGTGGCCGGGGATGTCGCTGCAGGACGCGCGGGACCGGGCGCGGGAGTGCCGCAACCTGCTGTACAGGGGCATCGACCCGTCCACGGAGCGGGAGACGCGAACTTCCGTAATGACGTTTGGCGAATTCAGCGAGAGCGAGTACCTGCCGTTCGCCCGTGCCAATAAGAAGAGCGCCAGGGACGACGAGAACAAGCTGAAGCGGGACCTGCTCCCCGCGTGGGGCAGGCTGCCGCTGACGGCCATCACGACCAAGGACGTGCAGGCGCTGTGCACGCGCATCCGGACGGAGTCCTCGCCGACCTACGCCAACCGCTACTACTCGCTGATCCACCGCATCTTCAGCCTCGCAATACTGTGGGGCAAGCTGGACGGGAGGAACCCCGCGAAGGGAGTGGCGAAGGCGAAGGAGAGCGCCGGTCGGGAACGGTTCCTGTCCAGGGACGAGATCGAGCGGTTCACCGCCGCGCTCGACGCGTGCCGCGACACCGACTTCGCGGGCCAGGCGTTCCTGCGGCTGCTGCTGGCGACGGGCGTCCGTTGCGGCGAGGCGCTGTCGCTGGAGTGGGTAAACGTGGACCTGGAGCGCGGCGTCGCCTTCCTGCCGAAGACGAAGAGCGGGCGCAGCCGCCAGGTCGTGCTCAACGAGCTCGCGAAGGAGGTGCTGCGCGGTATGCTGGAGCGCCGGGCGGACGGCAACCCCTTCGTGTTCCCCGGCGCGAGGCCGGGGGCGCACATGGCCGAGCCGAGGCGCGTCTTCGAGCGCGTGAAGGCCGAGGCGAAACTGGGGAACCTGCGTCTTCACGATCTTCGCCACACCTTCGCGTCGGTGGCCGTGCAGAACGGCGCGTCGCTGTACGAGGTGCAGAAACTGCTCGGCCACAGTTCGAGCGTGATGACCCAGCGCTACTCTCACCTAAGCGACGATGGGCTGCGCGCCGTCAGCAATGGTGTCGCAAAGCAAATAGCAGGAGCCGCAGAGTAGCATTCGGACAGCGGCATCTTGTCGCGAATTCAATGCAACGCCAACAGTGCCACCGCTCTGAGGCGGTGGCCTTTTGTTGCAATGACGATGCTGAAACCTAGACCGGATTGCGGAAGTTGGCATACCGGTGAAACCGATTTGGGCATGGGGAGATCTTACTTGGGCGGGTCGTCGAAGAGGTCGCCGATGCGGCACCTCAGGCGCACGCAGAATCGTTGCAGCGTCGCGAGCGTCACGTTCTGCTGACAGGTCTCGATACGGTTAAGCGTCGCAACGGAGACGCCCAGCTTGCGGGCGAAAGTCCGCTGCGATGCGTCGCCGCGCAGGCGGCGCAGCTTCTTCGCGAGTTTGTCGGCAAGAGTTTGCATCCTTGCCGTAAAGGATCGTACACTTGGCGTTACACATGCGTAACATTTGTCAGAAAGCTGAACGCGGCGTTTCACCCGCGAGCGCCGTGCGCGTCACGACGACCCGGAAACCGAACGGTTTTCGAGTCTCTCGACTGGATTTTGCGGCGCGTTCTTGCTATGTTGCAGGGGTATTGCTGGCGAAGGGGTTCTGTCTGATTCGTGATATCGGTTTCACATACGTGCAACTTAGAGTGTATCCGCGCACAGCACAGCAACGCAGTTGCTCGGATGCATCGCAATGATAGGGGATGCATCATGAACGCTCCGAAAAACATAACTTGCATTGTGGTTACCATATTACTTCTTCTAATCTCCCTACCCGGAGCAGCGCAGCAACACTCCGCAGACACCAGCGGCGATACTCGAATCAGCCTCACCGAGTTGCTACGCATCATCCAGTTCTACAATTCCGCTGGATTGCACTGCCTGCCAGGCACTGAGGATGGCTACGCGCCGGGACCAGACTCGGCACAGGAGGACTGCCCGCCTCATGACAGCGACTACGCACCGCAGGACTGGCAAGTCAACTTGACTGAATTGTTACGCTCGATCCAGTTTTATAACTCCGGTGGATACCACACTCAGTGCGGGACTGAGGACGATTTTGCACCGGGGCCAGGCACGCTCTTTGACTGTGGAAGCGAAGGCGAGGGCGAAGGGACAGAGGGCGAAGGCGAGGGCGAGGGCGAAGGGG
>Ga0116156_10000756_pt1 | contig 33381 bp, 41 predicted proteins | sample AD_UKC045_MetaG_FD_89891 | JGI IMG/M metagenome (GOLD analysis project Ga0116156, IMG submission 89891) | Active sludge microbial communities of municipal wastewater-treating anaerobic digesters from USA - AD_UKC045_MetaG | ecosystem: Engineered > Bioreactor > Anaerobic > Digestate | place: USA...
CCTTAAAAAAATCTTCAAAAACCATTCCAAACTCTCCTAACTAAAAAACACTCACAAAGAATAAAAAAGAAAAGAGCTATTTAAAACTACTTAAAGCAAATTACCACCCTAAAAACAAAAAAATGAAGAACCCTACTTGGGGCACAATAACAAAGCTAATTGCTTTAAGATGCAATAACAAAACTTTGTTTTACCATTTTGAGCCTTGGGAGGGTATTTAGAGGTTCTTTGTGCCAATCAAAAAGCCATTTTTTTTTAGTTTTTGATGTGTTACAAAACGAGTAAATCAAACACCACAAGGGAAGAAAATATTAAACCCATTTTGTTTGAATAAATCCCCTCTTATTAAGAGCAAGTTTTATAAAGAATACACGCTTTTAGTTGTTCGGTTAAGATAGGATTCCCCTATCAAAAAAGGTGTTAAACATGAAAGCAAAATTTGAGGTAAGAACAATAAAAAGCTCTTGGAAGCCCCCATTCAAAAAAGATATAACAGACGAAATCTTTGAAGCAAGTGAAGGAGAATCATTTGACAAAATACAAGGAAATGGAAATGAAGATGTTGTATACACAGTAACAAGAATTGCAGGAGACAAAGCAGTAGTAAAATACTCAAGGTTTTTTACACTAAAAGGACCAAACCCAGGAGACAAACAAATAATTCTTGAAAAAGACAAACCCGTGGAAATGACGTACATGTGGGGAGAAGACGGAATGACAAAAAAAATAACCTACAAAGGATAAAAACTATTTTTTAAAAAAAAGTTAGGGCTTTACCCTAACTTTAAATTAAATTACATCACGAGATAAGAATAAAAACCCTCACATGAATAATATTTCATATGAAAACTAACTCAAGTGAACTCCACCCACCATATAAGTGTTTGGAAGTATTAGGAAACGAAGTAAGAATGGGAATAATCCAATTACTAATGAAAAAAGAATTGACCGTTCTTGAAATATGCAAAAAACTTAACAAAGAACAAAGTTTAATTAGCCACTCACTTAAACAATTACGAGAATGTTCTTTTGTTGATTTTAAAAAAGAAGGAAAAAAAAATGTATACTATTTGAAAAGCGAAATATTCCAAGACAAAAACAAAACTTTAATAGAAATGTTTATGGAACACTCAAACAAATATTGTAAAGGTAAAAAATAATTAAAGTGAGAAATTGTGAAAAAAATATACTTTGATAACGCAGCAACCACTCCAGTTAGAAAAGAAGTTCTAAAAGTCATAATGCCTTACTTTTCAAAAAATTTTGCAAACGCATCAAGTTTTCACTCCATGGGCCTCGAAGCAAAAAAAGCTGTTACCCAATCAAGGGAAAAAATTGCAAAAATCCTTAATTGCTCACCCGAAGAAATAATATTCACTGGAAGCGGAACAGAAAGCATTAATCTAGCAATAAAAGGAATTGCTTTCAAAAAACTCTTAGAAGGAAAAAAAGGAACAGTAATTACCCAAAAAACAGAACACCACGCAGTACTTGAAACTTTAGAGTGGCTAAAAAAATTTGGATTCAATATAATTGAATTAAACGTGAATAAAGAAGGGATTGTGTCACTAAAAGAATTGGAAAACACAATAATTAGTGAACAAAATAAAAGAAACGAAGTAATTTTGGTTTCAATAATGTATGCAAACAACGAAATTGGAACAATCCAACCAATAAAAGAACTTGCACAACTTTGTCACAAATACAAAACAATACTTCATACAGATGCTTGCCAAGCAACTGAATATTTAAATTTAGATACAAAAGAATTAGAAATAGATTTAATGACGCTAAATGGAAGCAAAGTATATGCATTCAAAGGAAGTGGATTATTATACAAAAAGAAAGGAATAGGGCTCGAACCCTTATTACACGGAGGAGGACATGAATTCAAATTAAGAGCAGGAACAGAAAATGTTCCCTCAATTGTTGGACTTGCAAAAGCAATTGAACTTGCAGAGAAAGAAAAAAAATCTGAAAACAAAAGACTTACCCAATTGCGAGACTATTTTATTAAAAAAATGCAAAAAGAAATTCCAAAAAGTTACTTGAACGGATCAAAAACAAAAAGACTCCCAAATAACATTAATATTTCATTTGAAGGAGTGGAAGGAGAAAGTATTTTACTAAGACTAAATGAAAAAGGAATAGAAGCAAGCACAGGAAGTGCATGCACTTCACAGTCACTTGACCCAAGCCACGTACTAATTGCAATAGGAAGAGACCACGGGCTTGCACATTCAAGCATGCGATTCACGCTTGGAAAATACTCTAATAAAAAAGAAATAGATTATACAGTAAAAGAACTTAAAAAAACAATTAAATTTTTACGAGAAATTTCTCCAATTTGGAGAAGGTGAAAAAAATGAAATTAGAAGGAAATGATTGGATTTATTCAAAAAAAGTTAAAGAACACTTCATAAAACCAAAAAACTTTTTAAAAAACCAAAAAGAAGTTAAAGACTTTAACGGGCATGGCAGTGTAGGAAACATTAAATGCGGAGACTTAATGGAAATGTGGATTAAAGTTAAAAATAATAAAATTATTAATGTTAAATGGAAAACCTTTGGGTGCGCAAGTGCAATAGCTTCAACTTCAATGCTATCTGAAATGCTTTTAGAAAAAGGAGGAATGCAATTAGAAAAAGCATTAAAAATAACTGGAAAAGACATTATGGATAGATTGGGGGGATTACCTGCAATAAAAATACACTGCTCTGTTCTAGGAGACCAAGCACTAAGAGCAGCAATTTATGATTATGCTCAAAAAAATAAACGAACTGAGTTAAGTGTTGAAAAACCTATTGAAGAAGAACACCACTAAATTAAAAAGAACTTAAAATATTAATTTAATATGCCAAAGCAAATCAAAATAACAATAAATCCAAAAATGAGATTTGGTGCAAGCGCAAAACCAGGCGAAATAACTTTTGGAACCCACACACACTTAACCCAATACAAAAAACCAAGTAAAATAAAATTAAGACTCTTAAAAACACAAAAAGCGTTTAAAGAAACAAGCGAATTAATGAAAAAAATTGCTCCTAACAGATCAATAAAAACAATGCTAGCTGAACTAAAAAGAGTCCAAGCAATAAATCAATTCTCTTCAGCACAAAGAATGGCTCTAATCTCGAATTATAGTGAATTAAAAGGATTAGCTAAAAAAACAACTACTCTCGAATTAAAAAAAAGATTCGAACAAAAAGCACAAACAACTTATGACAGAGTAAAAAAATTAAAAGAATTAATGCAAAACTCAAGAATAATTGAAGAAAACTTAAAAGAACACTTAACACTAGCCCTTAACCAAAAAGAAAAACCCAAGAAAAAAAAAGCAAATCACTCCATTAAAAAAACACTCAGTGAAAGAGAAAAAGAATATGCAAACCAATTACTTGATGCAAAGAACTTATACTCTAAAAGAATAACAAGAATACAAAACGAAATTAATAACAGTAAATTAAGCACACCCCAATTAATTTACAAACGAATGATGCTAAAAGAAGCACAACTAGGTTTAGAACAAACAAACGAACGTCTAATTAACTTAACAAACCCTTCAAAAAAACAAGTCCTAAAAAAGAACTAAAAGCAAGGGTTAAAAACAAGAAAAGGAGCTAATTCTAATATGGAGCTAGTGCAATACATTATAATGAATACTTCCCTTGGAATGAATAAAGGTAAGCTTTGCGCCCAATGCGCACACGCGGCAGTAAGTGTACTCGAAAAAGCAAATAAAGAATTAATCTCTGAATGGAAAAGCGAGGGAATGAAAAAAATTGTGTTAAAAGTATCAACAACAGAAGAACTCTTAGAGTTATTTGAAAAAGTTAAAAGAAAACTACCCTGTGCATTAATAACAGACGCAGGAAGAACACAAATAGAAGCAGGAAGCAAAACTTGCTTTGCATGCGGCCCCGTTGAAGAAAACGAAGGACAAAAATATTTTTCACACTTAAAGCTATTATAAAAACACAAAATCTAAAAAAAATAAAAAGAGGGGTAATATGAGCGGGGGATTTTTAACACACATATCTAACTTAATTAAAGAATCAAATATTGTTATTGAAATAATTGACGCAAGAAGACCAGATGAAACAAGAAACCCTTCCCTAGAAAAACAAGTAAAATCAAAAGGAAAAAAACTTTTAATAGTAATGAATAAAGCAGATCTTGTTAAAGACAAAAAGTTATTAGAACAAAAAAAATCAGATATAATGCAAACCACCCGAGCAAAAGTAGTTTTTGTTTCAGCACTACAAAAAGACGGAATGAATATGATTAGAAAAGAAATTGGAATGATTAAAGGAAACGAAACAGAAAAAGAAACAATTATAGGAATAATAGGTTACCCCAACGTTGGAAAAAGCACTCTAATTAATTCCCTAGCAGGAAAAGGAAGAGGAAGAGTAGCTACAAGCAGAAAAGCAGGACTCACTAGAGGATTATCAAGAATAAAAGTAACAGACAATGTATACCTAATAGATTCACCTGGAATAATTCCCTTCAAAGAAGAAGAATTTAATTTATTTCTAGTTGAATCAAAGAACCCTAATCAATTAAAAGACCCCGAACTAGTCGCAATAAAACTCGTTGAATACTTAGGAAAAGAAAGAATAATGAAAGCATACAAACTTGATGAAGAAAAAGCCACTAAAGCAGACGAAGACGAAATAATAGAACTAATTGCTGAAAAGAAAAACATGCTCAAAAAAGGAGGCATAGCAGATTATAAAAAAGGCGCGAGAGAATTACTCGAAAAATACCAAAGACACGAAATATAAAACAAAAAAGGTGAAAAAAAATGAATTGCTTTCAAAAAAGAAAAACACAAAAAATAGGCAAAGGAATGTTTGTCACCGCAAAAATGATTCTACCCACAAAAAGAGATTATGCTAAGAGAGTAAGCTTAACAGGAAAAGTATTAAAAAAAATAAGTGGAACATACCCCCTATTTGAAGGGATTAGAACAAAAAAACTTATACTAGAATACATTCAAAAATTAAAAGAAACAGGAATTAAAACAATACAAACCGACATAAAACTAATCAAAACAACCCAAAATAAATTCAAATTAATAATGCTTCAAACACTCATACCCAAAGAAAATTTATTAATAAACAAAATCAAAACATGCACGCCTAAAGAAGCCATTGAACTATTTGAAAAAATGATTATAACTATAAGAAAAATTGAAGAACATAATAAACACAATTCAATAAAAATAGGTTTAGACGCGAGACTAAAAAATTTTGGAGTAATTAACAACGAACTAATCTTAATTGATTTATACCCTGCTTACTTACAAGGAAACCAATCAATAAAACTAGAAGACATTTCTCAAAGAAAAAGAGGTTTAATAAGAAAAATAAAAAGACAATTATTAATGCAAAATGTTGAAAAAAAAGCTAGTAATACTCTAAAAAGAAAAATGAATCCACAAACAACAATAAACGAAATAATTAATAAATTCATTTCAAGAAGACTAGATTTAAAGAAACAATTCCTTGAAAAATTAGAATACCTTAATTAATCAATGAAAAAAAACAAAGAAAAAGGTCGTTGAAAAAATGCCTAGAAAATTAACAAAACAAGGAGAATTAAGATTTACTGAAATAAGTAAAAAAGGGGCTTTTACTAGACCAAAACTAATCCACAAAACCCAAGAAACCTTGCGAAAAAGATTTACTCTCGCAGGAAAAGTAGTCAAACAATACAAAGGACTAGTAACTATAAAAGAAGGCAAAAGACTAAAAAACATGACAAACAACTATCAAAAAATACTTCAAGAATTAAAAATTCCTTTTTTACAAACAAGAATAATACTAAACCTCACAAAAACAAAAAAATTTCAACTAACCGCTATTCAAGAATACATTCCAAAAGAACTAATTCTAACAAGATATTTAAAAGAAAACACTCAAATTAAAAACGGCGAATGCTTAAGACAAGCCCTGCAATATGCAAAAATAATTCAAAAATTTAACGAAACACACGAACAAAAAATAACTATTGACGCAAAACCAGATAACTTTGCAATAATAAACAAAAAACTAACTCTAATAGACTTATACCCGCCCCTAATCAAATCAACTCACTCAATAAATGTTAATGATCTTAAACAAAGACTAGTTTCAAAAAGAATGAGACTAAAAAGCTGGTTCTTTAAACAAGAAATAGAAGATCAAATAAAAACACAATTACAAGACTACTTCACACCGAATTATATTTCAAAAAGAATATTATTAAGTTTCATTCAAGCAAACCCAAAATACGAAGAATTTTTTAAGAAAATAGCACAAGAAGAATTCAAAATCCATTCAACAAAAAACGAGACTAATTAAAGAATACAATTATAAAAAAAAGTGAATTAATTTAATTATTAAACTAATTCCTCAAACGAAATCGAATTATTTCTAGCATCTTTTAGAGAAATCATAAAATTTTTCCCTGCATTATGAAAGTGTTCAAATTTAACAAAAATCCAACCCTCCCTAGGAATCTTCCAACCAACAAAAAACTCTGCACCAGCAGTTCTTGCCCAATTAACTTCATCAAGCATAGTAACACAAGGAATTGCTAAATGCTCTCCCTTCCAAGCCTTACACTCAATTGCCAAAATTCTCCCACTCTTTATTGCAACAACATCAGGCGAAGGCAATGGACTAACCCCACTACCCGCAACCCTCAAAACCGCAAAACCTTTTAGTGAAAAAGCACGAATCAATTCACGCTCTGCATTAGCACCCTTATTATAATGAGCCATTAATCCACCCACTATTCATTAATTTCCTTAGGAATAAGCGAATAATTAGAAGAAGACCCACTAAACCCAGTCGCTTTCTTTTTAAGTCTCTTCTCTGCTCTCGAAAGTTTTTTGCTTTGAGTAAACTCAGAATTACGCTGATTCAAAAGCATTCTCCTATTCTTCGAAGCATCACTAAACGGATTTTTCTTTTCCAACAAAACCCCTCCACTAATAAAAACTCTCCCCCAGCTTTAAAACCTATCCTAACCTAAAAGAAACCTTTTTATTCCCTTCAACCAAATAATTAATTGGAAAACGACTCTAAAAAGAGCGTTAAAAACACTAAAAAGTGTTTTTTGGTTTTTAAAAAAAATGAAAAGGTTTGTGTAGAAAAAAATGGAAACAGTATTAAATGCAAAAATTTCTACTGGAAAAAAAGAGTTCAAAGTTGAATTTGATAAAGAGAAAAACATTATTCTAATCAAAACAACACAACAACCAGATAAAAATAAAGCGAACAAAGAAATATTAAAAGAATTAAAAAAATTCTTCAATAGCGAAGTCAAAATTGTTTCCGGAATTAAAAGCAAAGAAAAAAAAATTAATATTAATTTGCCTAAAAAAGAAGTTGAAGAAATACTTCAAAACACAAACTAATTCTAAAAAAACCAAAAAAAAGTTTTTTTGAATAAATTAAAAACAACTTCTAAAAAAAAAAGAAGATTGGATTTATTTATTAAAAATTACAAAATGCCAAAAAATCAAAGGAGAAGTGAAAAAATGGCTAAAACATATTTAAGCGCAGTAAAATACGAAGTGCTTGCAAATTACGAAGTAAAAGGAGTAGTTGAAAAACCAGACATTGTAGGAGCAATATTCGGACAATGTGAAGGACTCCTAGGCGAAGACATGGACTTAAAAGAACTCCAACAAGCAGGAAAAATAGGGAGAATAGAAATAACAGTAAACAAAGGAAAAGGAACAACAAGTGGAGAAGTAATAATACCCAGTTCCCTTGACCAAGTAAAAACAAGTATCCTAGCAGCAACAATAGAAACCGTTGAAAAAGTAGGCCCATTTGAAGCAAAAGTAAAAGTACTAAAAATAGGGGATACTAGAAAAGAAAAAAGAGACGTTATTACAGACAGAGCAAAAGAACTACTAAAACGCATGCAAAAATTTGAAGGCGTAGAAAGCTCCGAACTTGCTGCCGAAATAAAAACAGATTTAAGAACAGAAAAAATAATTAACTTAAACGGACTACAAGCAGGACCAGAAGTAGCAAACGCTCCAGAAATAATAGTAGTTGAAGGAAGAGCAGATGTTCTAAAATTACTAAGCTACGGAATAAAAAACGCAGTAGCAATGAACGGTGGAAATATTGATACTCCTCTAATTGCATTATGCAAAGAAAAAACAGTCACAGTACTAATAGACGGGGATAGAGGCGGAGAACTAAATGTGAAAAAATTAGCTTCACTAACAAAAGTTGATTTTGTTGCAAAAGCACCAGACGGAAAAGAAGTTGAAGAACTAGTTCAAAAAGAAATACTACTAGCTCTAAAAAGAAGAGTCCCTCTAAAAGATGCTTTTGGCGGAAAAGAAAACTTTGAAGAACAAAACCACTACCCTCAAAGAAATGACTTTAGACCAACTTTCCAACGAAGAGAATTTGGCTCACACGACAACTATAGACCAAACCACTTCACAGGAAGAGACAACTATAGATCCCAATCATTCAGCCAACCAAGAAGAGACAATAGAAGTCCAAGACCATTTAATACACAACACGACAACTATAGACCAAACCACTTCACAGGAAGAGACAACTATAGACCAAACTTTAAGCCACGAGAAGAAATTTTTAATACCCCAAAAATAGAGACACCCCAAATAATACCAAAAGAAGTGGAAAAACTAAGAAAAGTCTTTGAGAAACTAAAAGGAAAGTCAAAAGCAACTCTCCTTGACGCAAAGAAAAAGAAAATCAAGGAAGTTGATGTAAAAGACCTCCTAACAGAAGTTCAAACATCAAAGAAAAAAGTAGATACAATAATGTTTGACGGAATAATAACAAACAGACTAATAGAAGCAGCTAACGCAAAAGGAATAACTACAATAATTGGCGTAAAAAAAGGAAACATTACTCCGAACGAAAAAATAAAAACATACACATTATAAAAAACAATTTCTTTTGAGAAAAAGGAGAAATCCTTTTCTCAAAAAAATAATTAAAAATTCCATAAAAACATTATTATTTTTTGTTTTTAAAAAAAAAATATTTAGAGAAGCTATTTTTTAGCTTCCCTTTATATTAACTTAAACAAATTACTTTTTCTTAAATGGTCTTGCAACTTGTTCAACTTCTTCAATTGGTATTACTAAAGCATTATTAAAAGTTAAGAATAATGCAAACAAGAATAGTGCTGCCCAAAAAAAGAAACCAGCTACTGGTTCAACTAAAGCAGTTGCTATTTGTCTTGAAGTAATTCCCCTCTGCATAGCAGGAACCTGCGCTCCAGTTATTTGGTACAAAGAATCCTTACAATCCGCATACCTTATTTGAGCTAGTAATTGATCAGTACCAACCAAACTAGACAACTCATTAATTCCTGAAAACTCTACACACTTATTAAAATCCCTAACCACCTGCCAAGAATCAAACATCACAGCAGAAGATTGAACAAGCATTAGGATAGTAATTATTCCTAAAAAAATTCCAAGAACCTGCGTCCATCGAAACTCTCTTGTCCCAAGCCTAAGTAAAATAGTCTTACGCACAAACATCACCTTGAATAATAAAAGAAAAAAACTTCTATTTAAGCTTATGTAAATCAAAATAAAACAATAAAAAAGCTTTTTAAAAAAAAATGAAAAAAAAGCAAAAAGTCAAGGTTTAAAAAAACACTGCGAAACACATTAATTATAAAACAATCAAATTGTTTAAAAAAAAATGGGCTCGTAGCCTAGCGGTTATGGCATCACCCTTACAAGGTGGGGGTCGTCGGTTCGAATCCGACCGGGCCCATTTCAGTTAAAAAAAAACCTATTTCTAAAAAATATAACCTAATAAACTCTACTATTCTTTTGACAAAAAAGACAAAAACAAATCTCATAACACTCCAAGCAAAATTGACTTTCTTGAATCCAACCAAACCCATTAAAAAACAAACATAACATGCTATAAAGTCTTTTTCTTTCAAACAAATATTAATAAAACTTAAAACTATTCAATTATTATGAAAAAATACTTTATATTAATAATATTCTTGTTATTACTCTCTTTTAACCTTGCTCAAGAAGAAACAGAATCTATTTACCCTACCACAGTAAGCGAATTAAGTGCAAGAGTTACAATATACGGTAAAGGAATGGTTAATGGATTAAAAGAAGGCGAAGAAGCAAATTTCCAAATAATAACCTTCAATGATACTCCCCTTCAAAGCGTTAAAATAATTAAAGACGAATTAAACATAGAAGGAACTCCATTTTACCCAAGAATAGTCTTGGACAAATTCAATAACAAATACAATATGTACACAATAACAAAAAACGGCGAATTTAATTACGAAATAATTGCTGACGTTAACATAAAAGCAAACATCCCCGAATTAATTGACTTTGAAATACTAGAACCAAGCGAAATGCTTAAACAATACACTCAACCAAGCGAAAAAATAGAAAGCAATTCAATCGAAATAATTAATTTAGTAAAAAACAAACTAGTCACAAATAATTTTGTAAACACACTACATGAAACTGTTTTTTGGGTAAACGACTACATGGAATATGCCAAAGGAGACGAATTCAATAAGTATTATCTTCAACAAAAAACAGCAGTCGAAACCCTACTAACAAGAAAAGGTGTTTGTGATGAATTTGCAAACCTTGCAGCAGCAATGCTACGTGCAAAAAACATTCCAACAAAAATGGCTATAGGTATAACTTACGATGGACAATCCTGGGGAAACCACGCTTGGCTAGAAGTTTATAACGATAAACAAAATGCTTGGATCCCCTCCGACCCCACTTTTAGAGAAGCTGGATTTGTGGACGCGACCCACATAAAAATGGGTTCATTTAGTGACATATCCCTATCAATAGCAAAAGCAACTTACCCAAAAACAGCAAACATTACTTTTGACACTCAATCAAAATTACCAAAAGTCGAAATAAGACAAATTAATTACTTTAATTTAATCACCCTAAATCCAAAAGAAACAGAACTAAAAACAGACACTTGGAACGAAGTAAAAGTCGAAATGACTAATAATTCAGACAGAGTAATAACCGCCCCAATAAGCATCCTTGAAAATTATAGTGAAATGATTTTCCAGAAAAAAAAACAAACCGAAACACTAAAACCCAAAGAAAAAAAAGAAATTATTTTTTATATTTATCCAAAAATTATTTTAGAAGAAAATCAATATGCAAAAGGAACAATAACATTCAATAGTTTATCTGCACCAAAAAAACAACCAATAACCATAGTTAAAAACCCCAATACAAAAATAGTTGGAGAATTAATAATAAATGACATAACCCCCATAACCCATGGAGAAAAACTATTAATACAAATAAAAGCAACTAATTATTTCAACACAACAAAAACAATTGACTATAATATTACTTCCAACTCACTAGAAATAAAACAAACTGAAGAAATCCCTGCATTTAGTTCAAAAATAATTGAAACCGAAATAAAAGATTATGAAAACCAATCCTACTTAATCAACATTAAAACCCCTACAAGTACATACACTCAAACAATTACAACAACCCAACAAACACTAATAATTCAAAAACCAATAGAAAAACAAACAGTTGTAGAACAAAAAATTGATACAAGCGATGTAAACACCCAAGGAAATTTTTTTATAAAAAACCCTTTAATTTTAATGGTAGGAATACTAATAATAGTAGGCTTACTATTATTAGGAATCTTTTGGACTAACAAAAGATACGTCTAAAAAAGCAGGTTTTTAAAGAATACTAAGAAAAATAATACTTAATTTGCAAAGCAAAAACAACCAAAAAAAAAGCGATCGTTGCCATAGCAACCTTTTTAAAAAAAAGGTTGGCGAAAAAGTTTTAAAAAAATAACAAAAAAAAAACTATTTAGCCAATACTATTCGCAACGATTAAAAAAAAACAACCAAAAAAAAAGCGATCGTTGTCTAGTGGTTATGATTCGTCCTTGCCAGAACCCTTTTTTCTAAAGAAAAAAGCGTCATAATGAATTAAATTCATTATGCCAGCAAAGTCAAAACTTTGCTTGGTCGCGGAAAAAAGCCTAAAAAACTTTACTCTAAGAATTGGTTTGCAACTAGGACGGGGCCCGGGTTCAATTCCCGGCGGTCGCACTAACAAACATATTTACAAAATTACTTCTTCTTTTTCTTAACTACACTCTTCTTTTTCATTAAAATCCTTTTCTTATTCAAAACTTTGTGCGCTAATAAACGCTTTATTGAAGAAGACGAATCATGAACTTCACTTAACTGAGAATAAATTTCTATGATCGCATAATGATAAGCAATTAAACAAGGCGCCAACGCAAAAGCAGCCGCTAATTTAAAACCAAAATTAATTGCTAAAGAATCTATTAAAAAAATCTTTAAAAAAATTGCTGCAAAACTACCCATTGCAAGAGTAAGAAAAGAAAACATTAAAAAAATTAAAACTACCACCCAAATAATTGGAGAAAAAATTTTCAAAACCCCTCCTCTAGTTAATTTCCAAGAGCCAAAAATAGCTTCTTTTGCAGAATAATTAGATTTTGTAAAAAAAACTGTTGAAGAAAAGAAAACCCTTCCAAAATTATAAGAAAACAGTAAAGCTAATCCCGAAGCAGTTATATACAAGGCTAACAACCAAAGCGAATTAGGGAATAAAGAAGCTAATACAAAAAGCAAAGCATTTAATATTATTAACAATATTTGAAAAACCCTCCACTTAACACTAATATTCCAAATTAAAATATAAAATAATTCTAAAAAAACTAATTTAAATAATTCAATTAATTTTGACAAATTAAGCGCGTAAAAAGATTTGTGAAAACTCTTTAAACAACACTGAATCAAAACCACAAAACCCAAAATCAAAGTTAAATAAAGAATAATATACAATACAAAAGCAATCATTTTACTAAAACCAACATAAACTAAATCATCAGAAAATAAAAAAGGAAGAATAATTATTACTGGCAAAGAAACCCAAAAAAAAATTAGAAACCATTTAACATTATCAATAGAAGCCCAAGAATAAGTTGATGAAAGAATTTTCTTATAATTCATAGAAAAGAAAGCGTTTTACTTGAATAAAAACATTCCTATTCAAAACAAAACCTCATCAATTAAAGGCTTAATATTAGAAAAAACTTCATCTCTTGATTTATTAGCATCAATTAAGTGAATATTTTCTTTTGGGAGAAGAGAAGGGATTTGAAGGAAATAACTCCTCAAACTAGTTACAAAATCAAGTTCTCTAAAATTATCTGTTTGCTTCCTCTTACTAGAATCAATTGTATCCGAATTAATTCTCTTCAAAGCCTCAACTGGATCCACATCCAAAATGAACGCAACACTAGGCGCAAGAAGAGGTGCATTCAACTCCACACACCTATTTAAGTTAGACCCTTGAACAGTCTGATAAGCAATACTACCATACTTATACCTATCAGCTATAACAACAAAATTCTTATCCAAAGCAGGTTGAATAACATTCTCAATGTGCCACTTCCTATCCTCAATAAAAGCTTGAAGAATTTCTTCAGCCAAATCAAAAGGATTTTTTTGTAATTTAAACAACTCCCTCACTTTTTTTCCAAAAGGACCATTAGTCGGTTCATCAGTAACCAAAATATTATCATACTTCTTACTCAAACCATAAACATAATCAAAAGTCCTTCTAATCATAGTGCCCTTGCCCGAACCCGGCCCACCATCAAAAGCAATAAAAGTCCCAGTCACAAAAACCCACTCAAATAATTTTTTTTACTTCACTCAAAACAAGAGAATGAACTTCCTCAATACTCTTTAATTTATCACTACTAACACAATCAATTTTAACCCAACCAAATTTATTAATTGCAAAATCAAATTCACTCATATAATTTTTTTGAAACTCAAAATCACTCTCATGCTGATCCTTTTTTGCACCCTGCTTGTAATTTTCTACCCTATTTGAATTATCCAAATAATTTTTTGCAACAATCGCAGGAACATACAATACTAAAACCAAATCAGGTTGAGGCAACCTCTTACAACAATCAAAAATCCAACTCCTAAGAGAATCCTTTTCATTAATATTTGTAAGCGCTGTTTGATAAGTTAAAGTAGAAGTAAAAAATCTTGACAAAACAATATTCTTCCCCTCATCAAGCAACTTATTCATTTCATCCTTTGATTCATAAAAATCACTCATGTAAAGCATAGCAACAAACTCTGGAGGAATACTATTCTTATCCCCATACTCTCCCCTCAAATAAGCATCAACTACTTTCCCAAAAGAAATATCATGCTTTGGAAAATGCATGTTAACTACTTCTTTACCCTCAGACTCAAGTTTACTAACAAGAAGCTTTAATTGAGTAGATTTACCAGAAGCATCCCCGCCCTCAAGAACAATAAGTTTACCCCTACTCATCCAAAAAACCCAACTAAACTAATAGATTAACTCCTTAAAAACAATTCCCTCAAAAAAAACCACTCAAAGCCAATATTTAAAAAAGAAACTAAACGAAAATCAATTACAACCAAAAGGCAAAGCCTTTAACACAACAAATAAAACAAGCGTTCGTGATGTAATGGCAAGCAGAACCTTTTAAAAAAAAAGGTTCACGAAAAATGCTTCGCAACATCAAACAAAAAATAAAACAAGCGTTCGTGATGTAATGGTAGCATAAAAGCCTTCCAGAGCCTTATTAAGGCTCGCGAAAGAATTTGGGTATTGCTTTGCAACACCCCAAAAGCGAGTAGCTGAAGTTAGCTTTTTGTCAGGGTTCAAATCCCTGCGGGCGCACTAAAAAAAAATATTCTTACTTTTCTTAAAAAAAAAACTTTTGAAAAAAAAATAATTATTAAAAATAGAAACCTTTTTATAAAACAAAAAACTTTTTTAAAACGGTGATAATAATGGCTTGCAAAGTAAAGAAAAAAGCAGTTAAGAAAAAAGTTGTAAAGAAAAAGGTTGTTAAGAAAAAAACTGTTAAAAAGAAAAAAAAATAAAGAACTCTTGAGTTGGCGTGTTAACTAAATGATTTATTAATGCGCCACAAGAGTTTATAAAAACAAAGAACTAATTCTTAATTATGGAAAAAGAGAAAAAGTTAAAACCAATTCAAAAAATTGCTTTAGAAAGAATTTATAGATTATTTGAACTCTCTGAAAAAAAATTTAGTGAAGGAAAAACAAATTATTCAAAAAGATACTTACAATTAGCAAAAAAAATTAGTGAAAAATATACTACCCAAACCCCTTCAGAATTAAAGCAAAAATATTGTAAAAAATGTTACTCAATGAACATTACTCAAAAAAAACAATCCCCTTTCTTAATAATAATTTGTAAAGATTGCAACTATGAAAAAAAATATGCTTTAGAAACAAAAAAGAAAGAATAATAAACTAAAAAAATCCATTCTATTAATGCAAAACAATAACAAATTAAAAAAATTCATTAACAAATTGACTTCAACACAAAGAGCACAAGGAGCAATAGAATACTTGCTAATAATTGGAGTAGTCATAATAATCGTCGCAGTAGCAATAATCGCCCTAAGCGGAGTACTAACAGAAGGAACAAATAGCGTTGATAAAAATGATACAATCTCAACAAAAGATGCTCTAAAAGAAGATTTGGCTGAATCCATGAATAAATACTACATTTCAAACACAACAATTAACTATTTTACATATGAGGGAGATTCAACTACTATCGGCGAGTTAAAAGATAATTCAAAGGGAGTTGATATTTGCTTAGGAAATGAATGTGATGACAAAACCAATATAAAACAAGGAAACATAATTACAGTAACTGGACAAGGCACTATCCTAAAAACTGATTTAAACAAACAAGAATTTGTTGAACAAGAAATTTGTGATGACTCAATTGATAATGATCATGATACTAGAATTGATTGTATGGACTTAGATTGTAACACAAAAAATAATTGTGAGTATAAAACAGAACAAACATGCAACGACACAACAGACAACGACGGAGACCAGTTAATAGACTGCCAAGACCAAGACTGCGACACAAAAAACAACTGCGAATACCAAACAGAACAAACATGCAACGACACAATAGACAACGACGGAGACGGACAAATAGACTGTGAGGATAGTGATTGTTATTTAGAAAAAACTTGTGCAATATTTTTTGATGACTTTGAACAGGGACTTAACTGGAAGCCTGAATTTTTTGGAGAAGCTACAGGACACACATGGAACTTATACAACCAAAGCTCAGGGTATAATTTTAATATATGGGGTTCAACTGTTTTTAATTCAACTATGTTAGGAGTTGGTGAAAGATGCGCAGGAGCAGGTATGGGAGATTTTGAATGTGGGAGTTGGTTGGAAAAAAGTTACATAGACAGCCCTAAAATACCATTACCGGAATCTCCTTTAGTATTTGAAATTGATTCTTGGACAAACAGTGAGGGGGGATCCCCAGATGAATGTGGGGGAGGATACGATGCAAAATATCTACAAATTTCAACAGATGAAGAAAATTGGTCTCTTATAGACAACTGCCAATGGTCAGAATTTTATTACGCAGATACAACACTTAGACATTTCAGTACAGATCTATCAGCATACTCGGGACAAACAATTCAATTAAGATTAAAATATGATACAAAAGATACCTGTTGTGGGCAAGGCGAAGGATGGTATGTGGATAATATTTGGATTCATAAATAAATCAAATTCTTCTCTTAACTAAATTCATACAATTTAATTTATGATTAAAATCCAAAGACTCACAAACAGAAATATCTTTGGTTATAAGAGCAACATTCAAAAAACAATTTTCTTTCACACTTAAATAATCAATTTGTTTGCAAATCTCTGCATTCTTCTCCTTAATTGCTTTTAGCCTAATGGAATCAGCTAAAATAAAATTCTCATCATCACTAATAGCATAACCTGATTTTAAAGGAGTTTTAATTGAATTTGAATCAGAGACTAGATTTTGATCATAACCAACGCCTTCATTTTTTAAAATATCAGGTGAAACTGAATTACTTCCTTTCTCAACACACCCAAAAAACAAAGCTAAAACAACTAAAAGCAAAATAATCTTTTTCATAACATGAATAAGGTTTTTAATAAATATAAACTTTGCTCAAAATATGAAAGATAAAGTTTAATATTATTAAAAAACATGTTTTGTTATATGAAAACTAATAAGAAAGCACAAGGGGCTCTTGAATACTTATTAATTATTGGAGTAGCAATATTAATTGTTGCAGTAGTAATCATAGCTTTGTCAGGCATAATTACTCAATCTAATGACCAAAACGCTACTGATGATTATAATAATCAAATGAGTGGCTTAAAAGGATTAATTAATCTCTCAAGAAATCCTTTTGAAGAAACAAACAATTTGTTTGACTCTAAAAAAATAGTAAAGATAGAAGGCCTCTTCTTTAAACAACTCCAAAATTAACCTTTTTAAGGCTTTCCCTAGGGTTTTTCTGTAGTAGAGTCTAATAGCTCTTGGAAAAAAAATCTTTTTTCAATTGAGCACAAATGGACTGCAAAAAGTCAAAAGGTGATTAAATTTGGGAATACAAGATGTTGTAGCAGACTACTTAATTGAAGAGACTGCACAAAAATTAAAAGAAGAAATAACTCAACCTGATTGGGTGAGGTTCGTAAAAACAGGGGTTCATAATGAAAGAGCACCTCAAAGAGAAGATTGGTTTTATGTAAGAATGGGTAGTATTCTATACAGAGCACACAAGTGGGGTGTTTTGGGTACAGAATCACTTAGAACATATTATGGTGGAAGAAGAAACAAGGGAGTAAAAAGAGAACACCACTATAAAGCAAGTGGAAAAGTTATTAGAACTTGTGTACAAGAATTAGAAAAAGCAGGTTATTTAGAAAAGACAAAACCAAGGGGAAGAAAACTCTCTTCAAAAGGATTCAAATTACTAAATTCAATGGCTAAAATAGCTGAGAAAGGAATGCAAGAAGGAAAATACAATTCAAAGCCAAAGGCAAAGAAAGCATTTGATGAAAAGAGAAGAAAAGAAGTTCAAGACACTCTAAAAATGCAGGACAGAGGGCACACAAAAACAGAGGCAAAACCAACTAAAAAAAAGGGGAGTGAATAAAAATGGCTAGACACAAAGACAAAGAATTTAAAGACTTCATGATAAGTGAAAGAAAAAAAATAGGTTCTGGCTTAACAAACGCCCCAGTTTGGTTAATGCAAAAAGCAGGTAAGAGGCTTTGGGCAACAAAACAAAAAAGGACTTGGAAAAACATTGACATGAAATTCAAATTCAATCAAGCAAAGCACAAGCAAATAAGAAAAACAAAGAAGAGTGGTGACCACAAAAAGCATTCAAAGAGAGTCACTGCTAAGGTGGAGTGAGGTGAATAAAAATGGCTAAAGAATTCAAAGAAAAAACAATTACAATAAATTTATCAAGAGTTTTTGAAAAACCTACTACAAAAAGATCAATAGCTGCAAAACACATTATTTGCAAAAAAGTTGAGAAAGAAACTAGGTTAAAAGAATTTAAGATAAGCAATGAACTAAACGAGACTCTTTGGAGCAGAGGAAGATACTCTTCGCCAAGAAAAATAATTGTAAAAGTTGTTAAAGACAAGACTATTGCAAGAATAATGCTTCCAAGCGAAAAGTACGAGCCAAAAGAAGCAAAGAAAGCACAACCAAAAACTGCTGAAAAAAAAGACAAAGAAGAGACTCCAAAAGAAGCAGAAGAAAAAAAAGATGCACCAAAGAAAGAAGAGACTCCAAAAACAAAAAAAGAATAACTTTAATTAAACACTTAAGGGACTAAAAAAATCCCTTAAGAACTTATTTTTACAAAGTGAATAAATTATGAATATTGAAAGAATGAGAATAATGGGTTCTATTTACACAGGACTTTTTGCTATAACAAACGACAACCTCTGTTTTTTACCCCCCTCAATTAGCGAAAAAGAAGAAAACATGATTAGTGAAATACTCCAAGTAAAAACCGTTAAGACAAACATTTATTCAAGCCCTCTTCTTGCAGTATTTGCAAAAATGAATAACAAATACGCTTACATACCTAGTTTTGCAAGTCAAAAAGAAATAGAAACAATCGAGAAAGAAATAAAAGTGAAGATACTAAAAACCCAACAAGCAATAGGAAATTTAATTGAATTAAATGATAACACTGCAATAGTCTCAAAAATATTAGATGAAAAAATTGTTGAAGAATTAAAAAACACGGGTTTAGAAATTTTGATTACAAACATAGGCAAAAGCGAAGTAACTGGATCAAGTATAGTCACAACAAATAAAGGATTCTTAGTTAATCCTTACGCTAACAAAGAAGAAATAAAAGAGATTAGCGAAATACTAAAAATAAAGGGTGGTAGTAGTACAGCAAACTCAGGAGATTACTTAATTAGAAATTCCGTTCTTGCAAACAGCAAAGGAATGATTCTAGGTGAACAAACAACTCCTTTCGAAATAAACAAAATAGAAGAAGCGTTAGAGTAACAAAAGAAAGAATCCGTTAGGAATATATTTGTTATTAACTAACAATAATTGGGGATGAGAACATGCCAAAATTTGTTGCAAAAGGAATAATCCAAAAAAGAGGAGAAGAACAACTTTTTTCTAGAAAATTTGAGGCTAGAAATGAAAAAGCGGCTAAAGAAAAGATTTACGCTGAATTTGGAAGCAAAAACAATTTGAAAAGAAGATCTATTATAATTAGTGAATTAAAAGAGGTAGAGTAAAATGAATAACGAAAAAACAAAGAAAATTACTTTAAACGAACAACAATTAATGCAAATGGCTCAAAAAGAAGAGGCACAACTGCAAAATAAACAAGCTTTGAATGAAAGAGTGAGTCACTTATTAAGTGAAACAATTACTGCTAAAGAAATTTTAAAAGAAGTTAAAAAAAATAATGGAAAAATACTAGTAAGTGTAGGAGCAACTGTACTAATAGAAGCACAAATTACTGATAACCAAAATTGCAAAAGAGCCTTGTCTGATAACTCTTACAAAGAAGATAGTATCCAAGAAACTACTAAATGGCTAGAAAAAAAAGAGGAGCAAATAAAAAAACAATTACAATCAATTCAAACAGATTTAATAAAACACCAAAAAACTCTTTCAAATTATGTAAGCATATTAAAACAAATAGAATCTGAAAAAAATAAAGCAATTCAAAAAGCAAAACAATCCCCTCCAACATTATCAAAATAAGAACTAACAAAATTTTTTAAAAAAAAAGGATTAATCTTAAAAAGAGTTGATTTTAATCATGTTTGGATTCCTTAAACAAAAAATAGCTGATTTTGGAAACAAATTAAAGCAAACTATTTCAAAAGAAGAAAAAAAACAAGAAGAACCACTTAAAAAAGAACAAACAGAAAATCTAACTAGACAAAAAGAAAATATAATAAAAAATCAAAAAGAAGAAATTAATACTAAAAAAGAAATTAAGGAACAAAAACAAGAACTAAAAAAAGAAGATGAATTAGAAAAAAAGGGTTTAATTAAAAAAAATGAAGCTATTTCTAAAGAAGATGAGAAAGAAAAAAAAGAAATAAGTGTGGATGATAAAAAAGAACCCGCATCAAAAAAACAAATTGAACCAATTTTAAACAAACCCTACACTAAACAAGAAAAAGAAAATCCTAAAGGAATTTTAGAAAAAATATTGGGTTTTGGAAAAAAGGAAAAAAAACAAGAACTAAAAAAAGAAAATATTAAAGAAGAAATTTTAGATTCTAAAAAAATTAAGGAAAATAAAATTGAAATTGAAAAAGAATCTATTGATAAAATAAAAAAAGATGTTAAAATAGAGCCTATTGAAGAAGAAAAATTATTAACAAAAGAAAAAGAAGAACCTATTAAAAAAGAAGAAATTAAAATTTCAAGAGTTGAAGAAGATAAAAGAGAATTAAAAGCAACTATAGGAGTAGGAGGCGGATTAAAAGGAATTTTGTTTGGAGGAATAGAGATAAATGCAAAACAAATAGAGGACTTGCTTTTTGAACTAGAATTGAGTTTAATTGAAGGAGACGTTGACGCTGACGCTGCCCTTGAAATAGTTAACCAAATAAAACAAAGACTTGTTGGGAAAAAAGTACAAGCAAAAAACATTGATGAATACTTGAATAAAGAAATTAAAGAAATAATAACCGAAATGATGAAAACAGAAAAAATAAATGTTCTATTAGATGTAAAACAAGCAAAAAAGAATAATGAAGTATACAAAATACTTCTTCTAGGGCCAAATGGGGCAGGAAAAACTACTACCATTGCAAAACTAGTAAATTATTTTAAGAAAAATGATTTGAGTTGTATAGTTGCTGCAGGAGATACTTTTCGAGCAGGAGCAATTGACCAACTAGAAGTACATGCTCAAAAATTAGGGGTAAGAATAATAAAACACCAATACGGGGCTGACCCAGCGGCAATTGCTTTTGATGCAATTAGTGCTGCAAAAGCAGGAAAAATTGACGTGGTTCTAATAGATTCAGCAGGAAGACAAGAAACAAACAAAAACTTAATGGAAGAATTAAAAAAATTACAGAAAGTAGCTCAACCAAACCTAAAAATATTTGTAGGAGAAAGTTATGTAGGGCAAGGCCTCTTAGACCAAGTAGAAGAATTCAATAACATAATTGGAATTGATGGATATATTCTTACAAAAATCGATACTGACGCAAAAGGAGGAAGCGCAATCTCACTCACTTATAAAACAAAAAAACCAATTATATTCATTGGAACAGGACAAGAATATAATGACTTTGAAGAATTTAGTTCAGAATATATTTTGAATAGAATAATTTAGAGAATAAAAATGAAAACAAACAATAAAAAAAAGTAAAGATGATTTTTAAAAAAAAAATAAAAAATACTAAAAGGAATAAATAAAATTAAATCTAATTCTTTATTCCTTTTAACGCATTAATTCTTTCTTCTAAAGGAGGGTGAGTACTAAACATACTCTTAAGCCACAATCCTTTTGAATTCTTTAAAGGATCCGAAATGTAAAGATGCGCAGTTGCTTTATTAGCCGCTTCTAGGGGCTCATCATCATTAGAAATTTTTTCAAGTGCACTAGCAAGCCCAAGTGGGTTTCTAGTCAATTCAACTGCACTAGCGTCAGCCATGAATTCTCTTTTACGAGAAATTGAGAGTTTAATCAAATTAGCAATTAGAGGAGTTAAGGCTGCAAGAATAATTGCTATTATTAAAATAGGAATAAATAATTTATTATCCCTTGAATCAGATCCCCTGCCACCAGAAAAAATAGTGAATCTAAGAAGCATATCAGAAAGAAGAACAGCAACACCCACAAGAACAGTAGCAAAAGTCATTGTCCTAACATCATAATTTTTTATGTGAGACAATTCATGAGCAATTACTCCTTGAACCTCGTCCCTGTCAAGTCTATTTAAAGAACCAGTAGTAATGCAAATAATTGCATGACTAGGGTCTCTCCCGGTTGCAAAAGCATTGATTGCAGAATCATTAATCAAAAAAATTTTGGGCATAGGAACTCCCCCAGCCAAACTCAATTCCTCAACAATATTATACAATTGTTTATACTCTTCTTTACTAACTTCCTTAGCACCCGAAACCGCAGCAACTATAGAATCACAAGAAAAATAAGAGATTACTGCAAACAAAATGATTAATATCCCAAAAATAGTGAAGTAAGTCAAACCATAAATGTTAAACCCACCCAATAAGTAAGAAAATAAAAAAGCAAGTGTTCCAATTAACAAAAAAAAAGCTCCAAACAAAAAATAAGTCATTTTCTTATTCTCAGCTATTTGATCATAAAAATTCATTACCATAAAAAAACCTTTTCTAAATTTACCTAATTTTTTAAAAATTTATTTAAAAAAAAAATTAATTTGAATGAGTCAAGGTTTGACTCACCCAAAAATTATTAAATTCTTTTTACATACCTGAAAAATCAACTTTAACATTCTTCCTCTCTTCTTCAGTTGCTTTAAAGAATTCTCTTTCTTTACTCAAATTAAACATTCCAGAAATCATGTTATTTGGAAACACTACAATCATTGTATTCCACTTCATAACCATGTCATTATAGAATTGTCTAGCAAAAGCAACTTTGTTTTCAGTACTACTCAATTCTTCTTGCAAAGCCTTAAAATTCTCATTCGCTTTTAGAGTAGGATACGCTTCAGCTACTGCAAAAACACTCTTCAAAGCGCCTGCGAGCATATTATCAGCATTAGCTGCTTCTTTTGGAGACTTTGCTGACATTAAAGCACTCCTAGCTTGAGTAACCCCCTCAAGAACACTTTTCTCAAACTTAGCATAACCCTTAACAGTCTCAACCAAATTAGGAATCAAATCAGCTCTCCTCTTTAATTGAACATCAATCTGTGCCCAAGCATTATCCACTTGCTTACTTGTAGTCATTAAAGAATTATAAATTCCAATTACTCCAATAATTAAAAATAAGCCAATTACCCCTAAACCAATTAAAATCCATACTAACACAAAAATCACCTTGAATTAATTAAGATTAAACTATTTAAAAGACTATTTGGTCAAGCTTATTTTAGTGAAAAATAATGGGTTTAGGAGAAACATTAAGAAAAGCAATGGATAAACTCCAAGGCTCAGCTTTAATTGATAAAGAAACTGTTAAAGAAACTATTAAAGAAATTCAAAGAGCATTAATCTCATCAAACATTGAAGCAACAACAGTATTAAAATTATCCAAAATAATTGAAGAAAGGGCTTTTGAAGAAATAAAAGGAAACTTGAGTCGAAGAGAATACATTACTAAAATAACTTACGATGCACTAGTCGAAATGCTTGGAACCAAAAAAACTCCCAAAGAACCAAAAAAAATTCTTTTATGCGGTTTATTTGGAGCAGGAAAAACAACTGCTGCAGGAAAACTAGCTCACTGGTACAAAAAAAGAGGAAAAAAAGTAGGAGTGATTTGTGCAGACACTTACCGACCAGCAGCATTTGAACAACTACAAACAAATACAAAAAATGCTGGGGCTGAATTCTTTGGAATAAAAGGAGAAGCTAATGCATCAAAAGTAGTTAAAGAAGGATTAAAACAATTAAAAGAATGCAACCTAATTATTTGTGACTCTGCAGGAAGAAGCGCGCTTGACGAAGAACTAGTAACAGAAATAAAAGAAATTAATAATGTTTTTGACGCAGAAGAAAAGTGGCTAGTAATTGGAGCGGATATTGGAAACCTAGCAAAAAAACAAGCTCTTGCGTTTAATAACGCAGTAGGAGTAAACGGAGTAATAATAACAAGAATGGATGGATCAAGCAAAGGAGGAGGAGCAATAGTTGCTTGCAACGAAACAGGAGCAAGCGTATACTTTATTTCAACAGGAGAAAAAATTAATGATTTTGAAGAATTTGATTCAAACAGATACCTATCAAGAATAATGGGTTATGGGGATTTAGAAGGACTACTTGAAAAAGCAAAAGAAGCTGAACTAGAAAACATGGACCCTGAAGCTATGCTAAGCGGAAACTTTAATTTAAAAATGTTTTACAACCAATTACAAGCAACAAAAAAAATGGGTCCATTAAACAAAATAACAGAAATGCTAGGAATGAGTGTAAAGATTCCAAAAGAAATGCTTGACGCAGGACAAGACAAAATGGATTCATTCAAAATAATAATTGACTCCATGACAGAACAAGAAAGAAACGAACCAGAACTAATAAACAGAGGAAGAGTAGAAAGAATAGCAAAAGGAGCAGGGGTTAAAGAAAATGATGTAAGAGAATTAATAAAACAATTCAAACAAATGAAAAAAATGTTTAAAAAATTCAAGAATATTCAAAGTGAAAAAGCGATGAAAAATTTTGGGGAAAAAGGAATAGGAGATTTACTAAGACAAATGCAAGGAAAAAAAGCAGCTAAAAAATTAAGACTAAGATAAAATGATTAAATTGATTAATCCTAAAAAAAAACACCAAAAAAGTAAACCAAGTTAAAAAAATAAACTTTTCACACCCAATCTCAATAGGGGGCTCAAACAGAGGAAGTGTTTTTGTTGGAAGAATACACTTCAAAGACAATACTAAATCAAGAGCAGCAATAAAAGTTTTTCACAGCAAACTAACAAAAGAAAAAGCAAAACAATACCAAAAACTAATTGATGATTTAATCAAAGCAGGAGTACCACTACCAAAAACAGGAATGGCGCTTGTTCCAAAAGGAACAATGATAGGGGACCACAAAATAGCAACACGAGAGTGGGTACAAGTATCCCAACTATTTGGCGCAACTAAAAAAGGATCAAAATTGGTTTGGAAAAGCCACTTAGAATTAAGAACAATGCAAGAAAAAGAAGAAGCCGCAAAAATATTTGGAAAAGTTGCAAGGTTAGGGTACAACCCCACAACGGATTTTATTGAACCATTCAGATACAAACAAGGAGTCGTGCCAATGGATTTGGATTTATTAGTAGAAAGACATAAAGAACCACCGCAACAAAAAATGACTACCCTCTCAACCACAATAAGAAGAATGAGCCCTACAAAAGAAGAATTTAGAAGATTATCCACCATAGCACTAAAACAATTAAAACTAGAACAAAGAAAACTTGCAAGAGAAAAATTTCAAGAAAGAATAAAAAATTGGAAAAAAGAAAAATACATTTCAAAATCAGTTAAATTAAATTAAACAAAAAAAAATTCAAAAGAATTAATAACACTAAAAACCAAGGGTAATTATGGAATTAGTAAAAAAAAATATTGTCTTTATCCTAATTAATTTAATTCTCTTAATTAGCTTTGTAAATGCAGAAGAATATTATGCAAACCTAAATTTAGAATTACTCAAAGAAGGCAGTTTAATAATAAACGGAGCAACAAACCACTCCTTTTTTGAATCAAAAATCACTCAAGAGCTAACTCAAAAAGAAGGAAAAAATTGGACTCTCAACATTAATACAGAAGATATTTTCAGTGAATACACTTACAAATTAATTCTACCCCCAGAAACAAAAATACAAGAAATTCAAACTACAAGCACTTATTATATCCAAACAGAAAATGAGAGACTAATTATAGAAGGATACGGTGAAAATACTCCATTTAAAATACTACTAACTTATACTCAAAACCAAACACAACCCGCACCAACAAATCAAATTAACACGATATTAGGAATTATATTAATTACAATCATCTTAATTATAGGAATTGTAATACTAATTAAATTAAAAAAATCAAAAAACAATTTAACTGAAGAATTTGATTCACATATTCTAACTGAAAGACAATTAAAAATAATAATTGAATTAGAAAATAACAAAAATTACTATACTCAAACAAATTTACAAAAAAAACTTTTAATTCCAAAAGCATCTTTATTTAGAAACCTCCAAGGGCTAGAAAAAAAAGGAATTATAAAAAGAGAAAGAAAAGGAATGACAATGCTCATCACACTAATAAAAAAAAGAAAGTAGAGAATAAATCGCGGATTGTTTCGGTTTTTTTCGGGTAAAGTATAATAATCGTTTCGGACACAAACTAATCTAAGGTGATGAAAAATGGCAAACAAATTAATTGCTATGGTTTTAGGTTTGTTGATTCTAACAACAATGCCTTTAGTCCTAGCAGAAGAAAATGAAGGAATAATAATAGATTCAAACATTACTCCAATTGACGAGAAAGAAGCGAAATTAATTCTCTCACCACTAGGAGCAGAAGTAAGAATGATTCAACTCGAAAAATCAATAACTAGAAATGTGTTATCAGGAGAAGTTGTTTTAAACACTCTAAAAACAAATCACCCAGATTATGATTTAATAGAAAGTGAAAAAACACTTAACACACTAGAAATGCTTCTTGAAGAAGTTAAAAATACTAATACCCAAGAAGACAAAAACGTGTTAGTACAAACTTTTGTAGAACTAAAAAAAGAAGCAAGAACTTTGAGTACACAATTCAAAACACAAACTAAAGGGTTTATTGATTCAAATGACAGAACCCAAATAATGTTGAAAATAAAAGAAATAGATTCAAATTATTTAACTGAAATAAAAAACAAAGCACAAAAAAGAATTAGAGAATATAATGCTCTAAGAGTAAAACAACACTTAGAAGCACTTGGAGAAAATGAGGATTCATTAATAGAAGATATTAACAGAGGAGTAGCAAATTTGACTCAAACAAGAGAAAAATTAATGGAAAAGTTTGGTGAGTTAAATGATGCTAATAAAAAACAAATAGCTACAAAAACTCGAAACGAAGGAATACAAAAAACAATTGAAAACAAAAAAATAATGGAACAAACAAAACCAGAATTAGCACAAAAAATAATGAATAAAATACAAACAAGAACAAACGACATGAATAATTGGATGCAACAAAAAGGAATCCAATTACCAAACACTTCTTCAAATAGACTAAATAGAATAGAAGAAGCTATCTCTAATACACACGGAGTTAATTCAAATAAAGACACACAACCTAATGGAGGTGGCAAACAATGAAAACAGGACTAATAATAATAGGATTAATCCTTGTAACAATGCTGTTATTAGGGTGCACTCAAGACACTATTACAAATGAACTAGATGAAAAAGAAGATACGCCTGACACAAACCTAACTAATGAAACAGAAGTTTTTGAACAAGAAATCAACACTAACTGGGTTAATGAAAATGAAGTCATTGATGTAGGAAGCGTAATTTAAAAAAAAAAACAATAATTTAAATAAAGGGGGAAAGAAAGAGTTTCCCCTTTTAACCAAAAAAACATACTATTTAAAACAATAAAAAAACAATATTCTTTGAATAAAATGATTACTATCCTCCAACAAATAATATTGCTTTTAGGAACAATTCTAAGCGGAGCAATAGACGCTAAAACAGGGTATATTTATGATTGGATAACTCTACCCATGATACTTTTTGGGATAATGATTAGCATTTTTCTCCAACAATGGATTAATTTGATCTTAGGAACAATAATATTTGTAAGCTTTTTTTTAATATATAATTACGGAAAAATCGGCGGAGGAGATGTTAAACTATTCACCGCAATAGCTCTACTAAACCCAACTAATAACATCTATTTTTTACTTACAGGAATAATAGTTGCTTGCGTTAGCTCAATAATCTTTTATACAACATACTACGGAATAAAATATTTTAATAAAGGAATCAAAATAGAAGAAAACAGAAAAGGAATCAAAAAATCAATTTTTTTTGGATTAATTATTACAATTTATTTCTTAATAATAACACACACTGGTTTAATCCCCTTCAAAACAGGTCTACTACTCCTATTAATTAGTTTATTTGGATTAATTTTTATTGCATTGCAAAAAGGAATAACTAAAAACTTTTTTGAGAAAAAAATTAATTTAAACAAAATAGAAGAAGATGAAGTAATAGCAGAGGAAAATAATTCAAAAAAAATCTTGCTTTTACTTAAAGGCAAAAAAATAATTAGTCAAAAAGAAGCTCTTTCATTAAAAAAACAAGGGATAAAAGAAATTTTTGTATTAAGAAACTTACCCCCTTTTGGCCCATTCATTGCAATAGGAGTAATTATAGCAACAATCAGCCCAGAGTTAGTAAAATTCTTTTTAATTTAATAAAAAATGGTGAAAAAATGAATATTTTAATAACTGGTTCAAGAGGAATGGTTGGAAAAGAATTGATTACCTTACTCTCAAAAAACAAGAGAAATAAAATAATTGAATTTGATTATGCCCTTGGGGACGACATTTTAAACGAGAAAAAATTAAGAAAAAAAATGAAAGGTGTTGAAATAATAATTCATTTAGCAGGAGTGATTAATGATTCATCAAATCAATTATGGGAAGTTAATGTTAATGGAACAAAAAAAGTTTTACAAGAAGCGATTAAAGCAAAAGCAAAAAAAATTGTTTTTTTAAGTTCAACTGGAGTTTACGGGATTACTAGCGGAGTCACTAGCGAAAAAACTGTTTTAAATCCAAAAACAATTTATGAGAAAAGCAAAGCTAGAGCAGAAGAAATTATTTTAAAAGAGGAAAACAAAATAGAGGTTAATATTATTAGAAGCGCAATTATTTTGGGAGCAAATGATTACTGGAAGAAAATGTTTAATCTGTTAAAGAAAAAATACCCTTTACCATTAAATGGAAAAAACACTTTTCAAATAATTTACTCAAAGGAACTTGCAAGAATAATAGAACTTGTTATAAAGAAAGGAAAGAAAGGAGAAATTTATTTGGCTGCAGGGCAAGAAAAAAAATCTTTAAACGAATTTTGTAGTTTAGTTCAAAAAGAGCTTGGAATAGAAAACAATTTAACACACATTCCTTTAGGAGTGGGCTTAATTTTTGGAAAATTATTTAAAATAAAACTCTTAACTAAAGAAAATGTTCACCACTTAGCAAAAGAAAGAAATTATAATATCTCAAAAATAAAAAAATTAGGTTGGAAACAAAAATACTCTTTAAAAGAAGCTGTGCAAAAAATAGCTTCTGAATTTAATTAATTAAAATAATAAAATAGTTATAAAAAATAATTAAAAAAAATAATTATAAAATTTGAATTAAATTATATTAAAAAAAAGTTAATTTTTTCTTTTTACCACAACTGGTTTTTTTGAACTATTCTTTGACCACTCACTCATTAACTCGTGAGTCCTATGCAAAAATTCAATATAACTAATTTTCTCACCACTTCTTTGAACATTTTTTCGCACTTGAGCCTTAGCTTTTTTGAGGAGTAATTCTGCACGAGCTATTGCCTCTTTATCCACTTTTTTAATTCTTGAAACACTCACCTTGTTTTTAAGACCACTTCTCAAAACACCCTCAACTTTTTTCTTACCTTGGTTTGGCGCCTTTTGTAAATTTCTTTTAATAACTAAACCCATTACAAACACCAATAATTATTTTTTTGCTTTTGCTCCCTTCTTAACCGCTTCAACCATTTTCTCTAACTTTAATTTTACTTCAGCCTCTAACTTAGTTTTTTCTATGGCTGACCCAACATGAACTATATCCGCTCCACTAGAAATACAATCAAAAGCATACTCCGGAGTCCTAACCCCCCCAGCAATAACTAAAGGAACTTCAATTGACGCTTTAGTCTGTGCAATCATTTCCTTTGTAACTGGTTCAGGTGCACCCCCACCAGACTCTAATATCACCATTCTAGCACCCATATATTGCCCTGCTAATGCATTAGCTGCAGCTAAATAACCTAAGTTTCTTGGAATCAATTGAGCCCTACCCATAAAACCAACTGCTCTACCAGGTTCAACTATAATATAAGAAGTAGGAATAACTTCAAGACCCATTTTCTTTATTGGAAAAGCACTAGCAGTCTGAGCCCCACTAATATAATAAGGATCGTTACTGTTTAACATTGATAAAAAGTAAATTGCATCCGCCTTATTTGACAAAGTCGCAATATTTCCAGGAAAAAGAATGGTTGGAAGCTTACATTTATCCTTAATTGCATCCAAAGTATCGTCAAGAAGCTTACCTTGCGCCCCAAGCGAACCACCAACAGCAATAGCACTAACACCTACTTTCTCTGCAATAGAACAAACCTTCCCCGCTACTTGAGGAGATTGATTAGGAGGATCAATAACTAAAAAAAGTTGCCCCGCTTCTTCCTTTAATTGAGTCAATAATTTAGAATAAACTTTCCCGTCATTCATAACAAAATTGTAGAAAAAGAAGTATAAAAAGGCTTCTTCGAAGGAAAAAAACAAGGCTTAATAACAATCAAAGAACTAAAAAAGAAAAAAATAATTCCAAAATAATAACACTCTCTTTTCGGCAAAATCCTTGAAGAACACTTAAAAAAGGTTTGGTGGATTTTACTAATTATAGAAGGACTTGAAAAAATGATTGACCTAAATACTACTGAATTAATTTCTCAAATTGCTGGACAAACTGGAAAAACTCCTGAAGAAATCAAGTCCCTAATTGATGCAAAAGTACAAAAATTTTCAGGATTATTAACAGAACAAGGCGCAATTTATATGGTTCAAAAAGAACTAGGGTTAAAACAAGAGACTATGGAACAAATCGCAATCAATGATTTAAAAGAAGGAATGAAAGGAATTGAAATTAAAGGCGAAATAACAGCAGTATTTCCAGTAAAGGAATTTGATAAGAATGGTAAAAAAGGAAAATTAAGATCATTCATTTTAAATGATTCAACTGGCGAAGTAAGGGTTACTCTTTGGAATGAACAAGTAGATCAATTCCCAGTTACAAGAGGCAATGAAATTATTATTACAAATATATTTGTAAAACTTTATAATGATACTAAACAAGTAACTTTAGGATTCAACGGCAAAATAGAAATAAAAAACAAAAAAGAAATTATGCCAACAAAACTCGCTGAATTAAAAAGTGCGATGAGTAGTGTTGGGGTTTTGGGAAGAATAATGAGAAAATTTCCTTGCAAAGACTTTGAAAGTGGAGAAAGGAAAGGAAAATTATGTTCATTTCAACTGGCTGATGAGAGTGCAATAATTAGAGCAACTGCTTGGAATGAAAAAGCAGACGAAATTGAAAAATATAATGAAGGAGATGCAATTGAAATTGAAAACGCTTATACTAAAGAAGGAAGATTTGGAGTAGAACTACATTTAGGATACAGCGCAGATATTAAAGAAACTACTAAAAGCGTTCCAAGCCAAATAGAATTATTAAAAGACCAAACAGAACTAAAAAAAATTACAGATACTAACGAAGGGGAAAATGCAGTAATTGAAGGAAAAATAATTTCAATCGAAAAAGGAAATTTGTTTTACACTGTTTGCTCAAAGTGTGGAAAAAAAATAACTAGCACAACAGAAGGGTATTTGTGTGATAATTGTGGCGAAACCACTCCAAAGAAAAATCCTGTTCTTTCAATAATACTTAAAGACGATAGCGCGAGCATAAAAGTAAGTTTCTTTGGAAAAAATGTATTAAAAGCAATCGGAATAGAAGAAAATATTCTAGAAGAAAAAATAAATTTAATAGGTGCAGAAAAAGTAATTGAGGAATTAAATGAAAATATTTTTGAAAAAAAATTAAAGATTTTCGGATACACTAAAATTAATTCCTTCAGCGGGAATAAAGAATTTATTGCAAGAGAACTAATTGAATAAAAAAAATTTAAAAAAGTTTTTTTATTTATTTAACTGTAAATCAAAAAAGTAAATTGTGTTTTTAACCTCATCAAAAAAACAATTATGAGGACCATTATCTCTAAAACCTTTTTCATTCATTTTTGTTCTTAAACTATCTAAAGTAGAACCAAGCCTTGTCTTAAAAAATCTCTCCTCGCCTAAAGAACGTTCAATATCAAGTACTAATGTAACTTTACTTTGAGGAAAAAAATCAGAAACCAAAAACCCTCTTAATTTACCTGTAAAAGAAGATTTTTGATACAAAAGATGATAAGGTACTGATTCAATTCTAAAACCATTAAACTCATTACCAATGTCCTTAAAAAAAGCATTTGCTTTTTGATAAGCTAAAAAGTTTCTCTCACCACAATCAGACCCAATTTTAACAAAAAAAACTTTTTCTTTAAAAGAAACGCTCAAAGCCAAATAAGTATTAGTACCCTTATGACTTTTCCCAGTAGATTCTTTTTTAATAACAAAACCTTTCTCATTAATAATTTCCCCCATCAATAATTTTTTATAATTAGAACTAATTAAATGAGATGCTGACGAAATCACTTTACTATATTTACGCATAAAAACAGGAGAAACAGCTAAAAACTTTCTTGTTACTAAACTACTCTTAACAATTTTTTTGTCAACAAGAACCTTCAATCCTCTTGCCCTAGAAAATTCTCTACCCCTATTCTCTCCTCTGTGTTTTAATAAAAGTTCAATAAGTTTAGGACTAGATTCTCTAGGAATAACTTTCTTAACAGAATTCTTTTTATAAGAAGCCATTTCTTTAAATCACTTCTCGAACTTTTTTAATGCATCAATTTCTTCCTTAGTATATTTACTATCATAAACATACTTATCATCAAGCATGTCCCTCTCCTTCCACTCACTAGCCCAATTTCCAACATCAAAAGAAGCAAGTTCCCCATCCTCTTTATTTCCTACAAAAGTTTTAACACCCGAATTAATTAACATCTTTTTACACATAAAACAAGGTTGAGCATTAACAAATTTTACTCCCCCATCAGGTTGACGTTTAACAAAATACAAATAAATAGTAGAACCAAGTACACTAACCCCCGCTCTTGCTGCATTAATCAATGCATTTTGCTCCGCATGAACAGAACGACAAATCTCATACCTTTGTCCAGAAGGAATCCCCAGTTGTCTCCTCATACAAACCCCTCTCTGAAAACAATCCATAGTTCCCCTAGGAGCACCAATATAACCAGTTGCAATTATTTGATCATCCTTAACAATAA
>Ga0116156_10000759_pt1 | contig 33318 bp, 26 predicted proteins | sample AD_UKC045_MetaG_FD_89891 | JGI IMG/M metagenome (GOLD analysis project Ga0116156, IMG submission 89891) | Active sludge microbial communities of municipal wastewater-treating anaerobic digesters from USA - AD_UKC045_MetaG | ecosystem: Engineered > Bioreactor > Anaerobic > Digestate | place: USA...
GACAAATAAAGCAAAAACAGGGCTTTAGCCTAAGATAGTGTTTGACTAAAGTCAATTTTTAGTTTTAGTAATCCACGTCATAAATGACGTGGCAATGAGCAAAAAGATTAACGCTCACCCCAAGTCAAGCCTGTAGGTCGGGCCTGCGGCCCGGCAGCAATTCAGTGTGGGCCACCTGGGGCACAGAACTGCTATAAAGATAACCCTATGACTCCGAACCTGTCCAGGCATGTACTGTATCTGCGGCGAGGTGGGCTACACTTTATAGTACACCGATCAGAAAATGTCGTCTCGTTACGTCCGCTGGGGCGGACTACTTGACGACCGGTTTCCCGTTAAACCCCATCATTGCCACGACCTTCAGGTCGTGGGACAAATAAAGCAAAAACATGGCTTTAGCCTAAACAAGTATTTGACTAAAGTCAATTTTGTGTAGTTTTTGTAATCCACGTCATAAATGACGTGGCAATGAGTAAAAACGATTAACGCTCACACCAAGTCAAGCCTGTAGGTCGGGCCTGCGGCCCGGCAGCAATTCAGTGTGGGCCACCTGGGGCACAGGACTGCTATAAAGGAAAACCTATGAATTCGAACCTGTCTATGCTTGTGCTGTATGTGCGGCGAGGTGGGCTACACTTTATAGTACACCAGCCAGAAAATGTCGTCTCAATAAGTCCGTCCCGCCAAGCGGGGCGGATTACTCGACGACCGGCTCTTTCTAAATCTGTAACGGTCGTCGGGCAGGACGGTCGATCACAGCGCGACCGACGAAAATCTGTTACGATCACCAATTATAATTATTAAAGCGGGATCAAATCCGGGTTGGCCAGGTATTTCTGGAAATTCTGAATTTCCACATCGGTATACTGCGAGGCGTCGCGCAGGTTGTTATCCAGCACTTTGGCGGCGAGACTAAAATTTTGCAACTGATAATGCCCCTGGTTACCGGCCAGATTCTGGATTTCTAACAAGTCGTGAATATTTAAAAACCGTTTCACGACCGTGGTGCGGAACATAAAAGACACCCCGGAATTTTTGATTATTTCAATACTGTTACGAATATCGTCCAGCCGCGCCTCAACCCCGCAGACCGCCGGGTATTTTGCCAGCGGCGCTTTAATATCCATGGCGATATAATCCACCAGGTTTTCCCGTAACAATTCATTCAATACCAGCGGGCGGCTGCCGTTCGTGTCCAGCTTGACCAGGTAATCCATTTTTTTGATGTCGCGAATAAAGTCCACCAAATCTTCCTGCAGGGTAGGTTCGCCGCCGGTAATGACGATGCCGTCTAACTGCCGGCGGCGTTTGGCAAATAACTGAAACAAGCTGTCCGTCGCTACTAACGCGCCATATTGCTCCGGTAAAACCAGTTCGGGATTATGGCAAAACGGGCAGCGGAAATTGCATCCCTGTGTAAATACTACAGCGGAGAGTTTACCGGGATAATCGATCAATGAAAATTTTTGCACACCGGCTATTTTCATGCAGAAATTGTCTTTCGCATTTTAAATTCTTCCTGCTTGCCGTCATTCCACTGGGCCACAGGGCGTAAATAGCCCACCACCCGGGAATAAACTTCACACTTTTGCGCACATTTGGGACAAAATTCCTTTTCACCATCGATATAGCCACAACTTGGACAGACGCTAAAAGTCGGGGTTATGGTAAAATAGGGTAACCGGTAATTGTTGCAAATTTTACGGATCATGTTTTTCAAAGATTCGGTATCTTTGATGCGCTCGCCAAGGAACAGGTGAATAACCGTACCGCCGGTATAGCGGGTTTGGGTTTCATCCTGCAAATCCAGCAGGTCAAATATATCATCCGTATAATTGACGGGTAAATGCGAAGAATTTGTATAGTACGGTGCCGCAGAAGAGCAGACCTTGTTCTCCAGGTCGATGGCGCTGATGATATTGGAATATTTACTTTTATCCAATTTGGCCAGCCGGTAGGTGGTGCTTTCCGCCGGGGTGGCTTCGAGGTTATAATTATTATCGGTTTCTTCCTGGAATTCCACCAGCCGGTTGCGCATATAATTCAATACCCGCAGGCTGAACTGGCGGCCGGTCTCGGTGCCGATATTCTCGCCAATCAGGTTCACACAGGCTTCGTTCATACCGACAATGCCGATGGTAGCAAAATGATTTTTCCAGTACTGGTTAAACCGCTGCTTGACGCTGCGCAGGTAAAATTTGGTATAAGGATAGAGATTGTCATCCGTAAAGCGTTCCAGGATTTTCCGTTTAGTCTCAAGACTATCCTTGGCCATGACCATCAGAGTGTTCAGGCGATCAAAAAATTCCTCTTCAGTCGATGACAGGTAACCCAGCCGGGGCAGGTTAATAGTAACAACGCCGACAGAGCCGGTGAGGGGCGCGGACCCAAACAAACCGCCGCCGCGATTCCGCAGCACCCGGTTATCGATACGTAACCGGCAACACATACTGCGGGCATCTTCGGGGTTCATATCGGAATTGACAAAATTGGCGAAATAGGGCAAACCATATTTCGCTGTGCCTTCCCATAGCAGATCCAGGTTCGGATTATCCCAGTCAAAATCTTTGGTAATGTTATAGGTGGGAATGGGGAACGTAAATACCCGGCCTTTGGCGTCGCCCGCCAGCATCACTTCCAAAAAGGCCCGGTTGAACATATCCATTTCTTTAGTAAATTCTTTGTAGGTTTTGTCCTGCACTTCTCCACCGATGATCACGCCCTGATCCGCATAATAAGAAGGGATGGTCTGATCGAGCGTAACATTTGTGAACGGCGTTTGAAAGCCGACGCGCGTGGGCACGTTGACATTAAATAAAAATTCCTGTAATGCCTGTTTCACTTCCGTATAAGTAAGATTGTCGTACTTGATGAACGGCGCCAGCAATGTATCAAAATTAGAAAAAGCCTGGGCGCCGGCAGCTTCACCTTGCAGGGTGTAAAAGAAATTGACGATTTGACCCAGGGCGCTGCGGAAATGTTTGGCCGGCTTGGATTCCAGCTTGCCGGAAGCGCCTTTAAACCCTTGCAGTAACAGATCGTACAGATCCCAACCCACACAATATACGCTCAGTACTCCCAAATCGTGGATATGCATATCACCATTTATGTGCGCCTCGCGGATATGCGCCGGATAAATATTGTTCAACCAGTAAATTTTACTCACTTCGGCGGATATATAGTTATTCAACCCTTGCAGGGAAAAACCCATATTACTGTTTTCCCGAACCTTCCAGTCAGTTTTAGTTAAATATTGATCGACCAGGTCGACATTAAATTTGGAAGTGATCTCACGCATTTTGGCGTGCTGTTCACGATAAATAATATAAGCTTTGGCGGTTTTTTTATAAGGGGAGGCTAACAGTACTTCCTCAACCAGGTCCTGAATTTGCTCTACTGTTACAATGTTATCATTTAACAGGTATTGAGCCAGGGATAATGTTCTTATAGTTAATAATTTAGCGGTTTCCGATTCAAATTCCCCGCTTGCCTCTCCGGCTTTGGCGATAGCATTGGTGATCTTTTGCGAGTCAAAATCAACTACAGTGCCGTTTCGCTTTACAATCTTTCGGAAGGTTTTTAGTGCTACACTCATCGGTTACTCCTCCACATAATATGTCCCGCCTGGTTTAATGAGGCTGCCATCTTTTTAATAGCGTCTAGAGAAAATATTACCCGGCAGAAAAGTCATTCGTTGCCATTATTTAAAACATTTTGGTTCGGTAATTTCCTGTATCTGAAAAAAAATACAAAACCGAACCCTCATTCCGGGGAAGCGCCTCCCTGCCCCGGAACACTATATATATACCTTTGACCTCGTTATAAATACAATATATATGATTTATCAGGAATTGTCAAGATGTTTATTTCATATTCTTGAAAAATTTTTTTCTTGTCGCATTTTACGGTATGATGAAAACATTCAAACTATAAAGTATTTATAGTGATACCAGGATGAATACCTGCTTCATATAAAAACCTGAAATTCTTAAATTTTTCAGGCAGGATCATCGAACTAGGCTATATTCACAACATGAGTAATTCTCTAAAACTTGTTTCATTAAAAAAAATACATTACATTAACCATCGAGTTTATTTTCTATTGGTTTATTCTGTCTTGACCTGCAAACATTCTATTATCATTGAAACACTAAAAAATCATCCTCGTATAAATACTATAAAAATCTAAACCTTACCAGGACCTTTCATGATGATAAAAATACTTTGCTTCACTACCTTTGTAATTCTCATACCTACCCTGTGTATGAGTATATCGTCGCCTGTAGCAATCCAACAAATTGATACCCTGATGAACAATTATTATGAAAATGGGTTATTTGACGGGGTTTTATTGGTAGCAGAAAAGAAGCACATCATTTACCATAAAGCTTTTGGACTTGCCGACCGGGAATGGAATATACCCATGACCACCAACACCAAATTTAAAATAGCTTCCATTTCCAAGCCTTTTACTGCCATAATAATATTACAATTAGTACAAGAAGGAAAAATCAAACTGGATGGAACACTTGCCGAATATATTCCGGATTACACAGGCGCTAAAAAAGATAGTATTACCATTCACCAATTGCTTACCCACACCTCAGGACTGATCGGTAATTTAAAGCCTGAAGATGAAGCGGTTCAGGAACGCCTTCCCCACGAACTGCGCAGTATGGTTCATTATGCCGAAGATGCCAGCCTGCTTTGCGAACCAGGCAGCGAATTTCATTACAGCAATTTTGGTTACAACATACTCGCCTTTATTGCAGAACAAGTAACAGGGAAACCTTTTGCTGTTCTGCTCCAGGAAAGAGTATTTACACCAGGTAACATGATAGATTCAAAGCAATATGTGAACACACAAATTGAACCCCGGCTTGCCAGGGGATACGAATATAAATTATTAACCGGTTATGAAAATACTACTTTTTTTGACAATTCTTTTGTAACTGGCTGTGGCGGGGTAATTTCAACCGCTGAAGATATGTTTAATTGGCATTGCGCCTTGTTTTCCGACCGGTTAGTAACAAATGAATTGAAACAACTCATGTATAAACCGATAAAACAAGTACAATATGGTTATGGTTGGGGTATTAATTACAAAACCATAAATAATATCCAGGACACATTAATAATTACCGAACACAGCGGCAGTATAAATGGCTTTGGCAGCTATTTTGGCCAGGTACTTGACGATACTACCTGTATCATAGTCCTTAAAAATTCCCGCGAAAATACTTTTATCAATCCCGTTTTTGCTCCCGATATTGCCCGGGAAATTATCTCTCTTTTGTATAATGAAAAAGTGCCACCGCATAAAAAATCAATAGCCCGACATTTAGCCTTAATTATTGGTAAAGAGGGTTTTGACACGGCCAAAAAGGAATATTATCGAATAAAACAACAGGAATCGACCCGTTATTTACTCGACGAATCTGAGCTGAACAAATTGGGAATTGAGCTGTTGTTTAAATTTAAATTGCCGGACGAAGCGTTACATGTTTTTGCCCTGAACTTGGCAGAATTCCCTAAATCCTACAATACCTATGATAGTTATGCTTATGCCTTGATGCAAAAACAGGAGTATGCCGCATCCATCCGTTATTATAGAGAAGGACTAGAAATACTGAAAAAGTATCCCCGGGAAAACGCCGGTCCGCAGATTGAAAAAGACGCCCAAAACGCCCTGGAATTTATAAAAGAAATGGAAAGCAAGCTGTCCACAGAAAAACGTGGCGACAAACTCTGATATATTATATGATTCATTCAGGTATTAAATGTACTGTTTTATTACCTTGAATTTTTATCATTTATTTCCAATATTAATTACAGTAAATTCGGATGGGTGACCCCCATTCCAAATTGACAATTATCACTACAATTATTACAATGATCGAAAACGAATTTATTCAATCAACTTTTTCTCAATCCGGCGCCGATGTTTACGGCATAGCCAACATTGAGCGTTTTAAAAACGCTCTCCTAAATGCCGGATATGCCTGGATTCCTGTCCGCAATCGGCATTGAACGGCGCAACCATAGATCAAAAACAATGCCGCAAGTTCTGCTTTTCCTGCAGCGAGGGTGGTGGCTGGCTGATCAATTGTAATACCTGCCGAACTAACTGTATGTCCGTTTTCCCGAACCTAACTCTTATTACACTTCCAGCCAAAAACCGGGATTATTAACCTCAACAGTTAAACTTGTTCAAGCCACTGCCATTGTTTAGCCTTTGGTGTTTTTTACATTAAACACCAATTTCTCAGTAAATGGATTTTTTGATTACCGGGGTAAATAATAATTAGCACTATCTATAGGCATTCATAATTTCGAAACTTTTTTCTTGTAAAGTTTTGCAAAATTACTAAATTTACTTCATACGAAACAGCGTGGATTTTCTTCGGGTGGATATAGAATAAACGATTTTTTTGTTTTTATTAATATGTTTTTAAACCACTTTCATTTTACTATTTAAAAATAATTAACCAGGCAGAACAATATATATTGGTTTTATGAATTGAATTTTGGTTTTATGAAATAATCCAATTCAGGTATTTTTTCCATATATTCTTTGTGTTGTATCCTGATAACAAGCGCCAGATAACCATATTGGCAAATATCGTGTTTATACCCTACCGTATCCAGGTAAAATGAGCGCTCCTAGTCAACTACCGGTTTGGGTTACTGCACTGTTGTAATTTGGAATGGCCGCGTCAGGCAAAATGACTGGTAAAGTTTTTCCTTCTGAAATTTCCCGGAACAAGGGACAAGTAGAAATTTTTTAGTAATTAATAACTACCACTATGTAAAACAAATCATTTTAAGGAAAGGAACCAGCTATGAAATCAAATTATTTAAAATTGCTATGCACAGTATTATTCCTTCTCGTTTGTACTGATTTTACAATGGCCCTTGACAACAATCGCAAGGGTATAACTCTTGGCATTGGCATTGGCAAATCGGATCTGACTTTTGATCTGGAACAAACCAATCTGCCGGTTCCTTACAATGACATAAATTTAGCTCGTCGCCGTAGTAATTTAAACAACATGGCCACTAATTTTAAGATAGGTTATGGAATCAATAATCATTTTTTACTTTACTGGAACAGCCGTGTAAGCTGGTTTGGTGAAGGGCCGTTGTACAGTTCTTTGAACGATGAAAGCAACAATAAAATTACCTCCTTTATAACCGGTGTTGCCGGGCTGGGTTTTAGCTGGTATTTTCAGGACACAGTCCCATCGCCGTTTATTTGTGGTACAGTTGGCTATAGTAATGTCGGTAATAGGGACGCCGGCAAGAACCGTACGGGTTTTGGTCTGGGATTTGGAGCCGGTTATGAATTTTCCCGGCACTGGAATGCTGAACTAGCTTTCAACCTGGGCGCGCCGGGAGAAAATAAAGCCGATGATTTAATAATTACAAATATTTTTTGTTGCATGATAACGCTGAATTGGGTGATATATTAAACTATTTTGGGGGAATTTACTTGTAGCGCCGTAATATATCCCTCCCGATTTTGGGAGGGAGGGATATATTACTAATCATAAAAATAATTTTATTCGCTTGTTTTTACTTGTGGATTTTGTATATTTCAAGTTCATGGAATGGATATCAACAAAGTAAGAACAATGATAAAATTATTTTTTATTAACAACTATTAACTCATTGTACAATGGCAATCGAATTTTCACATGAATTAGATACTATTCGGTCGACTGTAAATGGTCAAAGCAATCGACAAGAACGATTGAATATCGGACAATTTTTAACACCTGTCCGCATTGCCCGGTTTATGGCTTCATTGTTTGAACAAGAAAAGCAAGATGTACGGATTCTCGACGCCGGAGCTGGAGCAGGGGTTTTGTTTACATCGCTTCTAGAAACCATTTTAAATCGAAATGGCTCTCTTCGTTCTATTAAAATTATAGCTTATGAAAACGACAAAAACATATTAGCTTATTTACATCAAGCTATGACCCGATGTGAAATGCTTTGTGGTCATGCAGGTATCCTTTTTAAATGGGATATCCGCAACGAGGATTTCATCCAGGCAGCCATACATCAAACCGAAACAGGTTTTTTCACAGAACAGCAGGAACGCTTTACCCATGCCATTCTCAACCCCCCTTATAAAAAGATCAACAGTGAAACAACTACAAGACATTTGCTCAATTCGGCAGGGATTGAAGTCTCGAATTATTATGCGGCATTTGTTTGGCTGGCAGCGCAAATGCTGGAGCCAAACGGAGAAATGGTTGCCATTACTCCCCGTAGTTTTTGTAATGGCCCTTATTTTCGTAAATTCAGAATCAACTTTCTGAAAATGATGAGTTTAAATCATATTCATATATTTGAATCCCGTAAAAACGCTTTCGGGGATGATGATGTATTACAGGAAAATGTAATCTATCATGCAGTCCGCAGATCCAATAAACCAGATCATATTATCTTGTCTTCTTCTGACGGTTTGAACTTTGACGAGGTAAATAATAAAACAGTGCCATATAAATATATTGTTAACCCGGACGATCATGATGCTTTTATTCGTTTATTAATAACAGATACTGATGAACTTGTTATGAAACGTATGGATTGCTTTACAACATCTCTAACTAAATTGGGATTGGAAGTTTCTACCGGACGGGTTGTCGACTTTCGCGCTCAAGAGTATCTTCGCGCTCTGCCGGAAAAGGATACGGTACCGCTCATCTATCCCTGTCATTTTGAGAACGGTTTTATACACTGGCCAACTAATTCAGGTAAAAAACCCAATGCAATAATCAGCACTGATGAGACAAGGAGCCTCCTTATTGAACCAGGTTATTACGTACTCACCAGGCGTTTTTCCGCTAAAGAAGAGCGTCGGCGCATTGTAGCGGCCGTATTTGATCCGAATGTAATTAAAGCCTCGCTGCTTGGCTTTGAAAATCATTTAAACTATTTCCATGAAAAGGGTAAAGGATTGCCGCCGGAGCTTGCCAAAGGGTTATGCCTGTACCTGAATTCTACCCTGGTGGACCAATATTTTCGCCTGTTCAGCGGCCATACCCAGGTCAACGCCACCGATTTACGAAAATTACGCTATCCCACCTGCGAACAATTATTGCGGCTTGGTTCCCATATTCAAGATCAAATTCCCGACCAACAGACCATAGATGCCCTTGTAGAAAAAGAGTGTTGCAATAATGACTAAAAAGTACCCGGCAAGAAAGATACAACAAAAAATTAAAGAAGCTCTGAGTGTATTAGAGTCACTTGGGCTTCCATCACAGCAGCAAAATGAGCGTTCCGCTTTGACGCTGCTTTCACTGTTATCGCTTAAGCCCGATGATCCCTGGGAAACCGCTGCCGCTCCTTTAATGGGCATAACCCCTATGATGGATTTCTTTGCCGAATATTATGATAAACATTATGCTCCTAATACGCGGGAGACGGTACGACGGCAGACAGTACATCAATTTCTTCAAGCTGCTCTTATAGTAGCAAATCCCGATATCCCTTCCCGACCAACAAATAGTCCCAAAGCTGTCTACCAGATCGAACCCTCTGCTTTACAATTATTGCGTAATTTAGGAAAACCGGTTTGGGATACTCACCTGCAAGAATATCTGCAAACTGTTGAGACTTTGAAAAAACAATATGCTCGAGAGCGGGAAACAGAACGTATTCCTGTCACACTATCCAAAGACCAAAAAATAAAACTCTCTCCTGGCGGACAGAATGTTCTAGTCAAAAAGATCATTGATGATTTTTGCTCTATATTCACACCCGGTGGAATTGTAATATATGTTGGTGATGCGCAAAAAAAATGGGCTTATTTTGATTCGGAGTTGCTTGAAAAGCTGGGTGTTGCAGTAGAAGAGCATGGTAAAATGCCGGATGTGGTTGTTTATTATACAGAAAAAAACTGGCTGGTATTAATTGAAGCAGTAACCAGTCACGGTCCGGTTGATGCAAAACGCCGCGGGGAATTGAAAGAACTCTTTACCGGAGCTAAAGTAGGTCTTGTTTACGTTACTGCTTTTATGGATCGAAGGACTATGGTTAAATACCTTGCCGATCTATCCTGGGAAACCGAAGTGTGGTTAGCAGAAGCGCCTACACATTTGATCCATTTCAATGGCGAGCGGTTTCTGGGGCCGTATGAGGAATAAGTTATAATATATTTCAGTAGTGTTTCAATTTAAAGAGATAATTTTTTACAGAATGAAAAGGGGTAAAATGAATTCATTTAATTACCATGAACTATATTCTTTGATAAAACCAAATGATTCTTGCTATGTTGAATTACATTCAGCACTGAAGCAACTTTTAAAAGATCACGACTTTTACACTAATAAAATTAAAAATATTGATTATAAAAATAGTATGAATGAATATTCATTTTTTATGAAAGATAAAAAAATCTATAGTATGAATACTGTTGAACTTGATGTGGCGCTAATAATAAATGAACCTAATAACACATACTTAAATTGCTTTGTTCCCCTCAATGAAACAAATAGAACTCTCGATGCTTTAAAATACATTATTCGTAGCTTTTCCCTGGATCAAATTTTAATGGACATTCAAGATAATGACTGGTTAACGAAACATGAAATTATTACCAGATGGCTCTGGATGACGGAACAAAAAAAAGAAATTACTAAAGGGAAAAAAATTAATTATCCATTTTTATGCAGAGTAGGGAGAAAAAATAATAGGAAAACATTAGACAGAGAATTTTTTACTTATTTAATTTTCGCCCCATCTTACAATAAAAGACATCAAAATAATATTTTATTACAAAAAAAAGGTGAACACCCTGATTTTATAGCGCTTGATAATTTTTCTAATCAAATAGAACTTGAAATAACTGAAGCAATAGAAGACGAAAAATCTCCTCTTGAAGAGAAAAAGTGGGAACTCCTCATTGATAAAATCAATAAAGACTTGAAAAAATACAATCTTGCAATTACAGTCATTACACGACCATCCTGGTCATTTTTATTAGATAATTATGACACATTTAAAGAATGGCTCAATAGTGTTCTAAAGAATCAAATAGTTGGTCAATATACAAATAAGAATTTACATATATTCATTGATATAAATAAAAATGATAAAGGAATTACTATTCTTGATATGAGTGGTGATGGTTCAGGCATGCCTTCCTATGGTTATACAAACGAACAAAAAGTGTCAGAATCAATTATTCTTGCTATTAATAAAAAATTGAAAAAAGAATACACTAACAATCCTGTTCTTGTCATTTACTATAATACTGGCTTTTTTGATATTGATTTTAAAATTGTAGTCTCAAAATGCCAAAATAATGAACTAATAAAATTTCAAAAAATGTTTTCAGAAATTTGGATTGCAACAGATAAAGAAGCATATTTTTTAGTCTAATAAAGGTATAGGATTTAATCGTATAACATCAAAAATTTAAATACGAACTACATGAAAAAAGATCAATTCTCTGAACTCCTCGCCAGTATTAAAGAAGCCGGCGAAATCATGAAAGGCCAGAAAAAGCCCTCGCGACTTTTCACATTCGAAAAACCGAAAAATAAGGTAAACAAACAAAAATAATATTACTCCCCTGCCTCCCTGCAATACCCCCTTTAAAACTCCTCCACGGTGAGTACTAAAATATCGGTAACTTACCCATCAGTATTCATTCTTGGCTCTAGAAAAGCCTCGCACCCCCTTGCATCTTTCATAGACAAATATCGCCCCTTTGTAGAAAACTCTTGGCATTTTCCAAAAAAAATACTTATCATTAGTAAAAATCAAATCACCATTATACTAATTTCAAGGGAACACTATGACCGATCAACAATGGCAAGAATTATTACACATATTGGCCGGGGAACAGCCGGCCAAACCGCCCATCGGCTTTATTATCGACAGTCCCTGGCTGCCGGGCTGGAGCGGCATGTCCACGCTGGACTATTATACTTCCGATGACCTCTGGCTGCGCGCCAACCTGCAGGCCATCAACACCTTTCCGGAGGTGATGTTCCTGCCCGGCTTTTGGTCCGAGTATGGTATGTGCACCGAACCCTCGGCGTTTGGCTCGCGCCTGGTATGGGCGGAACAGAACCTGCCGCATGCCGACCAGGTGGTCGCCTCAATGGAACAAATCCCCGGTTTGCAGCAGCCCCGCGTTACCACCGACGGCCTGCTGCCATTCATGATCAACCGCTTGAAATTAACCCAGCCCCAAATTCAACAGGCGGGACATAAAATCCGCTTTGCCATTGCCCGCGGCCCGCTCAACATCGCCTCGTTCCTGATGGGCACCACCGAGTTCCTAACCACCATGATGATGGATCCGGATAAAGCTCACGATCTGCTGGGTAAAATAACCGATTTCATCATTGCCTGGCTGGAATACCAGCGCTTTACCTTCCCCACTATAGACGGCATCTTTATCCTCGACGATATAGTCGGCTTTGTTGGCGACCAGGAATGCCGGGATTTTGTGGCGCCGTACCTGACAAAGATCTTTGCCGCTTTTAAAGCCTCGGTGCGCTTTTTCCATAACGACGCCCAGGGCCTGGTGTGCGCTCCCTATCTCGAAAGCATGGGCATCAACCTGTTCAATTTCAGCTTTAACCATACCATGCAGGAAATGCGCGACCTGGTGGGCGACAATGTAACCCTGCTCGGTAATGTGCCGCCGCGCGATATTCTGGCCCAGGGCACAGCCCAGGATGTTAGCAAAGCCGTCCGTGAAATGGTCGATTCCATTCAGGACAAACGCCGTATTATCTGGTCCTGCGGCGGCGGCATGCCCCCGGATGTATCCTCAGAAAACATTAACGCCTTTATTGCCGCTATCAAGGATTGTGTAAAATAACCTACGGAGAGTTCCGGAATGTTGAAAAAAACATCTCTGCTTATAATAACGCTGCTTATTGTAACGGTAGTTTCTGCCGCCGATTATCCATTAAAAATCAAGGTTAGCGCCGGAGCATACGAACGTCACAATACCCCGGTCTGCCTGCCGCTCGATTACCTTCCCGCTCCCGGCGATGATAAAACCTTCATCCTGGTTGAACTCTCCGGTAAAAACCGCATTCCAACACCCTGCCAGGTGGAAGCCGGGTATAACAGCAAATTATGGTGGATCCTCTCCGGCGTTACCCCGGCCGGGAAAACCAGAATGTATGAACTGGCGCTGGCCGATTCTGTTGTTGCCCCCGCCGCCGTGCAGGTGAGCATGGATGACGCCGTAATTCTTGTTCACCGGGGCGATCAAAAGGTGCTGCAATACAACCATGCTGTCGTTAACCCACCGGCCGGAATCGATCCCCTGTTCAAACGCAGCGGGTTTATCCATCCGCTGTGGTCGCCTTCAGGTGCAGTCTTGACCCGCATCCAGGCGCCGGATCACTATCATCATTACGGCATCTGGAATCCCTGGACCAAAACCAAATTCGAGGGCCGCAGTGTGGATTTCTGGAACCTGGGCGAAGGCCAGGGCGCCGTGCAGTTTGCCGGGGTGCAATCCCTGGTGAGCGGGCCGGTTTATGGCCAATTCCGGGTCTTGCAGGAGCACATCGACTTTAGCGCACAAGGGCCGGACAAAACCGCGCTGCATGAAGTGTGGGATGTGCGGGTGTGGAATATCTCCGGTACCGAAACGCCGGTTTGGCTATGGGATTTTACGTCTATTCTGAACTGCGCCTCATCGCCGGTGGAGCTGGAAGCTTACCGTTATGGCGGCGGCATTGGATTTCGCGCCACCCAGGACTGGGGGAGAGATAATTCACGCATTTTAACTTCAGAAGGCAAAACCATTGCCGACGCCGACGGCAGCGGCGCGCGCTGGTGCGATGTGAGCGGCGCGTCCGCAGCCGGACAACGCTCCGGCATTGTGTTCATGAGCCATCCCGCCAACCGGGCGCATCCTGAACCCATGCGCGTATGGCCGGCGGATATGAACGGCGGCATCGGTAATGTCTATTTTGAATTTTGCCCCATTCGCCATAAAAGCTGGTACCTGCTGCCGGGCAACGACTATGTTTTAAAATACCGACTGCTGGTTTATGACGGAGAAATGTCCCCGGCTGTTGCAGAGTCCACCTGGAAAAATTTTGCATACCCGCCGGTGGTGGAAATCATTCATTAAAACTATCAGGGAGGATAAAATGAAGATAAAAAGTGTTATTTCTTTACTCCTCATCATACTGCTGGTCGCTGCATTTTCATGCCAATCCGGTAAAAAACGGGCGTTGGTATATAGCAAAAACGGTGAAGGCTATGTGCACGACAATATTGCCGCCAGCGTGCAGGCGGTTAGCGAACTGTGTATGGAAATGGGCGTTGCGGTCGAGGCCACGGACGACCCGTCCGTATTCAACGATGCAAAGCTGCAAACCTTTTCCGTGATCATTTTCTGCAATACCAATAACGATGCCTTTGCCAATGATGAACAACGTGAGGCTTTTAAAAAGTATATTCAATCCGGCGGCGGGTTTGTCGGCATCCATTCCGCCTGCGGCTCGGAGCGGAACTGGCCCTGGTTTTGGGCTATGCTCGGCGGTAAATTTCTGCGCCACCCCTCTTTGCAGCCCTTTGCCATTAAACCTGTTGATAAACAAGATCCTGCATCCTGTTTTCTTCCCGATCCCTGGCAATGGGAAGATGAATGTTATTATATCGATCATCTGAATCCGGATATACACGTCCTGCTGGCAGTCGATTTGACGACTATCGACGACCCGGATCGGGCCACATATCCCGGCGTCACTTTTGGCGACCTGTTCCCCCTGGCCTGGCGCCATGAATACGACGGCGGCCGCCAATTCTATACCGCGCTCGGCCACAAAATTGAACACTATGCCGATGCCAATTTCTTAAAACACCTGCAGGCAGGTATCAACTGGGCTATTAGCAAAAACTAGCGGTTCATAACCCGCACTATGAAAGGATTAAAAATGAATACCAAAACAAAAGGCACTAGTCGGCGTGAATTCATAAAAACAACCCTGGGCACAGCAGGACTGCTCTCCTTTCCCGCAATCGTTCCCGCTTCGGTGTTTGGTAAAGATGCCCCCAGCAATAAAATCCAGGTTGCCCAGATAGGCTTTGGCCGCATAGCTATGAGCCACGATCTGCCGGAAACCATGGTCAGCGATGATGCACGGGTGATTGCCGTAGCGGACCTGGACAGTAACCGCCTGCAGCAAGGCAAACTCTATATCGAAAACTGGTATAAAATGCAAAAAAAAGCCGCTCCTTATATCGAGGTGAAAACATATTCCGATTACCGGGAAATGCTGCAAAACCCGGAAATCGATGCGGTCATCATCAGCACGCCGGATCACTGGCATGCGCAGCCGGCCATTGAAGCGGCCCTGGCCGGCAAAGATGTGTACCTGCAAAAACCGACTTCACTGACCATTACTGAAGGACGGCAATTGAGCAATGTTATCAATAAAACCGGGCGTATTCTGCAAATCGGCAGCCAGCAGCGTTCCATGCCACAATTCCGCATTGCCTGCGAACTGGTGCGCAACGGCCGTATCGGTAAACTGCATACCATTAAAATAGGCCTGCCGGGCGACCCCTCCGGCCCGGAAGAACCGGAAATGCCAATCCCGGCCAACCTCAATTACGAAATGTGGCTCGGTTCCACCCCGTATGTCTATTACACCGAAAACCGCGTTCATCCGCAAAACAGTTATGACCGACCAGGCTGGCTGCGCTGCGAACAGTTCGGCGCCGGCATGATCACCGGCTGGGGCGCGCATCACCTCGATACCGCCAACTGGGCAATGGGTACAGAATATACAGGGCCAATTGAAGTTGAAGCTACTGCCGAATTTCCCAAATCCGGTTTGTGGAATGTACATGGCCCGTTCAACGTTATTGCCAAATTTGCCAACGGCGTTACCATGCAGGTCAATGGTGAACTGCCCAATGGCGTGCGTTTTGAAGGCGACGAAGGCTGGATTTTTGTGACCCGCGGTAATTATAACGTAACCGCCACCGACCCGGTAAGCAAACAACAAACCGCCCAGGCGCTGGAAGCCGGCGACCCGAAAATTCTCACCTCGAAAATTGGCGAGCATGAAATCCATCTGCATGTCAGCGAGCAGCAACATTTGGACTGGCTGCACAGCATTAAAACCCGCAAGCCGCCGGTGGCCCCGGTAGAAGTCGGCCACCGCGCCTGCTCCAACTGCCTTGTCAGCCATATTGCCATGAAACTGGGCCGCAAGCTCTACTGGAATCCGCAACAGGAGCACTTTATAAACGATGATGAAGCAAACGCCATGCTGTCCCGCCCGCAGCGTTACCCCTGGGGGACGGATTATATAAAAGGATAGTGATTTAATCCAGTGGAGGCCGCCGGTGAGATCAAGCTGTAAAAAAGATCATTTTAAATTCAACGTTATCGGTTGTAACGGCTTGCGCAAAGGCGTCCTCCTCTTATACTCCGGCTTGTACTAAAAGTGGTTATACTACTGGACACTAATGTGGCGTACAGGCGCCCCGGTTATAACAACTGTCCCTTCCGGGCAACAGTCACTTCGGCAATTGCAGTAATTCCCGGTTTTTTCCATCATTTTTCAAAAATCACCCATACCATCAATTAAACATAAAATATTATTTTTATTATACTTGTTGATAATGGAAAAATTTTAAAAATGTTTTACATATTTGTAATTATGTGGAACAGTTTTTGTAAAGGATTAGCTGTAATTAAAAAAGGAATGTGTTTCAAAATGGATGGATTATACATAAAGACCCCGCAGACCCAGTTTGGTCCAATTAACAAGGCAGATGCGGAACGGCTAATTCGTGATGGTATTTCAACAGCACAGGACCTGGTGTGGAATATACGTGATAATACCTGGAAACAGCTGGGCTCATGTGAAGAGTTCCGTCCATATTTTGATGAACAAAAAAACAAAAAGAAAACCGCCAAAGTCGTTGCATTCGCAAGTGGTAAGGGTGGTGTTGGGAAAACGGCGTTAACCGCTTCGATGGCCATTGAGCTTGGCAAGATGGGCAAAAGAGTGGTTGTTGTTGATGCCGATTTTGGCGGTCCCGATTTACACGAATGGATGGGCGTCAGCCGGCCGTCGGTTACGCTCAATACATTCTTTACATACAGAAATGTTGATTTTAATCACCTGCTTTCAACCACACCTTATAAAGGTGTTAAACTGATCAGTGGTGAAGTGGGAAAAATTGAATACGCCAATCCGCGCTTTTTCAAACGTCAAAAATTCCTGCGTCAGCTCCATTCCCTGGACACCGACTTTGTGTTTGTCGATCTCAGTCCCGGGGTTGCTTTTTCAACGGTAGATATTTTCCTCGCCTGCGATGAAGGTATTGTTATCACGGTTCCTGAACCCACTTCTTTTATGGATGCCTTTAACTTTATTCGCAGTTGCCTGATCCGCAAACTGTTATTATACATGGATTTCAGCGAGTATACCATGAAGAAGCTCCGTGAGTTTGAAGACTGGGACTGGATTAAATACGATAAATCGTTGCTGGATATTTATGAAAAGATCATGCTCAAAGATCCCCGCGCCGCTTCGATCATGATTGCGGTTATTCAAAAATTCAAACCGCGAATTATCTCCAATATGGTCTATAATAAAGCCGAAGTGAGAGAAGCCAGCGCATTTAAACTGAAACTGAAACAATTGCTGCTGATCGATGCCATTTTTCTAGGCTATATCGAATTCAATCCCGATATGCGGCGTTATGCCAAAGAGAAAAGACCCTTTATTTTATCCATGCCGGAAGAAGCCGAAATTACTAAAGTACCGCAGATTAAAGTGGATTTCTCCCGCGATAAATAGTCTTTACACAGGGGGTTTTTTTCAGGTTCTTCAACTTTTCCCCACCCTTAAAATACCATTTTTATATTGGTAAAGTGCGGTATGGCTTTTTGTATTTTCACAAAATTATAAATTCCTATCATTTATTATAAACTGGCTGCTCAACCTGCCGATCGGCGTTGTTGTGGCAATTTTAAATTTATACTCTCCGTGATCATTATTAAATTTCCTGTAAAGTAATTTTCATCACACTCGGCTCTTTTTATCCGGTTATCCCGGAAATAACCGTTCCGGGTTTTTGTTATAATGAATATATAATACATACCGGTGTATGTATATAATGTTATTTTATTACCGGAATAGACTCTGCCTTATAGGGTTGCCGGTGTTGTTCTTTAAAAATTGCATTTTTGTGACCCAGGTCGTACTTTTTTTTGGCAATTATTCGTTTAATTACCTGGATATAACAAAACCGTATTCATGCCAGTCCCTGAATATTTGTAATATGAGACTGGAAAATTGTAATAAACAAGTGATTGGACACTATGAAAAAAATCTTTATCCTGATCCTGTTGCTGCCGGTGCTAAGCTGCGAAATTGACCATGGTCTCGGTACCATGGATTCGCGTATAACCGGTAAGATCATTTTCATCAATCCGGATAAAAAACCGGATTATGTTGAATCGGTGCGTATTGTCGCTGTAGCCAATTACCCGCCGGAATCGCTGGGCGACCTGGTGATTACCAACACCTCGGTGAACCTGAGCAAGGAGCAGCCCGAATATTATATTCCAGCGCCATTGGCGACCTATCACCTGGTTGGCGCTATTTTCAAAGAAAAAGGCCACAATTGGGACTATGGAAACCTGTTGAGTTATTATGGATTTGATCCGGTCAATTATAAAATTGACATCATTCCCATTGTATTATCAAAACAACATCCCATTGCGTACAACATTGACATTATTTGTGACTGGTCCCTGTTACCTGAAAAGAAAGAAAATTAACCGGTATGATAAAAAGAACTCTAATAATAATCCTTCTGGCACTTTTGCCGGCAATTAATCCGGCGCTGGCTAAAATAGCCGGTACTATACAAGGCCGGGTTTTCTCCGCAGAGGACAACGAGCCCCTAGCCGGCGCCAATGTGTTTATTGTCAATACCTTTATTGGCGGCAGCGCCGACGCCCAGGGTCATTTTATTATCACGGCGCCTCCCGGCAGTTATAGCCTCAAAGCCAGTTATATCGGCTTTAAATCTGCCGAGCAGTCCGTTACCGTAATAACCGACCGTACCATTGAGGTGGATTTCAAGTTAACCGCCACGCCGCTGCAATCGGAGCAGATCATTATCACCGGCTCGCGGCAGCCGGAAACGCTGTCGTCCGCAGCATCCAGCATTAATATTCTGGGTAGCGCCGATATCAAGCGGCGCAACAATTTCCGTATCGACGACGCCCTGCTCAGCGTCCCCGGTGTAACGATGGTCGGCGAAAATGTCAACATCCGCGGCGGCTCCGGTTATAACCGGCTCGGTGGCAGCCGCTCGCTGGTACTTCTTGATGGCGTGCCGATCCTCACCAGCGACCTGGGCGGCGCCAACTGGAATATTTTACCGGCCACCGAAATTGAGCACATCGAAGTGCTCAAAGGCGCGGCTTCATCTCTATATGGCTCCGGCGCATTGAGCGGCGTCATCAATGTGTTTACCAAGCTGCCGGGCAGCAAACCAGGGCTATCGGTTAAACAAACCTCCGGACTTTATGACGAGCCCTCCGTACCGGAATGGAAATGGACCGAAGACCGCTTGTATAATAATCGCACCGATGTCAGCTTTACCGATAGCTGGGGGCCGGTTGGCCTGCGCCTGGCGGTATCTAATCATCGTTCCACCGGCGACCGCGAAAACGGCTTTTTCGACCGCTGGTATTTTACCGGTAAAGCCAATTTTCAACTACCGGCACAGTCCACGCTGACCCTGTTCTCAACATATAGCCGTGAAGATCGTGAACTGTTTTTACAATGGATGGAACAGGATCACGCCCTGCAGGTGCCGCCCACAGAAAAAGGCAACCGCTATATAATGGATGGTTATGTGGGATATGCTGTTTACAATAAACTCTTTTCACCGGTACTATCGACCAAACTGCGCTTGTCCTATAACCAGCAGTTGGTAGGTATTCCGTTCAATATCCAGAATGCCTTTACCCCGGCGGTGGGGTTGAGCGGCGAACTGCAGGTGAATTGGAAACCGGCCGACACACACAGCCTGTCCCTGGGTATTGATTACAAGCATGACCAGGTCGAGTCCAAATACTATGGCACCCGCGAAGCCAATGGCATTTCTCCCTATATCCAGGAAATCTGGCAGGTTTCAAACCTGATCCAGGTAAATACCGGTTTGCGCTGGGATACCTACACCCTGGTCGGAGATTCAATAGAACACCAGCTGAATCCAAAAATCGGCGCCAGTTACCAACCCTGGTTCGGCACAATACTGCACTTCTCCGTCGGCAGGGGCTTTCGCGCCGCCACGGTTGTAGAACGTTTTATCGATGTGGGCTCCAAGGATTTCAAAGCCCTGCCCAACCCGGACCTGGAGCCGGAACGTTCCGTATTGTTCGACGCCGGGTTGCGTCAAGATATTGGCGAAAATGCCTATGCTGAATTGACATTGTTTTCCAGCACCTATAAAAATCTCATCGAACCGACGCTACGTTCCGATTTAACCGCCCTGTTTTTAAACTATGAAAAAGCTCGTATCCAGGGCATCGAAACCGAATTCCGCTGCAACCTGCTGAACGACCATGTGCGTCTGCAAGGTTCAGCCACCTGGATGGACCCTGTGGAAGTGGCTACCGGTGAACCCCTGTTGTACCGGCCGCGTTTTATGGCGTTTTTTTCGCCCTCGCTATCCTGGGGGGGGGTTATGCTGGAAACCGATTTCCGTTATATGAGCAAACTACGCAAAGTCGCGGTTTATCCATTGGATGAACGGGTGCCTACCAAAGTGTGGGATGTACGCCTGAATTACAAACGAGACCCCTATTCCGTACAATTTTATATTAAAAACGCTTTAAACTATAACTATACAGTATCTGAACGGGTGCTGGGTGAAATCCGCAATTTTGGTATCTCGCTCGGCGCTGATTTTTAACCAATAATGACGACTAATAAAAGGATGACAAATAATATGAAATGGAAAAATTTGCTCTGGCTGGCGTTTTTACTCTTGACGACCGGCGCCTTTCCACAAACCAAAACCCTGGACCGGCAATATGTGCCGATCATCCTCAGCAATAGCGTGCCGCCGATCTATAATATCAATATAAATGAATGGACTGCTTTCAGATACGACCGCTCATCCAAAACCTGGCATGGTGTTCCCTTCCAGGTCGATGAAGTCCGGGTAACCGGGCACTATCAGCGCGATGTTACCCAGATCTATCCGGAAATTGATCAAAACGATGAAATTGTCTTCATGCCCGAAGACCTTGGCGACCGGGCGCCGCAATCCGCCTGGGTCGATGTGACAGGTTCTGATAAAGTGGATCGTATTGAAGTGCAAATAACCGACCCCCTGGATACCGGCAAAACCGGCTGGCTGTACCTGTTCAAAAATGTCAACAATCCGCCCATCATTCCCGGATATTTTACTTATGGAAAACCGGCAACAACAACTTCGGCGGATACTTTGATAACGAATTCATACCGGCTGGTGCACAATGGCGTGGGCATGCCGGAAAAATTATCATTCAGCCCCGCTTTCAGCGGTGATTTTATCGACCGGCTTAAATTCCGCTTTTCGGGTAAACCGGCGCTGGGCAGCGCTTATAATATTACCGAAAATGGTCTCTATGCGCAAACTTCGCCGCTATCCACTTTTCCCGGCTCGGTTCGCTACTTTCGCGATGTTCGGGATCGGATAAAAATTCCCATCACCCTAGTTGGCGATAAAGACTTTAACCCGAACCTGCAATATTTCCCCTATTCCGTCAGCGGCCAGGTGAGCCTCGATATTACCGGCGGCTACATTTCACTAGCCGGTGTCAAGTTGATACGCTTGTCGGTTGATCTTGCCCCGGATGCTGCAGGAATGAACTTTTTCTCGGAAAAGAACAGCGCCGGCCAGCCGATTAACGGCAGTCCCGATACTCCGGACAAAACCATTACCGACCCGAACACCCTGAACTGGTTCATGGCTACAGGCCCCCAGGGAACTGTTGTAATGAATCTGAAACTTCCGGCCGTAGAAAATGCCACCACCCAGTTATATTACCGTGATAACAGCGCCGGGGGCAGCGCCGACGGCACTGACGATACCGGCGATAATCAGTCCTGGGGCGATATGGGTATCTATATCAGCACCACCGGCGACTATATATCGACCACCAAACTGGAAGTCGTGTTTACAATGTATTTCATTAACCAAAATTTCACCGCCAACGCTGCGGAAATGGGTGACAAGATCAGGGACTGGCAGGAGAACCCCTGTACTGTTAGCGCTGTTTTACAATCGTATGACGCCACCCGGATAAATAAGAAGACCTATAAACCAACTACATTTCAAATGTCCCAGCCCTATCCCAATCCGTTTCACCATCAAAGCGGTTCTTTGGCATTTTCATTTACCAGCGCCAAACAGCGCGACGATTATACGTTGACGATCTATAATATCCTTGGTCAGGAGATCAGGAGATATGCCAATATCTATGCGTTAAAAGACAGCAAGAGAATAGTATTTTGGGATGGCCGCAATTCCGGCGGCGTCCTGGTCATGCCGGGTACGTATTTCTATAAATTACAAAACTCGCGCGACTCGTTAACCGGCAAATTTATAATTATTCCGTAAAATTCTGTTGCATAGGAACAATTATTTAATATATATTGTTCTAGAACTTTACAGTGATTCATGATTTCAATCACACAGACCTATAACAGGAATGTGTATATTATAAACAAGATAATCTGACTGGTTATACTAAAAACAACAGAGAGGCAAAAAATGAAAAAATTCACCCCATATATACTGGCGCTTGCCGCGCTGTTTATCATCTCCCAATCTATTGCAAATGCCAGCACATTGCAGGAAGACCGCGAATATCAGCCGGCCGTTTTAACCGCGCAATCGCTGGGCAGCTTTCAGGGCTTGCCGGTGAACCAGATTTATGCCTATGCCTACAATGCCGGCAATGGAACCTGGTCCATGATCCCGTTTCAAATTGATGAAATGACCTATGGCCCTAATCCTCTGAGCGGCGTTGGTAAAGAAAAATGGTTCTACTTTACCGAAGTATGGGCATATATTGATTCAATTACCACCAAAACGCATAATGGCGTTTTTGACGACCATGATGAGCTGGTGTTTATGGTGCGCGATATGGGCGATCGGGCGCCGAATAACAAATCGACCTGGATCGACAATGAAGATTCAAAAAAGTACTCCCGCCTGGAAATTGCCCTGTATGATTCGAATTTAACTACAAAAAGAGCGTATGTTTACCTGTACCGCTCCGCTACATTGAGCAAAAACGATATACCCCGCCCCTATGAAATGTCGTTCAACGAAGCGACAAACACCGTATCCACCAAATACTATGATTTAACTTTCGGCAATCCCGGCATGGTCAGCGGTATTGCCATTAAAGCTCCCGGTGGCAGCGGCCTGGACATTCTCGACCGTTTGAAACTGCGCGCCAATGTGCTGTGGAGCACCGCTTTCGGGGTGCTGCCGGTCATGTTTGTGGAAGAAAGCTTGTACAGCGACAGTCTCTATTACACTAAAGACCCGATCGTGCGTTTTATCCGCCTGTTTGATTTCAGCTTTCAATCCGGTTCCATCAAATATAAAGACCATGCGTTCAATGTCGATACCAAATTCTATCCCTTTAACGGCACCATCCGCGGCGGCTCGGAATTATCAACCGATTCCCTGTCCGAGATCGAACCCGAACCAATGGATATAAAATTTATGGATTTGCGTTACTCGTGGGATTACAACGTCAATGCTTCCGGCATGAAATTTTATAATCCGTACAACAATGGCTTGGTGGTGGACGGAACCCCGGATAACATAACCACCACAATAGACAGACCTGCCGATAAAACTAAACGCATCCCGGTTTGGAACATGATCTCCGGCGATCAGGGTACGGTCTTTTCTTATGGTAAATTTTCCAATACTAAATTCACCACATTCAAGTTATATTACTGGGACAATAAAAACGGCGGCGCCGCCGACCAGAATATTTTTGTCGATCTGGCCAAAGACACCGGCGACGAAGTATCGTATGGCGACCATGGGGTCTTGATGCAGGCATCGATCAACGACACCCTGGAACTGCTGTTAAACTATACCCTGTATATGCTGCCGGAGAAAAATGTCGACAGAGCCTTTGCCGAACAAATGGCCGCTAATGTTGCTACAGGAATTGAACTGGCGACCCCGATCGTTTTAGGCGTCAATGACAATAACCAATCGCTGCCGACAGGGTTTACTTTATCGCAAAACTATCCCAACCCGTTCAATAATTCCACTCGCATCACTTTTGAACTGGAACGCGCCGGGGATATTTCCCTGCTTGTATATGATACGGCCGGCCGGCTGGTCAAAACCCTGGCTAAAGACAAGTTTGCCGCCGGGTTACATGACCTGCACTGGAACGGCACGGATAATAGCGGTCTGGAAGTTCCGTCAGGCATGTATTTCTACAAATTACAGGCCGGCCAGGAAACCATTGCCAAAAAACTGCTGCTGATAAGATAATAGTATAAAGACAATAAAACGAACTTGTACTCCGGGCGGAAAAACACCTTCGCCCGGTTTTTTCATAAAATTATCAAATAATTCTAAGGCCCTTACACACGTATTCTTTGCAAAGAGAGGAGCGGTGATATATGTTGAGGCGAATTTTTTCACATCCCCGAACCGGTTCCCCGGGATGGCGAATTGCGCTGCTAATTGCCTTGCCGGTGTTGTTCCTGCTGGCCTGTAGTAATGATCATGGCATTGCGCCCCTGCCCGGCGCCTTGCAGTTGCAACTGAAATTCTATAGCAAACAAATACCGGAAGGTACCCAGGGCGTTTATTTATTCGTGGCTCCTAAATTCCCGCCGCACGCTATCAATGAAATGTTCATGAGTCCCAACAGTTTGCCGCTCGGCAAGGATACAATTTATACAACCATGAATCTGCCTTATGGTCATTATGAAGCAATCGGTCTGTGGTGGTATAACAAAAAAACCATCTCCAACCTGGCCGATGCCTATAACCTTAAATCAGTCGCCACTCTCGACACTCAATACGTGTACCAGTTTGATATTACCAAAGAGGAACCGGTGCATAGTACGGATATGTGGGTGGACTTACGGCAGATGAACCGCGACGCTTTTATCGAAGGGACGATCACTTTTAACGGCCCCTTCCCGAAAGATACCTATGCCACTGCTATTGCCGCATACCATACCCGCATACCGACCGCCAAAATTGATTTCCTCGCCTTACTTGAATCCATGGATTTTTCCATCGGCGAAAATCCCTACCATTACAAATTACCGATCAAAAGCGCTAACCGGATTGTTTTCCTGGTGGTTTTCTGGCTTTCGGATACTGGCGGCCTGGATAATTTTCAAATGCTGGGTTATTATGAAGACCCGAAAAAACCGGGAGTGCCGGGGCAAATTAAACTCAAATCCGGCAAGACGGCTACAGGTATCGATATCCTGGCCGACTGGAATAACATCAAGTAATAATATCAAATCCCGCTGAAAGGTGACCCATGACTCTTTTAAATAAATTTGTCAGTTATTGCCTTTTCCTTGCACTCCTTGCCGGCTATGGAAACGCTTTTGCCGCGATCACCGGCGTTATCAGGGGTTCCGTTATCGATATAAAGACCAAAGAACCGCTGCAGGCGGTAAATATCGTTGTGCAGGGGACGGTGCGCGGCGCCAGCACGGATGGTAAAGGGCAATTTATCATTCAGAACATGCCTCCGGGCGTCTTTACCCTGCGGGCTTCGATGATCGGCTACCGCACCATTACTATTGCCGATGTTAAAGTCCAGCCGGATCGCGAAAGCGTAGCTAATTTCCTTTTGGAAGAAACCGTTCTCGAATACGATCCTATTGTGGTTCTGGCCGGAAAAATGCAGCAGCGTCTCGACCAGACCAGCGTTTCCATGTCGGTGGTAACATCAAAGGATATTGAGCGCCGCAACCCCACCAGTATTATCGAAGCGCTGGAAACCGCGCCGGGGGTGAACTTTATTGGCGACCAGATCAACATCCGCGGCTCGACCGGCTTTACCTTCGGCGCCGGCAACAAAACCCTGCTCTTGCTCGACGGCGTGCCGGTTTACGCCAGCGACACTGGCGCATTCAACTGGGATATGCTGCCGCCGCTGGATATTGAACAAATTGAAGTATTGAAAGGCGCAGGTTCAACCCTGTGGGGCTCCTCCGCCCTCGGCGGCGTCGTCAATATCATTACCAAAGACCCGTCGCCGGAAGGTGAACTGCTGTTTGCCTATTCCGCCGCGAAAAATGATAAACCCTATTATAGCGAATGGGAATGGACCGATCCCGACCGGCTGCATTACACCCGCGAAGATATGAGTTACAGTAAACGCCTCGGCAATATGGGGTTCCGGATTTCCGGCAGCCGCTTCTTTTCCACCGGTCATACCGAACTGGGAGACTTTAAAAAATATAATCTCACCGGCAAGGTCGATTACCGTTTCAAGAACGGCATCAAAGTAATGGCTTATACTGCCTATAGCAATATCAACAAAGGCTTTTTTCTGCAATGGAAAGGACAAAACGATCCGTACCAGGTGGATGTGACCAACCTTTCCAACCGCGGCAAAGTGAACCAGATCAGTATCTATACCAAAATCGCCATACCGCTTTCGGCGCGATTTGCCATTAATGCCCGCGCCTCACTGAACCGCTCTCTGCTGGGCAACCAGTTCGGTCGCGACGCCGATTTTAACCCGGCTTATGGTCAGGGTGGTGAAATTCAGGCGGACTGGATTCCCTATCCCGGTCATGTCATCACCTTTGGTACGCAATACCAGTCCGATAAAGGCAGCACTAAATATTTCGGCGAACATGAAGGTTTTTTCCTCGGCCCGTTTATTCAGGACGAATGGAAAGCCCGTGAGAACCTGCGCATCACTACCGGCGTAAGGTATGATCGTTACAAGCTGGTCAAAGGCGAAAAGGAAGACCTGTTCAGTCCGCGTTTTGGCATTAACTGGCAGCCCTGGCCCACTACCAGCCTGCGCGGTTCGGTGGGCAGCGGTTTCAGGGCGGCGACCATTATCGAACGCTTTCTTGAACTGTCGATCATGAACTTTAAAGTTCAAGCCAACCCGGATCTGAAATCAGAAAGCTCCTGGGCGTATGACCTGGGTGTGCGGCAATATATAAACCAGGACTGGAATGTCGATGTATCTTTCTTCCGTAACGATTATTGGGAGTTGATCGAAGCGCACCTTGACCTGATCCGCGGCCAGATCCAGTTCCGCAATATTCCCCGCGCCCGCATTCAGGGCATCGAGGCAACGACCAATTTCAGCTACCCGGTGTTCCTCTTCGGCGTTGACTGGACACCCGGCATTCAGGCCAGTATAACCTGGATGGATCATGAAGATCTGAAATACCATCAACCATTGACCTACAGACCTAATATATTGTCAACGATTAAAACATCGCTCAAGGCAAAAAACACCACTTTGCAGGTGGATTATCGTTACGCCAGTGAAATCGATGAAGTAAAAATCTACCCCATTAACGACCGCGTGCCGATGAAATTTGTCGATCTGCGGCTGGATTATGACTGGGGGCCGCTCACCGTACAGCTTGGCGTTATCAACCTGTTCCAGTATAATTACGCCCCGCGCGAAACCGACCTGATGCCTATGCGCACCTATACCGTAGGATTAAAAGGACGAATATAATACTCTATATTGGGAAAAAAGCCGATTATTTTAAAAATAACCGGCTTTTTTTTGGCAATCACCATGTCGGGTGGGTCTTGTTTCATCCAAAAGACATTCCGTTTACCACAAATTATAATTCAAAAAAAATCAGAATACAATAACGGGACAAGCCCCACCAGCCAATAAAAACAATTCATAATATTCTATTTTGAAATTTTGATTACGCTTCCTTTAACGCCTCTTCCCGTTCCACAAGCAATTTTTCTACATCATTTATATCATCCGGCGACAACGTCCAATCCGCGGCGTTGGTAAAATCGTCGAGTTGTTCAGGCCGGCGGGCGCCGACTATGGCCGCCGTCACTTCCGGGTTGCGCAGGGTCCAGGCTATTGCCAGTTCCTGGGTGGTTTTGCCATTGCGGGCGGCAATAGCGGATAATCCTTCCACCAGCCGCAGGTTGATACTTAATTCCGGTTCCTGAAAATGCGGGTCGCGCGAACGATGATCCGTTGCCGGTAAGGTGGCCGATCGCTCACGGGTAAACGCGCCGGTCAGCAAGCCCTTGAACATGGGACTGTAACCGACAATCCCGATATTATGACGTTTGCACCAGGGCAGAGTTTCCTTTTCAATCCCGCGTACCAGCATACTATAAGGTGGTTGCAACGACGCCACCGGGTGGATCTCTTCAATGCGCGCCAGTTGAGCAGCGTTAAAATTACACACTCCGCCGTAATGCACTTTGCCTTCGGCGACCAGTTCGGCAATGGCGCTCCAGCCTTCTTCTATATCTTCCTCCGGCATGGGCCAATGCAACTGGTAAAGATCGATCCGCTCTATTTGCAGGCGTCTCAGGCTGTCTTCACATTCTTTAATGATATTATCGCGCTTGAGATTATAATCAATCTCTTTATTTTTATTCCACACCCGCGCGCACTTGGTGGCAATATATGGTTTTTCCTGCATTCCTTTTAACGCCTTGCCCACCACGGTTTCACTGTGCCCCAGGCCATAAACGGCCGCCGTATCGATCCAGTTAATGCCCAAATCCAGCGCCCTGTGGATCGTAGCAATAGAAAGGTCATCATCCTGCGGGCCCCAGCCAAACTTCCAGTCCTCGCCGCCCATTGCCCAGGTGCCCAACCCAATACCGGTAAAATGAAATTCTGTCCATCCCAATTTGTTCTTTTTCATATTTTTCCCAAAGGTTTTACTTGCTTTTTCCTTAATCAATTAGTATAATTTATAATAACGTTTATTAAAAGCAATCAAATAATCATTAAAGATGATTAACCATGAAATCATGGGTAAAAGACATAGTCACTTTTTTCAGGTCATTGCACGAGTTCATCACGCATGACTTGTGGGCCCTGGATTTCAGCAAAGTATCACGCGCCCGGGCATTGTTTTACAAGCAATTGCTCATCATTTTCCTGGTAGGCCGGGGTTTTTTCAGCGACCGTCTGCTTATCCGCGCTTCCGCCCTGGTCTATGCCACATTACTATCAATAGTTCCGCTTCTGGCGGTGATGTTTTCCCTGCTCAAAGGCTTTGGCTATCATAATAAAATGGAACCGGCGCTGATAAAACTGATGGAGCCCCTGGGGCCGCAGGCGGTTCAGGCTATTGTCCCTCCTATCATCAGTTTTGTCGATAACATCAAGGTCGGGGCGCTGGGCTCGGTAGGTTTTTTATTGCTCTTTTTGTCGGTCTTGTCGATTGTTAACAATATTGAACGGGCCTTTAACGATGTGTGGAAAATCCGTAAAACCCGCAGTATCCACCGCCGCTTTACAGACTATGTCAGTGTTTTAATCGTCGGTCCGTTGCTGGTTTTTTTATTTATGGGTGTTTCCGCTTCGTTACAAAGCCTGGTCATTGTTCAGGCTATCAGTAAAATTCCCGGTATTCCGTTTTTGTATAATAAAACAGTGCCGTTTCTATTCACATGGGTTTTTTTCTTCTTTGTACTGAGCTTTGTTCCCAATACCAAAGTCAGATTCCGCTCGGCGTTGTGGGGTTCTGCGCTTTCGGCCGTTTTATGGGTTATGTCCAATTATTTCTTTGCTCATTTTATCGTCAGTTCGTATCAGTATGGCGCGCAAACGGCTATTTACGCCGGTTTTGCCACGTTGCCGCTTTTTTTATTGTGGATATATATTAGCTGGGCAATTATGCTGTTGGGTGTGGAAATTTCTTATGTGCATCAAAACAGCGATAAAATTTCCTGGGAACTGCGCGATACCAATTACAGTCACTTTTTAAAAGACAATGCCGCCCTTAAGCTCATGTTATTTTGCGGGGAAAGGTTTCACAAGGGAGAAAAAGCGCCGGTTATTTCTGAAATGATCGAGACCTTTGACCTGCCGCAGCCCTTGGTGCTCGATATTCTCAATTTGCTGGTAGATCAGGGATTGCTGTATATCATAGAAAGCGATCCGCCAGGATATGCCCCGGCTAAAAGCCTGGAAAACATTTCCGTTTTTGAAATCTATGATAAAACCGGTTCCTTTGGTATAAATCATATTCAGGATGAGGAACAGAACAAGCTCGGTTCAATTGCCGCTTCCATCCGGGAACAATTGCACAAAACCATGCACAAAACTTTCGCCGCGAAATCGCTGCTGGATTTACTGAATAAATCAGTTTAAAAAACATAAACAGGGGACTTTATGACCAGATCGTTATTATTGATTTTAGCGTTCCTGAGCCTTTTTACACCTGTTCAGTCGCAGATCATTCTCAGTGAGATCATGTTCAATGCGGCCGGCAATGAGCGGTATAACGAATTTATTGAAATTTTCAACAGTTCGGCCCAGACCGTCGATCTTTCCGGCTGGATGATCGGGGACAGCGACAAATACAGCCCTATCATTGCCCTCGACCAGGGTTTGCTTTTACAACCGGGGCAGTATGGCCTTATTCTGGTCCCAACCTACTTCACCGCTAGCAACCAGTATGCCGGCTTGATCCCCGCTTCTGCGTTGCTGCTGACCACAACCCTTTCCCAGCTTGGCGCAAATGGCCTGGCTAACGACAGGGCCGAAACAGTATACCTCTACCGGGCCGACAGCAGTGTGGCCGATTGCCGCCAATATCATATTCCCAATGACGATGGCATTTCCGATGAAAAAAGGCTGCTGACCGGCGGCAATGAGGATACAAACTGGGGGCATTCGCTGACTGTGAACGGCAGCCCCGGAGCGGTTAATAGCATTGCGCCTAAAGAATATGATGCGGCGCTGAATATCGATTCTTTACATATAACCCCCGGCGCCCCTGCCTGGGGAACGCCAATCACCATCGAAGCAACAATAGAAAATGCCGGTGTAAAAGAGCTAAATGATATCCGCATAATTGTTGCTATACGTTCGTTTGCCGATGCCGCTCTGCCTGCGGTTGTGGATAGCTGCGTTATCCACTATTTACCGCCGCAGCAATCGACCGGCATCAGTATGATAATGCACAATATCCCATCCGGGGCCGATTCCCTGACTATACGGGTTGTACAGGCCCAGGATCAGGAGCCGGCTAATAATTTTTACGCCGGGGAACTGGTTTGTGGTTATCCCGAACTGGCGCTGGTAATCAATGAAGTTATGTTTGCGCCCCTCTCCGGCTTGAGTGATTGGGTAGAGCTGTTCAATCCCGGTTTTAAACCGGTAACCATAAAAGACTGGCAGATAAAGAACGAGCACTCTGCGCGGATTGCGCTTACAGATTCGCTTATAATAATACCACCCCGGTACTATGTCGTTATTGCTCAAGATTCGACAATTTTTAAAGTCATCAGTTCTCCGGCGCCGGTTGTAATCTGTAATAAATTTCCATCCCTGGGCAACGATACCGATTCGCTGGCAGTATTTGACGGCGCGGGAATGATCATCGACCGGCTTTCATGGACTAGTGGCGCTGAAAATAAAAGGGGCATCTCCCTGGAACGGGTCAACCCGGATAATCCCTCAAATTATAAAAACAACTGGACTTGTTGCCTGGCAGGGGACGGGCACACCGCCGGGCAGGTCAACAGCGTTTACAGTAAAAACCTGCCGGCAGCAACGCGGCTGCTCATTTCTCCCGATCCGTTTTCTCCGGATAACAACGGCCACGACGACCAGGCGGCCATACAGTATACCCTGCCGGAGTTCACAACTGTGATCAATATCCGGATATTTGACGTCAAAGGCCGGCAAGTGCGGTTTTTACAGAACAATCAACCCGCTGCCGCCACAGGAACGGTTTTTTGGGATGGCCGCGATGATGAAGGGTTATGCTGTCGGGTGGGTATTTATATCATTATGCTGGAAGCCAGGAATTCCCGCGATGAATGGCTCGAAAAAGTTTATGGGACGCTGGTTCTGGCAAAAAACCTTTAATGCTGTTACTGGTTTTCACCCTGTTCTTGTTTTTTCTCTTTGGCTAATTCAAGCTCTTCCAGTTTCTCAAGTTCTTTTTCCAGGTCTTTTAAAAAAGAATCCGCTAGCACATTTTGCGGCATAAACTGATGCGACGAATCGAGAACGCCGGATAAAATAAGGGTTTTGCCCACATCTTCCAAATGCTGACTGAGCTGGGGAATTTGTCGCAAGGTAAATTTCAAACTTACTAACGGATCTTCACCAGGCGGTGGCGGTGGAATATGACGCCAGATGAGCCGTTGCTGCCGTTCCAGCTTTTCGATTTGCTTTTGCAAATCTTCATCGCTTTCAAAATTCAGCTTTTTTTTCAGATTGACATCCAGAGCAACAGTAATGCCGCTATCGGCCTGAAAGACAACCTGGCGGCGCAAGTGCTTCAGGGTAGAATCTTTTTGCCAGAGATTTTGCATTTCCCAATGCAGATCTTTCATTTCCTGCAACTGGCTGGCAAGGGCATTTTTCTTCTTTTCATCCCATTTGTATTGCGGTGGTGGTCCCCACTTGAACCGATCCCGCTTAAATACTTTATTAAAAACCGGCGGTACAGGTTGCGTTGGCCGCTCGGTTTTGACGCTGCGTTGCGGTTTTTCATCCAATTCAAAGATCTGTATCACTTCTTCGGGAGGTAATAGTGTGTCCTGTACCGTTAAATTCAAAATATCTGCGGCAACTTGTTCAATTTCTTCCGGGGCGACCTGGTTTCTATCCGCCTTGACCATAAAATCATCGATCTTTTGCCGTAATACTTCTTTTTGCTCGCTCTCGGGTACCATCGCCAGCAGATCATCGCCAAACATTTGCAATGAGGAACTGAGAATATTATCTTTAACTTGTTGATCCTTGACCATTATGAAAAAAATGGCTGCCGAGAGGATCAACACCAGAAAACCGACCAGAATATTTTTTATTACCTTCATAATACACTCCAAACAATAAACGGAGAAAACCGGCGCTGAAATAAAAATAACCTGTTACCGGTTTATTTAGGAACAATCAGCCTGAGCGCCTGCGGCTGAATGGAAATATGTAAATGTGTGCCTGCATCCACCGGCTCGCCGTCATAGTGAAAGGGACCCGGCTTTTCGCGGATGATTTGCACCGATTTGACCCGGTACCGCTCATACTTGCGGATTTTATCAATTTTACCGGTAAAA
>Ga0116156_10000768_pt1 | contig 33200 bp, 29 predicted proteins | sample AD_UKC045_MetaG_FD_89891 | JGI IMG/M metagenome (GOLD analysis project Ga0116156, IMG submission 89891) | Active sludge microbial communities of municipal wastewater-treating anaerobic digesters from USA - AD_UKC045_MetaG | ecosystem: Engineered > Bioreactor > Anaerobic > Digestate | place: USA...
GCGTGAAAAAAATTACTAAACCTTTTGAAATACCATGGCTTAATAATACTAAAATGCAGATTAAATGGGTCATGTAAAATTAGGATTTCATTTTGTGATTTATCGACTCTGTGAAAATCGGCGTTAAATTTAATACGCGTATTTTATTATTGACAAATAATATTTGAAGTATATAATTTTTTTTTAATATATTAACGTCTTTGAAAAATTGAAAATATTGTTTGTTTATTGACGTTATATTAAATGCAACGGCTTATAATATAATAAGTAAATTAAACTATGTCGTTACATATGTTGAGCGAGTTTTCGATTTTTCACATTTTCTAAAAGGTGGATTTATGAAAAAAAAAATAATTTATTCTGTATTTATTCTTTTTATTTTTATTTTTTCAGTTATTTTCGGTTGTTCAAAAAATAAAGAAAATGAAATCGTTGTTTCGCAGTCTAATCAACCCAGTCAAGCGAAAAAAATTTTACAGATTAAATTAGTTACTTTAGAAGTAAATGAATACACTGATAGATATGAAAAATTATTAAAAGAATATTTGAAAAAGAACGGAGTTAATGAAGGGACTGATTATAATCTGAAAGTATTATCGGCTCAAAATGAAATAACGTTTATTCCGACTATTATAGATTCTGTTGTCGCTGAAAAAACCGATATTTTATTGACTTTTTTCCCTCAAGTTTTATACGCTTCAATTAAAAAAGCTCCCGATATAAAAAAAGTTTTTACGGCTGTTATAAATCCTTTTATAATTGGAGCGGGCAATTCGGACACGGATCATATCCCTAATTTAACCGGCAATTATGAAGTTTATCCTATAGATGAAATGTTTGATTATTTTAAAGAATGCAAACCTTCCGTTAAAAGAATCGGTTTTATTTATTGCTCGGGCATTGAAGAAGACGGTTATTTTAAAGATGAAGTTCTTAAAGTTGCAAAACAAAAAAATATTGAAATGGTTATAAAAGGTTATGCCTCAAAAACCGAGATACTTGATGCGGCAAACGCTTTATTTTCAAAAAAATTAGACGCTGTTTTACATTTGCCTACAAGCGATTTTATTCAAGTATTAAATGTGATTTCAAAAAAAACGGTTGAAAACAAAATACCGGTATTAAGCTTTGGCGGCAAGGAGCTTCCTCAAGATCCTTTTATGGCGCAATTTTCTATTGTGGGCATTGATGAAGACGAATCTGAAAAGTATAGTTTTGCGGAATTGGTTTTAAAAGTTATTAAAGGCGAGGACCCTGGAAAAATACCTTTTGTAAATAGTAAATCAGCAAGGAAATTTATATATGTAAATAAAAAAAATATCGATTCGATAGGATTTAAAATCAGCGAATCTGTATTGAAGAAAGCGGATAAAATAATTGAAAAATAAGATTTTTGCGGAAATACCGCCCTCGAAATAAAAAAAATAAAAAAATTAAAAATTTGCTTTTTTTAAATTTTAATGTAAAATAATATAAATGAAAAAAATATTATTTTTATTTTTATTTTTAAATATAATAATAAATAACGATTTGCTTTTTGCCGCTTATAAAATCGACATATCGACTTATAATGGAGCGGGACAATCCTTAGTTTCGCCGCAATATAATTTAAAATTCGCTTCGTTCGGAGAAAATTTTCACGACACTTCCGTTTCGCAAAATTATAAATTATCGCAGGGTTATGTAAATGTTTTAGACGCTTATTTTCTTCCGCGTCAAATGACTTCATTGACAAAACAATCTTTTGTTCAGGGAATAAATTCGAATTCAACTGAAACGGCTGTATTTGAAATTCTTGATTTTGACAGCGGTCCGGTTAAATTTGAACGAATCAATTATTCGATAATTGATAAGCCTTCAAATTCAAGCGGCGAAACTTTCGCTTCAACGATAACCGACGATTCGGGATTATCATATTTATCGTTTAGGACCGGCAATAAGAGCGGAGCATACGTGGTGAAATCATTTTATTCGGATTTCCCACCGGTATATTTAGGATATCATACCGATGAAACAATTATTCCGGCTAAAGAATGGAGAATGATAAGCATTAATAAAACGCCCGCTCAACCAGAAATTGAAAATGTTTTTTCTCCGGTTAAACCCGAATACATTTATCACTGGTATCCCGAAGAACCGGTTCACGAACTTCATAACAAATACAGGGAACCCAAGAAATTATCCGCCGGCGAAGGTTATTATATTATTCTGCCTTCTGAAACGATTTTAAAACTAAACGGAAATTATATTCAGGATACTTTTACCGTAAAGCTAAAGACCGGTTGGAATCAAATCGGTTCTCCTTATTATCATATCACGAATTGGGCAAACTGCCGGATAATAACGCATGGCGGAAGATTGAACCCCGCCGACGCCGCTACTCAAGGATACATTCAAAATCAGATTTTTTATTATAAAGATAACGATTACGTGAGGGGACCGAATTCCGCGTTGCCGAATCCTATGCTTTATGTATGGACAGGATTCTGGGTATATGCGAATAAGGATTGCGACATTGAGTTATCGAAATATTTTGATTATAAGGAAAATGTGAAAATCAATCTTGCTCCCAAAAAAACGGTTCCTTCCGATAACGCTTGGGAAATATTACTGTCGGTAAAAGGGAACAAATCTTCCGACTTAATAAATTTATTTGGAATAACGGATTCATACGAAGTTTCTGAAAACGTAAAAAAAGCTCCCGGATTACCGGATTTATTATCCGTTAATTTTCTCAATGAAAACGGAAATTTGGCTTCGGATAAAAGATTGGGACCTATAGAAACATATCAGCAATGGATTTGCGGAATCAATACGGGAAACAATAATACGTTATCATTATCATTTGACGGAATAGGCGGGATTTCAGAAAGATACGATATTTATTTGGTTGATGAAAAAACCGGAAAAAATTATAATCTTAAAGAAAGTCCGCAAATTAATATTGAATGTCCAAAATATTCTTCGTTGAATTACAGGATAATCGCTGGACTTCCCGATTACGTTAAAATGTTATTATCTCCGCCGCTTGATAAAGCGTCTTCGTATGTGAAACCGAATCCATGGAAATCAACGGATAATGTTCCAGTAACTTTTGTTTATAATACGCCGACTGCCGGAAAATTAAGTTTAAAAATATACGATTTGGCAGGAATAAAAGTGACGGAGAAAAATATTGATTTAACCGCAAATCCTGGGTCATACGATTGGGATAGAAAAAACGACTCGGGAAAAACAGTTGGTTCAGGTGTTTATATTTATATTTTAGAATATAAAAACAACAGTCAGAATTTTAAATTGATAGACAAACTTGCTATTTTAAGATAATGAATTATATGAAAAAAACAATAATAATTATAATTTTAACGGCGTTGTTTTCTTCGGAATTATTTTCGGCGAATTACGGCGGAAATTACGGAGCCGGCATTGAAAACGAAGGGCATACCGAATATTTTGCGACCGGAAAAATATACGCGAAAAATCCGGTAAGCGCAATTTATTCAAATCCGGCAGGGATTACGGAATGCGAGAAAATTTTAGCGAGCGTAACGACTGCGAAGTTATTTACGGAAATAGACGGAATAAAGCAATCCGGACTTGATTTTTTAATGCCCGTATCGAAATATAATTTTGGATTGAGCTATTCGATTTTGAGCGTAGACGATATCCGCGAAGCGAATAATTCCGGATTGACAGGATATACGTTCGATTCAAAAATGGAAACCATCAGGATTTCAGCGGCAAAAAAAATTACGGAAAATTTGTCGGTCGGCATACAGCCGAAATTTTTTAAACATAAAATTAAAAGTTATACGAATTCCACGTTTTCGTTGAATGCCGGAGTTTTATACGTTTATAAGTTTATGACATTCGCAAATTCAATAGAAAATTTATTCTCTACAAAAGATTCGTTTATTCGAGAAAAGGAAAAACTTCCTTTGAATTTCGAATCCGGCATAACATTTGATTTGCTTGATTTTATAACTGCGGGATTTGTCTTAAATTATGAAGAAAAAAAAGATTTGGATTTCAGGATTGGATTAAAAGCGCAGTTGTTCAAATATCTCGCGGTAAATGCGGGTTATGTCAATGAAACCAAACAGCCGAGCGCCGGTTTTACGCTTGACATAAAAAATATTGGCGTATATTATGGGTTGACCAAACATAAAGATTTGGATTTGACTCATAAGATAAGCATAGATTACATTTTTTAATTTTTAAGGAGTTGATTGCAATGAAAAAATTATTTTTTGTTTTATCGCTGGCGTTGATTTTTCAAAGCGCTTTGTTTGCCGAGATAGCTTCGGTAACCGTAGTGGAAGTGAATGGGAAAGCGGAAGTCAGTTATGTTTCTGGCGTATGGCTTCCTTTGAAAGTCGGTATGAATTTGAATGAAAAGGATATGATAAGAACCGGAGAAAAATCTTCGGTAAGACTGAAATACGATGATAATAAATTTTCTATTATCGATGAAAATGCGGAAATGCGTTTTGAAACTTTGAAAAATGAAACCGCAGACCCGAAAAATAAGAAAAAAAAATCTGAAACGGTTCAGAATATCAATTTGAAAGTTATGAAAGGTTCGGTTTTTTCAAAAGTTAAAAATCTTAGTAAAAAATCGGATTTTTCCGTGAACACTCCGTCTTCCGTATGCGGAGTCAGAGGGACTTCGTTCGAGGTCGCTCAATATGACGAAGCTCAAATATCGGTTTTAGAAGGAAACGTTGAAGTTTTTAATCCTGAATTTCCGGATAAACCGGTATCTGTTGGTTCTGGTTCGAGAACATCGGTCGGTTTAAGAAGCGCGCCGACGGCTCCAAAAGCTATCCCGACGTCGGAACTCCAGAAGATGCAGAAATTGGAACAGGTTATTTTTAAAAAAGTTACGTTGCCGATTCAGCCTGTGATAGCAGATCAAAGCAGCAAAGTTGTTAGCGAAGAAGGAACTGTTAAAACCGTTGAATATTCTGTGAAAATCAAGAATATTACTTCTGACGTTTATAATGTCTACTTGTTGATTTTAAACGCGGATAACGAACCGGTAGATTCGATTTTGATGAATTTGGTATCCGGCGGAGATAAAATCGAGGATTTGAAAACATTTGGCGCGAAATATACTTTTTCAAAACCCGGAAAATATTCGCACAGATATAAAGTTGCGAAAAAATAATCGGTTAAGAAATTATTATAAAAGATTTGATGAAAAAAAATAATTTTTATTTAAAGATATTTGCATTGCTGTTATTCATTTTTTTATTTGCCGCTGAAAACGGCAATGCGATAACTACGCTTGAACCGGAGGATTTAATAATAGTCGATACTCAAACAAGAGGAGTTGAATACTATATAAAGATTCCCTCTGAAATAAAGTATAAAATTAATGAAATAACCGAGGATTTGAAATTATCAGTTGATTTTATTGATTGCAAATGGGCGGATTTAATGGGGAAAGATGAAAAAAAAATAAATATCTTACCTGTTAAATCCGCTAAATTTTTGCAATTGTTGCCTACGGTTGCGCGAATAAATTTTGATTTATATTTCAAATGCGAATTTGAAATAGCGCCGGATAATAAATTTGAAGACAAAAAATTCCTTAAGATGGATATTCTGTTATCGAATAAGGAAGAAAAACCTGAAACTGAAGTAAAAAGCGAAACGCCGGTTTTAACTCAATCAGCCGATACGTTTATTCAGAAGACTGAAATAATAGAGGAATTATTATATTCCGATATGATGATGAGCGGAATTTATGATAGCGTGGAGATTTCGGACACGTCTCCTGAAAAGTATCAGGAAGAAAAACTTGAAACGCCCAGCCAAAATAATAAGAAAATAGAGCCGGAGACAATATTGCCGGCGGAGCCGGAGCAATCTTCTCCGGCGGAGCCGGAACAATCTTCTCCGGCGGAGCCGGAACAGGTAACACAGCCGGCAACTACGCCCGAAATTGTTACGGTAGTGAAAGAGGAAATCGAATACGTTTACTCTGAAGAGGAAGTGTTTTATCCGCAGATAGGGCAAACTCCGATTCCATCAGTAACTATCGAACCCCCGAAAATGCCGATAACCGCAATCAGTCCGGCAAAAAATTCAATTATAAATAATCTGAATCCTGAATTCTTATGGAGTTCTTTGGATTCAACAAATTATTATCAATTATATTTAGCTCGTTATCCGCTGTCTGAAAATAGCGTAATATTGACAAAAAATGTAGGAGCAAATAATTATACGTTTGACGAAGCTGACGCGGTAGAACCGTTGATAAACAAAGGGAAATACGTTTGGTTTGTAGTGGCTTTTAACGATGATAATGAAATAATATCGCTTCAGCAGGCGAATGATTATTCGGTTTTTGAAGTGTCGATAACCGCAGATACAATTGAAGAAGAAGGGACAAAAGAAGATACCTCCGCCGTCATAGAAACGGATACCGCCGTAATCGACACGCAGGTTGTAACGCCTCCGGAACCTGAGATAATCGAAGTGTCAATATCAAACGTAAAATTCAACGATAAATCCGTAGAGATTTATGAAAAGAACGTTACTGTGAATAAAGACGATATTGAAAACGGTTTATTTAAAATTACCGGAACTTTGACAGGAGCCAACGGAGTCAAGACTTTTCAATTTTCTTACGACGGCGGCTCGAGTTTCAATAATATAACTTTTCTTTCGCAAACATCGCCTTATCAATTTACTTTTACTTTTACGCCTAAAGAATCTGTCGAGTATAAATTTTTAATTAAAATAATCGCTTCAGACGATAGGGAAATATCGGATAATTATTTCGGTCAAATAGAAAAAGTAACTTATATAAACAAGACTGCAAACGATTTGATAAAGGAATTGCTTACGGATTTTTGCAAGTCTTATCAAACCAATGATAAAACTCTGTTTTTAAAATGCGTGTCAGAGTCGTTTATTGGAAACAACGAAGGATACGAAGATTATACTTCGATAGAGAGTTCAATAAGAAACGTTTTTAATAAAACGGCGACGTTTATATGTTTGTATCAAAATGAAAAGATTAATATTTTAAGTCCCACAAGGGCTCAGGTTGATTTTGTTTTTAAACGGACTTTTAAATTCGACGATATAGACCGGACTTTACCGCTTCAAATTAATGCTTCGTTTGATTTGATAAAAGAAGAAGACGCTTGGAAAATTTTAGGAGATAAAAACAATCTTGTTTTTATGAAACATTTTCCCGATATACCTTCCACTCCGTATTAAAGATTCCATCACGTCGGCTGACAATGAAATATTTTAAAATTTAGCGAATGGGTTTATGAAAAATATGAAAAACAAACTATTTATAATTGCGATTTTTATTGCAGTGTTCTGCGATTTTTTGAACGCTCAACAAGTTCAATCCGGCGCGGATGCGGCAGCCAAGACTGCCGCGACGCCAGCAGCGGTTCAAAAGCAGGATAACGTTTCGCCCGTTTCTGAAATTGTTTTAAATAAAATAATAAAACCCGCTCCGGCTGAACTTGCGCCGAGTATCGAGAAATATGTTGGCGATAAAATTATTGATACGACAGTAAACGTCGGTAAATTCTTATATGCGTATTCGCTTGTGAAAACCGAAAATTACAGGAAATACGCCGAGGAGTTCGTCAAACTGAAAGCCGCCGTAAAAAGGTTTTCCGAACCTCAAATAACTGAGTTTGAAAAATTTATTGCCGAATTTAAAAACGCCGCAGAAAAAAATAATCCGGCGTTAGATTCGTTATACGAACAGATTTTATCCGATTTAGACGAGAGAAAAAAAATTTTTAATCCGCAGGTAAAAACTAAAACAATCGGAAAGACCGATAGCAAATTAACAGTGTTTGTGAATTGGTTTGATTTTAACCAGATAGAAGCGCCTTTATTGAAATCTATAAACATCAGAGAGGTTTTAAAGGAAAATATCGAAAGAAGTTTCAAATCTTCCGATTTATACGAAGTAAATAATAACGGGGCTTTTAAAGTTGAAGGACAGATAAAGAATTTTGAGATTAAAAACGACAGATTCAACAGCAACAACGAAGCGACTGAACGTAGAGTGGAACTGCTTGTAGATTTTAGAATACTTGAAAGTTCGACTAATCAGATTATAACCGAAAAGAGAAATTATTATTTTGAATATACGTATTATACGCTTGCTTTTTCCGGCGGAATTGGAATAAGCGACGGAGAGGGATTAACAAATTTTGCAGAAGAAGCCGCTTCGAAAATCTTTGAAGAACTGAATTCGAGGTTTGACGAAGTTAGAAAACAATTAGCGTCAGGCAAAAAAGCCGTGGAACTTTCAGCCGACCAGAAAAACGTTTTAAAAAGTATGATACCGAAAGCGCCAAAACCTCCGGCTCCTTTTTCAGGAACGATTTTGCTTACTAATGAAGATATTCGCGTGAATGGAAATCTTGAATCTTCAGGCGAGACAAAAAAACATTACAATAAACTCGACGGAACCGCGGATTTGAAATTTAATTTCAAAGCTCTCGATGGCGATATAAGCAGTTTTGTAAAACTTAAAGGAAGCAGTTTAAAAACCAATAGAGAATTTGAACTTGATAAAATAACCGTCGATTATAAAAGAAAAAATCTGAGTTTATCGGCAGGAAATATTTTTCCGTTTATTTCAAAAATGATTTTTAACAACGCGCAGGAAGGCGTAATGGTTGATTATAAAATTGAACAATTATCCTCAAGCTTGAAAGTGTTTGCCGGAAGAGACAGACGGCCGCAAGATTTTGTTAATTTCAACACTTTGAATTTGGGAGCGAGTTTAACGGCGAATATCGACAAATCGAGTTTCGGTTCTTTCAACGTCGTTTATACAAAAGACAATCCGAACTCCATATCGTATGATTCTGCGGCAATGATTCCGGCTCAGAATACTTTATTGAGTTTTGTGGGAAAATTTTCTCCGAAAAAAATTAAAGAACTTTCTTTTAATTACGAGTTCGCATATTCTTTTTATAAAGATTTGCTTCAAGACACGGATAATTTAAACGGTAATGCGATTGATATAAAATCGGTTTATACTACAAAAAAAAACATTGTTTCGTTCAATTATATTTGGACTGATCCGAATTTTGTCACTTTATACGGAAACGTTTCTGTCGACCGACAGAAATTTGATTTGACTTACACTAATAAAATGATAGAAAATATGATATTGAAATTTAACGGCATTTATCAGAACGACAATCTTGACGAGATTAATGAAAAAACTAATTATGTTAGCAGTATCGCGGCCAATATGAATTATCAGCCCTTTGCTAAAAAAGAAAAAAAAATTCTGAAAACTCTGAAAATGGAGAATAGTTTTGAAATAAGAAACACTTACAATAAATTACTGGGAAGCCCGATTAAGCGCGATAAAAACAATCGAAACCTTCTTTTAAAAATCAAGTTTTTAAATTCTTTCTTATCAAATACTATGAACGCTTATATCTCGTATGAAAATGAAAACGACGAGGATAAAATTAATTTCTCCACTTCAAGAGTAAAACAATACGAATGTTCAAACAGTTATTCTAAAAAAATTTTAGAATCTTATTTTTTAGACGCCCGCGGAAGATACCGGTATAAAACAGTGGATGAAAAAACAGACAAGCTTTTTAACGGCAGTCTTTCTATGAGATACTCTAAAAATAAAAGCAATTGCATTTTATCATATTATATAGACATAACTGCTTCAACCGTTAAAGATCAGGATTCGGAAAAACAAAAGATAGAAGCGGAATACAACTATTCAAATATCATTAAAAAAATCAAAAATAATTATATTGTAAAAATAACTTACGATATAAATGATTTTGAAAACAGGGATTTGAATTTTAAAAAACTTACCGCGTATACAGGAATGAAAATGGAGTTTTAACTTTTTTAATAAAAACGACTTTACTTCTCAAACGCTTCTCTTACCTCGTTTGACAAATCGTTTAAATTGAATGGTTTTTGGATAAACCTTATTTTTTGGTTTTCTAAATCTTCCGGTTTTATTATATCGTCGGTATATCCGGACATAAATATTGTTTTAATATCGGGATAAATGGAATTTAATTCTTTTGCAAGAACGCGTCCGTTCATTTCCGGCATTACAATATCGGTTATCAGTAGATGAATATTGCGTTTGAAATTCTTTGCTATTTTTATAGCTTCGACGGGATTATTCGCGGACAGTAAAGTATATCCGAGTTTCTGTAGAAGTTTTGAAACGGCTTTAAGAATCGCGGGTTCGTCTTCAACGAGCAATATGGTTTCCTCTCCGGTTGATAACGACTGAAGCGTTTTGCAGTTTTTTTCTTCCGCGGATTCGCATTCCGTCAAATGTCTTGGAAGATAAATATCAAATTCGGTTCCTTTGCCCACTTCGCTGATTATATTGATAAAACCGTTGTTTTGTTTTACGGCTCCGTAAATAGTCGCAAGTCCAAGACCGGTTCCTCTGCCTTGTTCTTTAGTGGTAAAAAAAGGTTCGAAAATCCGGGATTGAGTTTCTTTGTCGATTCCGCTTCCGGTATCTCCAATAGAAAGTTTTACAAACTCGCCGGCTGAAAAATTAGCGTTATTCATACAATCATTTTCTGATATGGAACAATTTTCAGTCGATATAACAATGCTTCCCGGGCCGTTTATTGCGTCGCGGGCGTTGACGCATAAATTAGTAAGTATTTGATCAATTTGAGACGGGTCCGCTTTTATTTTCCATATTTGAAGACCCGGACGCCAAACGAGATTTATGTGTTCCCCGATAAGCCGGCGGAGCATTTTTAAAATATTTTCTATAGTTTCGTTGACATCGATTTCTTTTGGCGTTATCATTTGTTTTCTTGCAAAAGCGAGCAATTGTTTCGTGATATTAGCGGATTTGTCAGCGGCTTTTTTTATTTCTGAAAGAATACTATGCAATTCATCGTCGGGTTTTACATAAAAAAAAGCGAGTTCCACATTATTGATAATGACTCCGAGCATATTATTGAAATCATGAGCGACGCCGCCGGCAAGTCTGCCTATCGACTCCATTTTTTGCGCTTGAAGCAATTGCTTCTGCAATTTATCCAATTCTTTTTCGGTTGTTTTTTGTTCGGTTATATCTCGAACTATTGATAAAACCTCGTTTTCTCCGCATAATACAAAACGGGCTTCATAACTTCTTTTTAAGCCGTTAAATTCAAGTTCGTAATTTAAATACTCCAATTTGCCGTTTTCTAATACGTTATTAATTTTTTGAACGGTCAATTCTGCAATCTCTTTGGGAAAAATCGAATCGATTGTTTTTTCGATAAAATATTGAGGTTTAACAAATAATCCGTTTTCACCGGATGTCGAATGATAATCGATTATCCGGTTATTACGATCAAACACAAACATTAAATCAGGATTTGCGTTTAGCAGAGCTTTAATCCGTTCAAGACTTTGTTCGAGCGCTGATTCGGCCTGTTTTCTTTTATTTTCGTTTTCAATTTCTCTCGCGGTTCTTTTTATAACTTCGGGCAATATATCAAAAAAATGACTGTCTTTGACTATGTAATCTCGCGCTCCGAATTTCATCATCTCGACGGCTATGCGTTCGTCGCCTTGACCGGTAGACACTATGAAAGGAGGCGTCGAAATATTTTCTGATTTCAATTTTTTTAAAAATTCAAGCGCGTTATTATCGGGTAGAAAATAATCCAATACGATTAAATCCGGCGAATTCATCTTAAGGAAATTAAAAGCTTCTCCGGCGGAATATTCGCAGATTGATTCGAAACCGATTTCATCCGTTTTTTCTTTTATTAATTCCGCCAAATCCTTATTGTCTTCGACTATTAAAATTTTCATAAGCTTGTTGATTAAATTTTTACTATTTGAATAAACAAACCCATACGTTTTAATGTTTCCGCAAATTTTGGAAATGCGACCGGTTTGGTAACATAAAAATTGCAGCCTATTTTATAACATTCTTCGACGTCGCGCGGATCGTCGGTAGTGGTCAGCATCATAACCGGAATTTCTTTTAAATTACAATCGTTTTTAATTTTCCGCAACACTTCGAAACCGTCCATAATAGGCATATTAATATCGAGCAGGAGCAGATATCCGGTATTTGGTTTTTTTGTTTTTTCAGATTGATTTTTAAAAAATTCCCACGTTTCTTTTCCGTTTGAAAATCTAATTATTTCGTTGCAAATTCCGGAATCCCTGAGCCCTTCCTTAATTAATTCGGCATGACCGTCGTCGTCTTCGGCAATAACAATTATCATTTTTTTATAGCCCTCCATATTATTCTCCGGCGTCAACTGGATTTGAATATATCATTTTCTTCGATTGTAAAAGAATATCTTAATAATTCTATATGAAATACGCTTCCAACGCCTTCTTCGGATTCTATACTGACTTTGCCTTTATGCTTATCCGCTATGCGTTTTACAATGCTTAAACCGAGTCCTTCCCCGGATTCTTTGGCGGCTGAATTTACTCTGAAAAATATATCCCATATTTTTTCTTTATGTCTTTCAGCTACGCCTATTCCGTTATCCTTAACGCTATAAACGACTTTATTATATTGAATTTGCGAAGTTATGTCAATTATTAATTTTCTGTTTTTATCTCTGTAATTTATCGCGTTGGCTATTATATTTGAAAATAATTGATTTAAAAGATTTTCATCGCCCCAGCAGTAATCGAGCGATTGAATATTAACGAAGGCGTCGGCTTCGGATAATTGATATTCTTTTGAATTTAAAATCGTTTTAATTAATTTGTTCATATCGATTTTGGTTATAATCATCGTTTCTCTGCCGGTTCTTGAAATTTGCAGTAATCCGTTTATCAAATTATCCATTTTTGCAGCGTTTGTCTGAATATATTCCAAAGTTTTTGGAGCTGTTTCTTCAATCAATTCTATGATTTCAAGTCTTTTTTTTTCGTCGAAATCTCCGGCTGCGGCGAGTTTTTTTAGAGCTTCTATATTTTTATTAAGGCGTTTTCCGAATCCTTGAATATTCACAAGCGGAGACCTTAAATCATGTGAAGCCACGTAAAGATAATTTTCGAGTTCTTTATTTTTTGCATTAATAATTTGCTGGCTTTGTTTAAATGAAGTAACGTCGGTCGATACTGTCGCGAATTGATTTTTTCCAAGCGAAACTACGGAAATAATAAAATGTCTGTCGAGACCCTCTGAATACTCGGAATACTGATATGTTTTTTTTGTCAAAGCGGTTTCGGAGAATTCTTTTAAATGAAACGGTTTGCTTTTCCCAAACGCTTCGGTGGCGAGCTTTCCAATTATATTTTCTTTTTTTAGACCGGTTATTTCCGTAAAAGCTCTGTTGCAATCTATTATTTTGTAGTTAACCGGAATGTTGTTTGAATCGAAAACCAGTTCGTATATTATTAGCATTTCTGTCATTGAAGAAAAAAGAGCGTTAAGTTTTTCTTCGTTGGCCCGCAGCTCCTGTTCTACTTTAATTCTTTCGGTTATATCGCGCGCGGCGGCGTATATTTTTTCGCCGCGCGGAATCGAACGCCATTCGATATATCTATAATCTCCGCTTTTTGTTTTATATCTGTTTGTAAAATTTAAAACGGCGTTTTGGGAACTTAATTTGTTCAACGCGTCAACGGTGGTTTGTTTGTCTTCGGGATGAACAAAATCTAAAAATGAGCTTCGCATAATTTCGTCCGTTCCGTATCCGAGCGTATTTTCCCATTCTTTGTTAAGCCTTAAAAAATATCCTTTAGAGTCGGCAATGCACAAAAGATCCAGAGCCGAAGAAAAAAAACAATCGAGTTCATTATTAAGGGCTTCTTTTGCGGATATAACTTTTCTTAAATTAACGGCTATCCAAAGAATGAAGAAAGAAAAAAACAATTCAATTAAAATAAGAAGATACGCTCTCAAACGCAGTTTGGCAAACCATTCGCCGACTCCGATTTCAACCGAAACAAACATATTCTGGTTAGAAATAAAAGTTTTGCATCCGATTCGTTCGACGCCGTCTATAAAACTTTTTTTTGTTTCGGACAGACTTTTTTTTGTATTGAAAATATTAATTATTTCAGAATCCGGAATTTTCACGTCTAAACCCAGCTCTTTATTTCCGCGCATTCCGCTGTAGACTATGCCTTTTTCGTCCGATAAAAAAATTAGAGATTGGGTTCCAATATTTACTTCGTTAAATATCTTGGAAAAATAAAAAGGATTTATGGAAGCGAGCAAAACCCCGGAAAAATTTCCTTTGGAATCCTGAAGTCGAACGCTTATGGGAAAATACCATTTCCCGGTAAGCCTTCCTAAGAGCGGGCTGCCTATCAGCATATCTGACGATTTATTTTCTTTATGAAAAATAAAAAAAGGTCTGTCGCCGCTGTAAGTGGGTTTAAACTCTTTTTGATTTGTAGTTGAAACGTTTCCGTCCGCGTCTATTACTGAAATCAGATTAAACAACTCGGACCTTGAAGCCGTAAATAAATGTAAAAGCGTATGCATTTCATTTTTGCCGATTCCTGAATCCCAATTTTTTCTCAATGAAAAAAGCGAACTCTCAATCTGGGCAAAAGTCGCGGATATGTATTTTTCAAGAGCCGACGATAAATTTTTTGTGTTCTGCTTGGCTCTGTCCATTTCAACATTGTAATCGTTTCTTATAGCCGCTATTATAATTATCCAGCTCGACAATATAATAGCCAAAGCAAATATAATGATTTTATTGCCTACCGGTTTTAACGTTTCGAAATTAAACATATTGCAACCTCGCGCGTATGTAATAGTGTTTTTGTTGCCATTCGGGTTTGTTTATTGAAAATATTGTCTTATCATAGCCATTTATTATTTTTATACCATTCGTATGTTTCTTTAAGCGCCGTTTGGATATCGGTAAACGCAATATCAGGACAAGTCGTTTTTATTTTTTTATTTGAACAAACCCAATAATTTTTACTCAATTCAAGAAGTTTTTCTTTATTAAGAAGAAATGTTTTTTTTAATAATACTCCGATTATTTCATTCAAATTTCCTAATAATTTAATAATCCAAATCGGGATATAAATTTTAAACGGATTTTTGTTCGCTGTTTTCGCTATTAAATTGCAGAATTCCTTCATTGAATAATAATCGTCGTTTGCCGCGAAAAAAATTTCGCCTGATTCGACGCCGGGATTTTCTGATAGATAAACCGCCGTTTTTATCAAATCTTCCGCGTAAATAATTGAAAAAGTCAGATTTCCTTTTCCGGCAAAAGGCATAAATCCCTTTTCTATCATTTGAAAATAGGCAAATATGTCTCTCTCTCCGAGTCCGAAAACCGCAGGCGGTCTTATTATTAAAGAGTTTAATTTATCTTTGCGTTCTAAGATGTAATCTTCCGCGAGTTTTTTTGATTTTCCGTAGGAATTAATAGGATTTGGCGAGTCGGTTTCTTTCATTGAATATAATTTTTCTGTGGGACCTGCCGCCGCCTGACTCGAACAAAACATAAACCGTTTTAATCTCGACGGATTTGCGGATATGATTTTGCCGACAAAATTTTTCGAGCATTCGTAATTAATTTCGTAATATTTTTTTTTATCGTAGTGTTTGGTGATTCCTGCAAAATGATAGACGTAATCCAAATTTTTTATGAGAGTATCGTCGAGTTCGTTTATATTTTTTAAATCGAGGTTTATTATTTCGACTTTATTTTTTAATAAGTTTATTTTTGAAGAATCCCGCGCCAAACAATAAATTTTATATTTTTTTTTTAACAGATATTCCGTTAAACGATAACCTATGAATCCGGTTGCGCCGGTTATCAGAACGTTTGCAGACGTCATATATTTTTTTCAAAAACCCGGTAGATTTTATAAGGTTCCAATCCGAAATTCAATAATATTTTGTTCATAACTTTATTGTCTTCGAGAATCCATGACAATTCGCAGCCGTTTTTATAATATTTGTCTCCGTTTAATTTTATAGCTTCTTGGATAAGAAATAAATCTATTCCGCGTCTTCTGAATTTTTTAGATAATCCGAGAGTGATTACGCGTCCCTGAGTTATTTTGCGTTTGTAATAAAGAATTTTAAAAATCCCAAAAGGCAGAAGTTTTCCGTTTGTCCGTTTTAGAGCGAAATTAAAATCAGGCAGCGAAATCAGAAACCCCGCCGGTTCGCCTTCGGAATACGCTATGACAACGGATTCTTTTGGAACAAATGTTTTAAGTTCTTTGCCCATATTATAAAACTCTTTGTAAGTCATCGGAACAAAACCCCAGTTTTTTTCCCAAGCGTCGTTATATATGGAAGACAATATTTTAATTTCATTTTCAAAATTTTTGTAATCAATATATCTTGATTCTATTTGATATTTGGTTTTGAATTTATCAATATCCACAGCGTTTATTTTTTTATAGGTTTCATAATCGAGAAAATACGCAAATAAATCTTTAGTTTTAAAATGTCCTGAATCCAACAGGAGTTTTTCATAATAATCGAAATTGTAAGGCATCATTATCATAGGAGGGACGTCGAATTTATTGACGAGCATCCCGCAAATTTCGTTAGTGGAAAAAGTAAAAGGTCCTCTTATTGTTTTAATATTGTTTTTTGAGAAAAATTCAGAAACCGCTCCGAACATAGTTTTTACCGTTTCCGAGTCGTTTATAGTTTCAAAACTTCCCCAGAATCCGATTTTTTCCCGATGAAAATCATTGTAATTATGATTTATGTTTGCCGATATTCTTCCGGCAATTTCGCCGTTTTTACAGCACAAAAAAAGTTTTACGTCCGAATGTTCGAAAAAAGCGTTTTTTGCCGGATTATAAAATTCTTGTTCCTGCAAATAGAGAGGCGGAACCCAAAATTGCGAATTCTTGTATAAGACGTAGGGGAAATCAATAAATTGTTTAAGAAGCTTATCGTTATTTACTTCGAGAATTTTATAATTCATATAAACCGCCGGAAATAATTATGCGATAAATTTTTTTTCCAGATTTCAGGTTAAATCAGTTTGTATTTTTTTCCGACAATTTTCAATTTATCAAGAGTATAATCTATTTCCTGATATGTATGCGACGACATTAAACTTAACCGGATTAATGCGCATCCCGGAAGCACTGCCGGAGATACTGCGGGATTAACGAAAATTCCTTGCTCTTGCAATTCCATACACATTTTAAACGCGGTCATATCCTCGCCTACGATTATCGGAAGTATTGGAGTTTCTCCGCCGCTTGTTTTGAATCCGAGAGTTTTAAGTCCGTTATGCATATATTTTGTGTTGTCCCATAGTTTATGTCTGCGTTCAGGCTCGCTTTTCATTATGTCCAGAGCGGCGAGAACCGAAGCTACGGAAGAAGGCGGCATACTTGCGCTGAATATAAACGCTCTTGAATTGTGTTTTAAATAATGAATTATATCTTCGTCCGCGGCGATAAAACCGCCGATAGACGCCAATGATTTGCTGAATGTTCCCATTATCAAATCGACTTTATCAGAAAGATTCCGTTCAACCACAAGACCTTCTCCGTATTCGCCGAATACGCCTATGCCGTGCGCTTCGTCGATTAAAAGCGCGGCGTTATGTTTTTCCTTTAATTTTACGAGTTCTTCGAGATTCGCGCAGTCTCCGTCCATACTGAACACGCCGTCGCTGGTTATAAGAATGCCGTTGTTGATTTGATTTTTTTCAATTATCCGGCTGGCGTCTTGAATATCGTTGTGGTTATATCTTAACATTTTGCAATGGCTCAACATTGCGCCGGCGACTAAACTCGAATGATTTAATTTGTCCATTACGCAATAGTCTTTCGGACCGAGAAGACAGGCTATGACTCCAAGATTCGTTTGATATCCGGTAGAAAAAAGCAGCGCGGCTTTTTTCTTTACGAGCCTGGCAAGTCTGTCTTCAAGTTCGACGTGAATATCCAGAGTTCCGTTCAGAAATCTTGAACCCGCGCAGCCGGTTCCGTATTTTTTTATGGCGTTTATAGACGCTTCTTTTACTTTGGGATGATTCGTTAAAGCAAGATAACTATTAGAACCGAACATAATAGTTTTTTTTCCGTTTATTATGACGTTTGTGTCTATATCCGAACTTATTTCGCGGAAAAAAGGATATACCCCCGCATTCATTATATCTCGCGCAATAACAAATCTTTTGCATTTATCAAATATTTTCATTTCAAATTCCAAACAATATTTTTAAGTCTAAACGAGCAAACGATAAAATTTAACAAAACTATTTATGATTATACATTTTAATATTATTAAGTCAAGTCTATATTTTTTGTTTTGATAGAATTATCTTGCATTTTAATAATTTAAATTTAAAATGCAAATTATCAAAAATAATAAAAAAAACGTTCGGCTTTAATAATTAGTAAGATTTTTATTAAGAGGCGATAAATCAATTAAGGAGACAGATATGACCATTCACGATTTATTATTTGTCGACGATGAAAAAAATATTTTAAACGCTCTTAGGCGCGAATTGAAAGAAGAGCCTTATAATATTTGGACTGCGGAAAGCGGAGAACGGGCTTTTGAAATATTGAAAGACGTGTCTCCGGCTCTGATAGTATCCGATATTCGAATGCCGGAAATGGACGGCATAGAATTTTTGAACAAAGCAAAAAAAATAAGACCTGACGCCGTGCGAGTGATTTTATCCGGATTTTCCGACGTTGAAAATATAATAACTGCAATAAATGAAAATCATATTTACAGATACATGACAAAACCATGGAACATCGAAGAACTTAAAATGATTATAAAACAATGCGTCGAATATTATAGTATGATAGAAGAGCGGAAAAATCTTACCGCCACGATAAATCTTCAAAATCGTCAACTGAAAGAATTAAACCAAAACCTTGAAAAGATTGTGGAATCCAGAACAAAAGAGTTGCTGATAAAAGACGAGATTCTGCATTTTCTGCTCGAATTGCATCCGGTGGAAAAAAGCGTAGAATTCATATTGAAAAAAATATGCGAAGCGGTTCGGGCGAACGAAATTATTTTTTATAAATTAAATTCTTCGGGCGATTGCAATTTTCAAAGCGGAATTAATTATCGGGACAAAAATTTGTCAACCGGCGGATGCAAACCATATTATAATAAGGTTGAGAACGTAATTAATAGATTTAAAACTTCGATACAGAATAAATCGGTTTGCGCCGGCAACGTCTCGCCGGATTTAAAACGGGATTTTATCCGGCTTGACATAAAAAATTTTTTGCTGGCTCCGGTATTTAACGACCGGACTAAATTCGGCGTAATGCTCTGCGTATTTAACGATAGTTTTTTAATCAATGAAACCGTTGTTAAAAAACTTGAAAGTTTTATTTTATATTTATCCATAGCTTTAAACGATCATTCATTAACCGATAATTTGTCTCAATTAAACAAGAATATCGATGATATCTTAAATGAAATTTGATAAAAAAAACCGGAGAAAATATGGATACGGTTGATATTTCCGAATATTTTACAATAGTTATCGACGAATATTTTTATAACGCGACGATAAGCTATGAATTGCCGGACAATATAAACGTTGAGCAAGTCGATAACGAATATATAAAATTACTTCTCGCCGAAAAAAATTGCATTTATGGAATCGCCGAAGAAAATATTGAAAGGTTCGTTGCTGAAATAAAATCCGGAAAAAAATCGATAAAAAGAATTTTAGCCGCGGAATATCTTCCGGAAAAAAACGGAGAAGACGCGCGAATAGACTGGGTTTGTCTTGAAAAACAAGATAAACCGTCAGAATCCGGTTCACAGGAAAGAATTGATCATAAAAGTAAAAGCGGTATAATTATCGTATTAAACGAAGAAATATTATGCGTAAAAATCAACGCCAAATCAGGGATTAATGGAAAAAAAATTAATGGAGAAGATATTATCGCAAAGGACGGAAAAGACGTTTTGCTCCGTTATGGAACCGGCGTTGAAACCGAAGAATTTATAAACAAGACCATTTATAAATCGAATTGCGACGGACGTCTCGTTTTAAAAGAAGATTTTGTGGAAGTTCAAACTACGCTGACTATAGACGGCGACGTTAATTTTGAAACCGGAAATATTATTTACATAGACGACGTGGTCATTAATGGAAATGTTGTTCAGGGTTTTAAAATAGAAACTCCGAAAAATATTTATATTTCGGGAGCGGTCGAAGACGGCGTTGTGATAAATTGCGGAGGCAGCGTAATTATAAAAGGAGGCGTTATAGGCGAAACCGCCGAAATTAATGCTGAAAACAGAATCGAAGCCGATTTCGCCCACTATTCGCGATTGGTTTCTCAAGGCGAAGTAATCATTCATAAATTCGCTTTAAACTCAAAAATTTACGCAAGAAATTTAATTGATATTAGAGGAAACGATATTCCTAAAAATCATTCCGCCGTAGTCGGCGGCGATTTATCATCTGATAGAGAAATAAAGATTCATTCGATTGGCGGAATGCTTGCCGGACGTTCGTATCTAAAAGTTTGCGATTTGAGCGAAAAATTAAACCGGCATGCCGCGGACGAAAATATTCTGAAAAGCAAATTGATTAAAATATTAAGAACCGTAAAATTGAATTGCGCGGATAAAGAGTTTTGCGAATTTTTAAAAAATCTTCCGGTTGAAAAAAAAGAATTATATAAATCGCTATTGTATCAAATCAAATATCTTATCGCGGAAATTCAGAAAAAACAAAATGAGAAAAAGTTATTAAGAAAGCGGATTTTAGACGATATCGAGTTTGCTAAAATTATTGTTGAAAATCCTATTATGCCTACGGTTGTAATAAAGATATTCGATAAATACAAGAAAATCGACGAGATTCATCCGGCGTCTAAATTCGAATACGATAAAAATGAAAAATGTATCGCGACTTCTTTTTATTTCCGGTAATCCAAGACAAACTCGGAAATTCAGGTTAAACCGTATCCGGTAAAAAATTGATATGAAAAAAAAAGCGCTTTACGCCTTATTTCTTATAGGATTATCTCCGGTTTTAATATATTTCATAGCCAATATTTTCATCGTCCGGCATTTTGATAATTCGCTTCGGCAAAAATTAAATCAGAATTTAAGAAGTTTGATATATTCGAATTTAAGAATTAAATATGCAAATATCGCCGAAAATGCCGGCGTATTTATACAATTAGAAATTGATAAATTAATTAGTCAATCTGATAAAAAAAATAAAACTTCCGGTTCGGTTTCAGAAAAAATTTTAATCGGAAACATAGAAGAAATCATAAAAAAATACATTCGGATTTCGAGATTGAATAATATCAGGTTGTTCGTAAAGAATTATTCCTCCAATCCAAATATTGATTTTAAAATTTATCCCGGCGGAACCGATAATGTTATTGAAAGCCCGGTTTTACAGGAACAAAAAGGAACCATAAAACATAAAGGCAAAATATTTTCGTATTACGCGAATAAATACGATTTGACTGTATTCGTAGAAAATTTGCCGGACGAGTTTATAAAATCATCGCAAAATTTTAAAGAAATGATAACCGCTTCTATCGGCGTAGTTGAATTTGGTTATTATGTTTTATTTATCGTTTTGGCGGTTGTTTTAGCCGCAATAATAATATTATTATCATTGTATTTTTCAAAGCATATTACAAGACCTCTCTCTATTCTTACTGATAAAATAGGCGAAGCGACAAAAAAAAATCAATTTATAACATTAGATATAAAAACCTCTCAATATGAGATTTTAGAGTTGATTAAGGCGTTTAATATACGTTCGATAAAACTAAAAGACTATTATGAGCGGCTTCAAAAAAAAAATATAGAACTTGAAGAATTAAACAAAAATCTTGAATTGAAAATCGAAGAAAGAATTTCCGAATTAAAAAAAGCGTATGGCGAGATTGAATCGGCGAATAACGAACTTCAAAAAAATAACGCGGAATTATTTTTGGCGAAAAAAAATATCGAGTTTATTTTAGGGGCGACAAAAACCGGTTTGGACATAATAGACTCTGATTTTAATATCAGATATATAGATCCTGAATGGAAAACCAAATACGGCGAAATAAACGGTAAAAAGTGTTATGAGTATTTTATGGGAAACGCTTCGATTTGCAACGGCTGCGGGGTTTCTATCGCTCTGCAAACAAAAAAAATAACAGTTACCGAAGAAATTCTTTTTAAAGAGAATAACAGGCATATTCAGGTTACTTCGATTCCTTTTCAAGATTCAAAATCCGGCGAATGGCTTGCCGCAGAGGTGAACGTTGATATAACCGATCGAAAACTTTTGGAAGATAATTTGAAAGAAAATTGGGATATTCAAAATTCAATCAATCAGATATTAAAAATCTCGCTTGAAGAAATGAAATTGGAAAACATTCTTGAAAAAATACTCGATATAATTTTTCAAACCAAATATATAAGAGATTTTTATAAATGTTCGATTTTTCTTACGGACAGAACCAAACCCGGATTATTATTTTTGAAGGCGAGCCGCAATGCATTAGACAATAAAACTTTTCAAAACTGCGAATTATTGGAATTTGGAAAATGTTTGTGCGGAAAATGCGCGGCGGAAAAAAAAATGATTTATAAATCTTCAATGGATGAAGATCATTATTTTAAAATGGAAGGAGCCTTTGATCACGCGCATTATTGTTTTCCTATTTTAAATAAAGACGACGCTATAGGAGTTTTAAATTTTGTTATTCCGAAAAATACTGAAATTCAAGAATCGCAAATTCAATTTTTATTTGCGGTATCGGATATTATTTCCAATATAGTAACCGGCAAATGGAACGACGAAGAACTCGCTTTAAAAACAAATTTAACTCAAAAATACGCGAAAGAAATTCAAGAATCTTATATGATGTTAAAACAAACTCAGCAGCAATTGATACTTTCAGATAAAATGGCTGCAATCGGAACTTTATCCGCCGGCATAGCCCATGAAATTAATAATCCCGTCGCTTATATTAAAGGCAATATAATCACATTAGAAAAATATATGAACGGTATGCTGAAATTAATAAATGAATTTTTATCGCTTTCAAATAATAATTCGTTTGGAGCCGAATTAAAAAAACTTGCGGCTGAATCCGATTTAAATTTTATTTCTTCGGATATTCCTGAACTTATTAAGGAAACAAAAGAAGGCGTTGAAAAAGTTATAACTATAGTTAAGAGTATGAAATCATTTATTAGGAAAGGAAAAGACGGGATTGAAAAAGCCGATATTAATAAAATATTGGAGAATTCGTTGGTTATCGCAAAAAGCCAGATAAAAAATAAAATTCGCATAGAAAAAAAATTAGCGGTTTTGCCTGAGATTCCTTGTTATTCAAATCAAATCGAACAGGTGTTTTTAAATTTGATAATTAATTCGGTTCAAGCTATAGGAAAAGAAGGGATAATTAAAATTGAAACTTTTGCCGAAAACGATAAAATAATAATAAAAATTCAAGATACGGGCAGCGGTATTCCTGCGCATTTAATTAATAAAATTTTCGAACCGTTTTTTACCACCAAAGAAGTCGGAAAAGGAACCGGACTCGGATTAAGCATAGTCTACGATATAATTTCAAATCACGGCGGCGAAATAACCGTAGAAAGCAAACCTGACGAAGGAACGGTTTTTAAAATCTCTTTGCCGACTCATAATGTGGCAAAAAAAAAGCGAATACTGATTGTGGAAGACAACGAGAATATTAAAGGATTGTTATTTGACTTGCTCAAAACAACATATAATGTGAAATGCGCATGCGACGGTTTTGAAGCGGGCAAATTAGTCTATGATTTTATCCCTGATGCGATATTGTTAGATATTATGCTTCCGGGAATAAACGGTATGGATATTTGCGAAATGTTAAGAAAAGACGCGGTATTTAAGAATATTATTATAATAGCTGTAACCGCCTCTATTCATACGGATGCTGAATTTTTTAAAGCCGGATTTAACGCGGTAATCAGAAAACCGTTTAGTATAGAAGAAATATTAAAAACGTTAGAGAAACTTTTGGAATAGCGTCCTGCCGCTAACGTTTCTTAAAAAAGAAACTTTATATATACTTAGTTAGCGTCTTGAAATGAAAAAAAAGCGAAAAAACAAGGGAAAAATGCAAAAAAGCATTAAAGTTTTTAGACGAAGATGCCGAAATATAAAGATAAAAACGGAAAAAAATGCTGGAAAAATGAAAATTAAAGACAAATCTTCGAATAAAAGCAGAGGACAAAATGAGAAACCAAAAAAAGAAACCGACATTATGGACAGTGGAAATGAGCAAAATTAAATTTCCAAAAAAATGCGTCATGAATTATATCTGTTATACAAAGGGCTAATCGCATTATATAAAGAATATCCCGATATATTAAACACTAATTACCATACAAACTATAAAACCCTAATTTCAGAGAGTCGCAGAAAGACTAAAATTTATTTTTTTTCCGTTAAGCCACGGTATACGTATATTTTTATAAGCTCTCGTTATTCAATTTTTAAATGAATCCGTTATGAAAATCATTTTTTTTGAGTAAGATTTAAATGTAGTTATTTCTTTATAATGCTTTTCTGAAATAAGAATATTTTCAATAGTATCTGATTCATCATATTCTAATTCAATAATATTCAGCGTATCTTTATATTCTTTGCTGATTTTATTAATAATATAGGCATAAATATTGGAATTCTGACTTTCAATTGGATTTTTTATCATTATTACGGGATAAGGTTTTTCAGGGAAAAATTGTGTGTTATTTATAAACTCAATTAAATCTGCAAACGGAATTTCAATTTCAAAATCGTATTTATTTATGGTATCAATTATTTGATTATATATTTCATCAAATACATTATTTAACATATCCATTTTAAATCCTGTTATATAAATTATTTGTCCTGATAATAAAATTGCGCTTAAGCAATTTAAAAATTTTACTGCTTATTTTATTGAAAAATATCTTATTATAACTCATTCATTTAAGCAAGAAAATATTTATTTCGCATCTTTGCTTTTATTATCGCCAGCCATTTGTTCCCATTCTTTTTTAGCATTGTAAAAAAGCAAGCCGCCGAGCGCGGCTATACCTAATACCGCAACTCCGGCAGCGATACCTATAACGCTGAATAATTTTTTCATACTACGCTCCATTGGAAAATATTAAATGTGAAATATATAAACACACAGCTCTTATAGAAAATTATTACGATTATACGACTGCGCGCAAACGATAAATTCTAATATTGAATTTATCGTTTATTTTGTCAGCCGCTTTATAACCGCCAACAGCGCCGCCAGCCAATCCCGCGCCCCAAGCAACTGCAGCCGCTGACGCGCCGACCGGTATCGCAACACTAAAAGCTGCTGCCGCAAGCGCGCTTCCGCCAATAACAACACCGGCGCATTTTACTATAAACCCCGGGAACATTCTAAAAAATCTTTTTTTTCAACTTCGTTCATTTCCTTTTCTCCTCTTTTTTTTAATAATTTTTTTAGCTTCTTTGTGAACATTATCGTATGACTTTACAAAATTATCATATTTATAAAAATAATCTTTTTAAGATTGTTTCAACACGGATTTCACGGCTTTACGGGGATTATAAAAATAACCAAGAACAAACTGAACCGACACGAACAATTATTTAAATTATATTTTATCAATAATTTTTTCTTCGGAATTTTTATTTATTGAAAACGCGGCGGTTTCTAAAATATCTTTATTATTCAAACCGTTTTTTATTTCGATTTCAATGTCTTCTGGAAATATATTACGACCGCGAATAATAATCATATCCTTTATTCTACCGGTAATAAATAATTCATTATCTAAAATAAAACCAATGTCGCCGGTTCTGATAAACTTTTTATCGGGATAACCGGCAATCGCGAAATTTAGTTTTTCGAACGATAATTCCGGCGCGTTAAAATATTCAACGGCAGTTGATTCGCCTGCTACGCAGATTTCGCCGGTTTCATTCTCATTAATCAAGTCTGAAGATTCCGAATTAATTATTTTTACTATATGATTTTCTATTATACTGCCGCAACTTATATATTCTTTAGAATTTCTTGTGTTTTAACGCGCAATTTTTATTTTATTATTCGATAATTCGGATAAATCAAGATTAACGGTTTTTAACGCTGCTCCTATTTTTTTTGAACTGACCATCAGCGTCGATTCGGCAAGACCATAGCACGGATAAAATGCCTCTTTTGAAAATCCGCAATTCTTAAACGCTTCGTAAAAAGAATTTATTGTTTTAATGTTAATCGGCTCGGAGCCGTTAATCGCAATTTTCCAGTTTGATAAATCAAGCGTTTGCTTTTGATCGTCTGTAATTTTTTTTATGCAGTAATCATACCCGAAATTTGGAGCGATATTGATATAAGTTTTATAATCTGAAATCAATTTAAGCCATTTATACGGATTAATAAGAAAATCATTAGAGTTCATTAAAAAACAATGCGCGCCGCGATAAAGCGAATTCATTATTACGCCGACAAGTCCCGTATCGTGATAAGGCGGCAGCCAACTCGCGATTTGTTTTTCGGAATCAAGATTTAATATATTATTTATCGCATAAAGATTTGCCGATAGGTTTTTATGAGATATTACAACGCCTTTTGGATTTGCCGTCGAACCTGAACTGTATTGAATAAACGCCGGCGCTGTATCGTCAATTTCGGTAAAATCTATTTCAGGCGGCTGATAATCTTCCGCATCTTAAATAAATATCCAACGCAAATTTTTAAAATGATTTAATCCGCCATTGGTTTCTAAAATTTTTTTTTTTCATAATAACTTTTTTCAGTTAAAATATACTCGGTTTTCAGATTTTTAATTATCAAATTCGGGCGTTCAAATCCTTTGATATTATAAGGCAGATAAGTAGGCGCTGAAATTATTTTGGAATAGAGACAGCCGAGAAAAGCTAAAATAAAATTTATTCCCGGCTTGATTAATATCAATATACTTTTATTATTGGAAATTCTATTTTTTAATAATGCGGATATCAGCCGCGCTTTCAAGTCAAGTTCAAAATAATTTATAGTTTGAGAAGTATCGTCCGCGTTTAAAAAAGTAAACGCTGTTTTTGAATGAAAATTATTAGAATTATTTTGTATGACGCCGAGGATATTATTATTCATAAATTCTAAAATTAATTTTTAAATAGATTCACAAGGATTTTTAAATATTAAAATCTCATAGTCAGTCAATTATTTAAATATATTTTCGTTATATTTTCTTCTCCGTGTAAATCAGTGGATTCAGTGTAAAAAATAATACCATTAACACGCGGCAATTCTTTTTTCAACTGTCTCAATTTTTTTATTATCATCAGTTTTTTGCGGTAACACAAATATTTTCGTGTTTTCAGGTTCTTCGATGATTTGAATTTTCAAATCTGCAGGAACTTCAAAACCCTCGTTCTTCAATACAGTTTCCGTATTGTTTAAGAGATTTTTTTTGTAGTCTTCGTCAGCCCATGCTTTCGCTACAATCTTCGCGTATTTCTTACGCATTTCGTCTTGTGAAATTTTCATAAATTATCGCTCCTTAAATTTTTTACACGGATTTTACGGATTTACACGAATAAAAATGTCGTTAAAAAAATTAAAAAACCGCTGACTTACGCTATCTCACTATAACTTTTCAACTCATTATTTTTATAAAACTCTAAAGAGGAAATTTCGTTTTTTTTATTCGTGAAAATTCGCGGGATTTGTGATTAAAACTTCTCCTCTTTTTGGATACGGCTATGCTGCTCTAATAAAATCCGAGAAATTCGCATGAAAAACATAAGTAAAAAACATATCTTTGTAAAAGTATAGTAACACGATTTAAAAAAAAGTTCAAATTTGTATTTAATAATTATTCTAACTTTAAGACTTTTTTATTGCAATCTGTATTCTTTGTAAAATACGCCGCGAGTTTTATTATACGCATGATAAGCCAATCTGATAATTAAAATAAAAATGACAATAATTCCGAATATTATTCTGGCGCTGAGTTCTTTTTTTCTTAACAGCAAATTCCCGTATAAAGCAAAAGGATAAATTACAAATAAAATTGTAATTAATCCGCCGCAGATTCCGTATAACCAAAAATTATTTTTAGTCTACGCGGAAGAATTTTAAAAAATTGAGATGATTTCCGTTTGGAAAAAATTCCTAATAATTTTTCTTTAATATATTTAAACGATTCTTCGCGGATATTTGGATAGCCGACCAAATCCATCAATATATAATAAGCGTCCATTTTAATGAACGGATTGAAATTCATAATAATCGAAAATAAAAGCATTCCCAGCATAATGGCTAAAAAATGAGTTAAATATGGATTCGATGCAAAATAATAAATCCAGCTTAGAACGCCGAAAATGCCGATACTGCTGATTGGTCCGCCTAATGAGACCATTATCCGCTGAATTTTTTTGGGAAAATTCCACGATGACGAGACGTCGCAGTAAAAAATAAACATTGCAAGAATGATTTTTTTCATAAAATTTGTTTTTTTCGAAATTTCTTCGGAATCCGGTTTTTCAAGCAGACCGGCTTCTTCAAGCGTTTCATAAATAATCCCAAGTTTATTCGGGGAAATCAAGCCGAGCTCGTCAATATATACCATATATATATCATTTAAAGTTTTTTTTCCGTCAAGTTTTCTGATGACAAATAACGAACCGGTATCCAACTTAAGAATTCTACCCGAATTGACGTTATGAATAATGGCGGTTTCAGGATATTTTTTATTTTTTTCGGATTCGGGTATATCTATATGCGTATTTTTATTCAATTTCGGCTTTAAACTCAAAGCCCAAAATTGTTTGGCTGGCGCGCCATCGCGTTTGTATTTGACAAACTGAAAAATTCTTTTTGAACCGGCTTTTTTAAAATAAACCCTATCCATCTGTTTGCGTATCAAATGCAGCCAGAGAGCGTCAATCGCAAGATTATCAATGTTCGACGACGCGCAGGGCAGTTCATAATCGTCAATATTCAGCGGATTCAAAGGAATATTATTTTCATATACAATTTTTATTTCTGCAAACTCGTCATTACAATTTAAATTAATTTCGATTATGTTTTGATTTTGTTTATTGGTTGACAATCGAATTATTTCTTCGAGCGCTTCGTTTAATGAACTTTCAATCATCGAAATAATAGATTTGGTTATATGGAATGACGAATAATAATTGGTTATAATTACGGACAGCAACTGTATCCATTTCTTTTCGGCGGTTATTGATATGTTAAAATTATTCGAATTCATGATAAATTAATAAAATTTTAGACGAAATATTTAGTTCATAAAATACTTTAAACCCGAAAAAAAACAATTTAAAAAACAAATTTTTCTTGTGAAAATTGTCGAGTCAATGTATAATTTTTATCAGAAATATAAATTTTGAATAATAAAATTATTAGAAAGGAATTATTATATGAGGATTGCAAAAAATATAATTGAACTTATCGGAAATACTCCGCTTGTTAAAATCAACAAATTATCTGAAAACCTATACGCTGAAATTTACGCGAAACTTGAATATTTTAATCCGTTATCAAGCATAAAAGATAGAATTGCTTTAGCTATGATAGAAGACGCTGAAAAAAGCGGAAAAATAAAAGCAAATTCTACGATAATAGAACCGACCAGCGGAAACACAGGAATAGGACTCGCTTATATATCTGCCATCAAAGGTTACAAACTTATATTGACAATGCCTGAAACAATGAGTATTGAAAGAAGAAAATTATTGAAAATATTCGGCGCTGAACTTGTTTTAACTCCTGGCGAAAAGGGAATGAAAGGCGCTATTCAGAAAGCTGAAGAACTACATAATGAAATTTCCGATTCGTTTATGCCTCAACAATTTGATAATCCCGCAAATCCTGATATTCACAGAAAAACAACCGCTGAAGAAATATGGAAAGACACTGACGGCAAAATTGATATTTTAGTTGCAGGCGTCGGAACCGGCGGAACAATTACCGGCGTTTCCGAATCTCTAAAAAAAAGAAAACATATTTATACGGTTGCGATAGAACCGGAGACGTCTCCGGTTTTATCTGGCGGCGCGCCAGGTCCGCACAAAATACAAGGGATAGGAGCCGGATTTATTCCGGGAGTTTTAAATAAAAAAATCATTGATGAAATTCTCAAAATCAACGACGAAGAAGCGGGAAAAACCTCAAGACTACTCGCTAAAAGCGAAGGGATTTTGACAGGCATTTCAGGCGGAGCCGCTATGTCCGGAGCCATTGAGCTCGCTAAAAGACCGGAAAACAAAGGTAAAATGATAATTGTAATTCTGCCGGATACGGGCGAGAGATATTTAAGTTCGCAGTTATTTGACGGCATTCAATAATATTCTAATAAAAGGAGATACTGATATGGCAGATTTAAAATTTGAAACTGACGCGCTGCATTTCGGGCATAATCCCGATAGCGATACTCTTTCGCGCGCAATACCTATTTATAGGACAAGTTCGTATGTTTTTAAAAACACCGAGCACGCGGCAAATTTATTCGCTTTAAAAGAAGCGGGGAATATTTACACACGATTAATGAATCCGACTACCGATATACTTGAAAAACGAATTGCGAAACTTGAAGGAGGCGCCGCGGCTCTTGGATTAGCTTCGGGGACTACGGCAATTTATTATTCGATAATAAATATTTTATCCGCCGGAGACGAACTTGTTTCAGCAAACAATCTATACGGCGGAACTTATACTATGTTCAACGATATTCTGCCGCAATTCGGCATAACAACTAAATTCGTAAATCCTGACAAACCCGAGGAATTTGAAAAAGCAATAACAGATAAAACGCGCGCGGTTTTTATTGAAACTATTGGAAACCCGGGATTGGAAGTTCCGGATATTGAAGAAATAGCTAAAATAGCTCATAAGCGGGAATTGCCATTAATTGCGGATTCGACTTTTACAACTCCGTATCTGCTAAGACCTATAGAATACGGAGCGGATATAGTGGTTCATTCTTTGACGAAATGGATTGGCGGTCATGGAACCGCGCTCGGCGGAATCGTTGTTGATTCGGGAAAATTCAACTGGAAAAATCCTAAGTATAAATTATTTACGGAACCGGATTCGAGTTATCATGGTCTAAGATACGCATACGATTTAGGAGATATGTCAAATCTCGCGTTCATAGTCAGAATGAGACTTGTTCCATTGCGAAATCTTGGCGCTTGCATATCTCCTGATAATTCATGGATTTTTCTTCAAGGTCTTGAAACGCTGTCTTTAAGAATGGAACGTCATTCTGAAAACGCATTGAAAGCCGCAGAGTTTTTAAACGGTCATCCTAAAGTGAAATGGGTCAAATATCCGGGAATTATTGGATGTTCTAATTCGAATTGCGGAATAGCCGGAAAATATTTGAATCGCGGATTCGGCGGAATGGTTGTTTTTGGAATTAAAGGCGGAAAAGAAGAAGGGGCGAAATTCATTGAACGGCTTAAATTGTTTTCGCATCTCGCTAACGTGGGAGACGCTAAAAGCTTGGCGATTCATCCGGCATCGACAACGCATTCTCAATTGAGCGAAGAGGACCGGATTAAATGCGGGATAACTCCAGATTTAATAAGATTATCTATCGGGATAGAACATATCGAAGATATTATAGCCGATTTGAAACAGGCGATTGAATTCAATTGACAAATTTAATATAAAAAAAATTAGTATCTTATCGAATTCAGCTTAAAGAAAACAATGAGTTTGTTAAATAAAAAAAGCGGAAAGGCATAATAATTTATGGGGAAATATGTTCATGGTTATTCAAAAACAGAATCAAAAAGATTAACCGACCAGGCAAATACTTTAGAAAGAATAATTCACAGCGACACACTCTTTAAAAAAGGAAGCGTTATTTTAGAAGCCGGATGCGGAACCGGAGCTCAGACAATTATAATGGCCAAAAAAAATCCCGATTGTCAATTTATTTCTGTAGATATTTCAAAAGAATCCATCGCAGAGGCAAAAAAAAGAATTAAATCCGCGAATATTAAAAACGTGATTTTTAAAAACGCCGATATTACGGATTTGAATTTTAAGGATAATTATTTTGATTATGCCGCAGTTTGTTTTGTTTTAGAACATTTGTCCAATGTTGATTTGTTTTTACGGAAATTAAAAAAAATAATAAAAAACCGCGGTAAAATAATGGTTATAGAAGGAGACCACGGTTCGACTTATTTTTATCCTGACAGCAAATTCGCAGCTAAAACTATAAATTGTCAGATAGAATTACAAAAGCAATCCGGAGGCAACGCCAACATAGGCCGCGAATTGTTTTTCATTTTAAACCGAAATTATTTCCAAAATGTCGATGTCTCCCCGAGAATGGTTTATGTTGATCCTGACAAACCTGATTTGATAAACGGCTTTACAAAAAATACTTTTATCGCTATGATAGAAGGAGTAAAAGAAAATGCAATAAAACAAAAAATAATCACTGAAAAAGGTTGGGAAAAAGGAATAGCCGATTTATATAAAACTGCGGGCGGAGTATTCTGTTATACTTTTTTTAAGGCGTGGGCTGATAATATTAATTAAACTAAAAAATACAATAGACAATTTTATGGTTTTATATTTTCATTAGCGAGGGATTAATAAAATATGACTTTTAAAAAGAAATTTTTGATAATAATCATTTGTTTATTAGCCGGAATAATTATTTTTTTTATTATGACTTCAGGGAACAAAGATAAATCCTTAAAAACAAAAAAGCACACAGCTATTTCAGACAGCAAAGAAAACGCGTCCGAATCCTTCGGGCAATCTACCAATGAAACATATATATGTCCGCTGCATCCTGAAGTGGTAAGAGACAGAGCCGGCAAATGTCCGAAATGCGGTAGCGATTTAATTTTAAAAGATGAATAATGTAAATTATGTATAACCAAAAAATCGAAATTGAAATCGTCGAATATATAAACAAACTGCGGAGCGCGAATTCTGAGAGCAGCCGCAAAGAATTATTTTTGAGTTTATTGAACCGGATTTTTTTTAAAGACGATTCAGTAAAGAAAATAATTGATTCCATAAATCTCGGCGCGGAAAAAACGATTTTTAATATTCCAAAACGCAATGGATTGAAAACAGGTTTTGCGGACACTCAATATAATTCGGTAATAATCGAGTTTGAGCGCGATTTGAATAAAACAGGCGAACATGCAAAAGTTCAGCTTACCGAATATTTAAACGGCAACTGGCAAAGCGGCGAA
>Ga0116156_10000771_pt1 | contig 33170 bp, 29 predicted proteins | sample AD_UKC045_MetaG_FD_89891 | JGI IMG/M metagenome (GOLD analysis project Ga0116156, IMG submission 89891) | Active sludge microbial communities of municipal wastewater-treating anaerobic digesters from USA - AD_UKC045_MetaG | ecosystem: Engineered > Bioreactor > Anaerobic > Digestate | place: USA...
GCCCAAATTTGGGCCTCTGGGAGCGGCTTGGGCCGGAGTGGTCAGCTTCTGGTCGTTATTTGCCATGGGAGTGATGTTTACTTATGGCATGGCCGGGGGATTGAGGCATTATTTGATACTTACCTCAAAAGCCTTGTTGGGCGCGGGTTTGTCTTGGTGTGTGTGGCGCTATGCGGGCGCCTACATGCCTTTGCCTGTCAGCTTTGTTTTTGGCGCCGGCTTTGCCATTTTGGCGGCCATGGGTTTAAGATTGCTGCAGATTAAGGATATTAAAATGACTTATAACCAATTACGTTCGAGATTCGTTAAGCCAGATCAAATTCATGCCGGTTAAAAATACTCGGGTTAATTGCATAACTCCTGATTATCCGCCCATGAAGGGCGGCGTGGCGCGTTATTTAAGTTCTTTGTCCGCGGCCTCTGGCTTTAGAATGAACGTTTATGTACCGATTGAGCATCCGGAGCCGGTTGGATCGGAAGTCAAAAAAATTAAATTTTGGTGGCCGGTGTGGCCCAAATGGCTGCCTTTGGTGAAAAGAATATTGGATCTTAAGCGGGAGGGAGGTTTATTGGTGTCGCATGTTTTTCCGGTTGGGACGGCCGCCTGGCTGGCTCGGCTGTTGGGCGGGCCGGAATATGTTTTGTTGTTTCACGGTACTGATTTGCAGAGAGTTAAAAGCGCTTGGAAATTATGGCTGTTAAAGCGGGTGTGCGGCCGGGCACGGGCCATGGTCGTCAACAGTCAAGCGACCGGTCGTATATTGACTCGTTTTATACCGGGCGCTCATTATTCGGTTATCACGCCCGGTGTTTGGCCCGGCCAAAAAAAAGACAAGGTTTTGGGCCGCGAAGAGCTGGGTTTGGATGAGCAAACCAAGGTTGTTTTGGCGGTCTGCAGGTTGGTTGACAGAAAAGGTATAGATACTTTGATTCAGGCCATGGAACAGCTGCGGGCACAGTTTCCCGAAGCTCAATTGGCGGTGGTGGGTGACGGTCCTTTGTATAAAGCGTGGTCTGATCTGGCTGAATTGCTGCAGGTCCCGGTTACTTGGGTCAGGCGGGCGGATGATGAGCTGGTTAACAAGTGGTACGCGGCGGCTGATATTTTTTGTCTGCCGGGGCAGGAAAAAGCGGATGACATCGAAGGTTTTGGTATTGTTTATCTGGAAGCCGCGACGCATGGCCTGCCCGTGATTGCGGGACAGGGAGGGGGAGTGGCTGAAGCTGTTTTGGACGGAGTCACGGGTTTGGTTGTGCCTCCGGCCGTTGAGTCTGTCAAACAAGCGCTGGCCCGTTTGCTGAACAATGCATCTTTGCGTGAACAGATGGGGCGGGCCGGCCGGCAGCGCGCTTTATCCGAATTTGATTGGGCTGACAGATGGATTGACTTTGATAAGCTGATAAACGGCTCATCAATTGTCGATTTTAAAAATGATATGGCTGTAGTCATTCCTTGTTGGAATCATGCCCGGGAATTGGATTTGACTTTACAGGCTTTAAGTCAGCAAACTTTGCAACCGGCTGAAGTCTTGGTTGTTGATGATGCGTCGGAAGATGATCCGCGGAGTGTGGTCATGAAATATCAAGACAGACTGCCCATTAAATATCTTAGATTGGAAAAAAACAGCGGAGCGCCGGCAGCCAGAAACAAAGGAGCTGAATTAACTAAGTCGGAATTTATTTTGTTTTTGGACGCGGAAGTTGTTTTGCGGCCTCAGGCTTTATGGTTGATGCGGGAGGCTTTGGAAAAAGAACCGGATGCGGCTTTGGCTTACGGCGACTTTTATTGGTCCTATAAATTATTTAAAGCCAGAGACTGGGACGTGAGTGCCTTGCGCCGGATTAATTACATTCATACCACGGCACTGATTAGGCGCAATCAATTGATACCTTTTGATGAGAGTTTAAAAAAGTTTCAAGATTGGGATTTGTGGTTGAGCGTGGCCGGGAGAGGCAGTCGGGGAGTGTATATACCGCAAGTTTTGTTTAAAGTTTTATGTGAGCGACAAGCGGGTATGAGTAAGTGGTTGCCGGCTTTTGTTTATGGTTTACCTTGGCCTATATTCGGCTGGACACCAAAAACGGTTAGCGGGTATAAAAAAGCGGAGCAAATTATCCGGGCTAAACATGGTATATGAGAGATCTAAGGATTGTTGTCGTCAGCTGGAACGTGGCCGATTTGCTGGAGCGTTGTCTTTTGTCTTTGCCGTCAGCCTGCCAGGGGTTGGATTGGGATTGCGTGGTGGTGGACAATGATTCGGCGGATCAATCCACGGCCGTGGTCCGGAAAATCATGGATTTGGATGAGCGTTTTGATTTGATCATCAATCAAGAAAATACGGGTTTTGCTCATGCTTGCAATCAAGGCGCGGCCAATCATCATGCTCGTTATGTATTGTTGTTAAATCCGGATACCGAGTGTCCGCCCGATTCTTTGGCTCAATTGGTGCGGGCGGCGGACACTAAACCTTTGGCCGGCGTTATTGGTCCGCGGTTGGTCTATGCGGACGGAACTTATCAGGAGAGTGTCCGGCGTTTTCCGGCATTGCCGGATCAGAGTCTGATTTTACTCAAATGGCATCACTTTTTACCAGGCCTTAAATCTCTGCGAAGATATTTTTGTCACGATCTGGCTAGAGATAAAGCGCAAAGCGTGGAGCAAGTCATGGGCGCTTGTTTTTTGGTCAGAAGTGATTGCTGGGATCAGCTTAAGGGCTTGGATCAAAGATATTTTATTTGGTATGAAGAGGTTGATTTTTGCATGCAGGCCGTGACTTATGGCTGGACGGTTTGGTACGAGCCGGCGGTGAGTGTTATACATCATGGCGGGCAATCCTTTGATCAGGCTTTTACTTTGCGCAAGCAAAGATATCTGAACGATAGTCTGCGCAAATACATGCTTAAGTGGCATGGGCGGCTGGCTTGGCTGGCGGTGACCATCTTGCATCCCATTTCGTTATTGTTGGCCGGCTTGGCCGGCGCTATCAAGTTTTTTGGAGCCGGTCATAAGTTAAAAAATCCGACCAAAGCTTGTGCGGCCAAAAAAAATTTGGTGGAGGTTTTGAGCATCCGGCGTATTAACAATTTTGGCTATTGGATAGGCGGCATTCTCATTTTGGAACTACTGTCCATTTTTACTCTACAGAATCCGGACATGAGGAGTCTATTGGCTGTCATGGCCGGCTTGGCCGTGGCCGTCATGGCTTATAAGCGGCCGGCTGTGGCGTTGATGCTGGTGGCCGTGGAATTATTGATTGGCGGTTTTGGGTATCTGCTTAATTTTTCACCGGACGGGCAGGGCTTGGGGATCTCTTTGCGGATTATTATGTTTGGGGCTTTTATGGCGGGGTGGGGTTTGAATGCTGTCAAGCATAAAATATGGAGATATTGGAGGCTGAAAGAATTGTTGATTCTGCAGGTGTGGGTTTTTGTAGGGCTGATGATTGTGAGCGGTTTGGTCAATGGCTTCTGGTTGAAACAGCCGTATATTTTTCAGGATCTGAACGCCTGGTTGTTTTTGTTGTATTTCGTGCCGGTTTTGGATATTTCTCACCGCTATCATCAAGATTTGCGCCGGCTGGCGCTGACCGGGCTCGTAGCGGGTGCGGCTTGGCTTGGTTTTAAGACGTTGCTGGTTTTGTACATTTTTAGTCATGGTCTGAATGGCGTGGCGGAAACGGTTTATACCTTTGTCCGAGATACACGGGTGGGGGAGATAACGCCGGCCGGCGGGCAATTGTATCGTGTGTTTTTACAATCCGGAATTTATGGTTTGTTAGGCTTGATGTTTTTGACCGGTCATTGGTTTGGATCCAAAGAGGCTGATCCGGCTGATGATTTGGAGGATCGGACGAAAGATGGTTATAAACTTGAATATTGGTCATATTTTTTAGGAATTTTGTTGTTTGGAGCTTTGATTGTGGGCTTGTCGCGCAGTTTTTGGTTGGGCGCGGCCGTTGGTTTGGGATTGGTGGCGTTAATGGGTCTGGTTAAATTTAAAATAAAAAGTTGGCCGGGTTTATTGAAGCTGGCCGGGGTGGCGGCCGGGGGAGCCTGGTTGACGGCCTGCATAGTCTATTTCCCGTGGCCGTCCGCCGGACGGGTTAGTATGGCTGATATGCTCATTAGCCGGGGCACTGTTTCGGACGCGGCCGGGGCCAGCCGCTGGAATTTATTGCCGGGTATGTGGCAAAAGATCAACCAAGAACCCATTTTGGGTAGCGGTTTTGGCAGTACCGTGACTTATCAAAGTTTGGATCCCAGAATATTAAAAAACAATGTTGAGGGCTGGCACACCACTTATGCTTTTGAATGGGGTTGGTTGAGTTTTTGGATTAAGTTTGGAATTTTTGGGATTATAATTATGGCTTGGCTGTTGGTTTCGCTTAGCTGGAGAATCTGGAAATCGAGTTATGCTTGGTGGATTAGAACCGGAGTGGTCGGCGGTATGGCGGCTATGGCCGTTGTTCATTTTTGGACTCCTTACCTGGATCATCCGTTGGGCTTTGGCTGGATTTTGGGGCTGGAAAGCCTGTTAGTTTTGAAATCAGAGCAGGAGAATCCTACCGACATTGTAATTAACTGATGACGTACATAGCGTACCTAGCGTCTAGGGCGTACTTAACGTCCTTTCACATGCCTAACGTCCCAATCGTCGCTCGTCCCGCGTCGCACGTCACAAAACATATCCCGACACCATGATCGGGATCCCGATCAATATATATTTGATTATTGTATCGGGATAACATGTAACATATAACAACGTACCGCGTCGCTCGTCCCGCGTACCGCGTCAAAACCAACATTGTCATTGCGAGCGAAGCGCGGCAATCTCACTCATAAGCAAGTCTTCTAAGCAGATCACCACGTCGTCCAACTCCTCGTGATGACATAACCGTTATACTGTCGTTGCGAGTGAAGCGTGGCAATCTCGCTTAAGAAACCGATTTCGCGGCCGCGGTTGTTATGGATGCCAAAAGAGGGAGTGGGTCGAGATGGTAGAGAGGAAGAAGTGAGGTGGTAAGTAGAGGGATGCTGAACTAAGTTCAGCATGACGGATAAGTCTGCTGATGGTAAGGATACAACTATGAACAAAACTTTTTATTGGAAGTCGCCGTTGGGGTGGATTAAAGTTTTTATCCAAGGAGGTTTTATTACAGAACTATGTTTTACGACGCAAGTTAGAGGTACAATATCGAAAACTAAAAATGATGTTTTAGCGCAAAAAATCATCTCCCAATTAAACGAATACTTTGAAGGAAGGCGTCTGGTATTTTCTTTGCCTTGTAAATTTCAAGGAACTGACTTCCAAAGGCTTGTTTGGCGCGAGGTTGGTCAAATAAAATACGGACAAACATCATCGTATGCGGAGGTGGCCAAAAGGATCGGAAGGCCGGGAGCTGTAAGGGCGGTGGGCGGGGGCGTGAGTAAAAACAAAATAGCCCTGATCGTACCTTGCCACAGGATAATCAGGAGTAATGGAGAATTGGGCGGTTATGCTTGGGGTAAAAAGCTGAAGCTTGATTTATTAAAACATGAAGGCGCGGCCGGATCAGATTTTATGGCCGGCTAAGTAGGTTTGGCCGGACATGGGTTTTTTGCCTTCGGGCTGGAGTTCCAATATTTCGATAAATTTTTGATCGCCGCACAAAACCAAAAGACGGTTTCGGTCTTGCAACAGTTGCCCGATGTTTGGCGCTTGAAGATTTTTCGACAGGTCGACGGGCGCGGCTTTTAGGATTTTTAGTCTTTTTCCCTGCCATTCAAACCAGGTTCCGGGCCAGGGGTTATAGGCTCTTATCAGGTTGCATATCTCCAAGGCTGACTTGTTCCAATCTATTTTGCCGTCTTCTCTGGTTAGCATTTTACAATAAGTGGCCAGAGCATGGTCTTGCGGTTGGGGAGTTATCTTATTTTCAAAATAATCAACCAAAGCGCGGGTCAGCAGTTCTCCGCCCATTTGAGCCAAGCGGTCATGTAATTGACCCCCTGTTTCAGCCTCGGAGATTTCTGTTTCCGCTTGCGCTAAGATGTCTCCATGATCCATTTCAGCATCCAGTAACATAACGGTGACACCGGTCTGCCGGTCGCCGGACGCGATAGCAGCCTGCACGCACGAAGCGCCCCGGTGTTTTGGTAAAAGCGAGCCATGGACATTGATGACGCCTCTTTTGGGCAGATCCAGAATATTTTGAGGGATGATTTTTCCATAAGACACAATTACATAAGCGTCTATGCCATGCCTTTGTTGTAAATCACTTAGCGTCTGATAAGTATCAGGTGTTTTGATTTTTTGGAATTGATAAACAGGAATATTAAATTTTTCGGCCAAGATTTTAACGGGCGGCTTTGTTAAGAACTGATGTCTTCCGACGGGCTGGTCCGGCTTGGTGACCACGGCCGTAACTTCAAAACGCGGGTCATCTATCAGAGCCTGCAGAGATGGAGTAGAGAATTCAGATGTTCCAAAAAAAATGATTTTATAAGGCATATTTCAGTTGAATATTTGCTGGACGCGTCCAACTTGGCCGTCTTGCAGGCGGACTTTGATACCGCGATGATGCTCGCGGGAAGAAGTTAGGATGTCTTTGACTGTGCCCTGGGTTAACTTACCGGTCGGCTGATCTTTTTTGAGCACAATGGCGACTTTGAGCCCGGGTTTGATGTCGGCCCTTAAGGTGCCTTTGGCAGAAGACTCGGTTTTTTTGGATGCCAAATGAGAGCTTTCGGATTTTTGGCGGTTAATCACTCTTTGAGCTTCTTTTAAAAAGGCCAGATCTCTTTGTTGGATAAAAAGTCCTTCATAATTTTGCGGTTGGTCATTGGCCAGAGTCTCTACAGCTTGTTCCAGGGTCTGCCAAACCGTTACAAAACCCTCATCGTTTTCTTTAGGGGTTAGTTGCGGCGAGCCTTTAGCGGTTATTGTTCCCAAGTAGGCATCAGAGATTTGTTTCATGTTCCAAAGACCGCGGTACTCAATAATTCGTCCCAGCGGTTGTTTTGGTTCTATTTTACAACCCACTTCTTCCAGAGTTTCTCGCTTTAAGGCTTGCTCGGGATTTTCATTTACCTCCAAACCCCCGCCCGGCAATTTGTGATAATTGTATTTGGAGACGTATAACAATGGGATCATGCCGAATTCATCAAACAGAATGCCTCTGGCAGCCGAACGTTCATTGGTGTCCGGCTGAGGGGCGGGTTCCTGGTCGTGAATTACTTTTAAGACTCGCATTTGATTTTAGACTCTTAGATCCGGTTTGGCATCTGGCCGCGGGTGATTTCGGTCATTTTATCTATAAATAAAATTCCGTCCAGATGATCCAGTTCATGTTGAGCTACCACGGCGTCCATGTTTTTTAAATCCAGTTCGGCCCGCCGGCCGTGACGGTCCATGAATTTGATGGTTATACGTTTGGCGCGTTCCACCAAACCAAAGACGCCGGGTACGCTTAAACAGCCTTCTTCGGTTTGAGTGAGCGAAGTTGATTTTTTGGTAATTTCAGGATTGATGAAAACCGTGACTTGGCGGCCGATAACGGCTATAAAAACTCTTTTATTGATGCCGACTTGCGGGGAGGCGATGCCGATGCCATCGGCTATGTCCATGGTTTTTTCCAGTTTATCCAAGAAAGCTTGGAATTGCGGGGTGGTAACTTCTTGTTTATCAATTTCAAGCGACCGTTCGCGCAGGGACGGGGCCGGGAGAGTGACAATGGGGAAGTTTTCAGACATGTCAGTTGATAGGCGATTTTAGCAGAAAAATGCGATTGGGTCAAGATCTATGATACCTAATTTTACCAGGCATGTCACTTGCTCCGCGACTTGCTCCTTGGTTAGATAGTCAGGAGGCAGGAGGTGATAAATCAGCCTTGGATTTCGTGTTTTAGTCATATTTTCCACCGGCCATGGTCCATTGATTTGCCAGTCCGGCCGGTTGAGAGTCTGTTTTATCGTGTCGGTTAAATCTTGTTGCCGGTTGATGACGATTAATTTTATCAGTTGGTGAGCCGGCGGAAAGTGAAAACTGTCCCTGTCCTGCCATTCCTGTTTCCAGACCTTGAGCAAGCCGTCCGGGGTGAGCCAGCTTGGACATTGGTCGAGCAAAGCTTCGTGTCCTTGAACAATGAGCCGGCTGCGAGTGTTGACGGCTTGAGCCGCGATGCGCCTGAAGGCCGTAACCAATCTTTCTTTTTTGCGGATATCTTCGGTCCAGCCGCCGATAAAGGCCAGTTCGGTGATAATCAGCAATGACGCCGCAGGGGTGGAGGCTGTTGACCAATCATGCAGATCCATGACTTTGATATCCGCGTCCGGAAAATTTTTTTGCGCTTGTTTTTGCAATTCATCACAGCCGATCATGGATTTGGAAAAATTAGACCCTTGGCAATTGGGGCATGAAGCGGGCAGGGGAGTTTTGGCATTGCATTTTTTACATTGAGCGTATTGCGTGTAATTATTCATGCCCGTGCCGCAACGCTCGCAAGTCAAAAACCAGTCGCAGTCAGCGCATCTGATCCGGCCTCTGGAGCCGCCGACCGCGTGCAGTACGCGTATTTTTCGGCCGTCCGCCGAAGCGTTTTGCATTTCCAGATAGGTAGCCGCCGTCAGTGAGCTGATGGCGGATCGGCCGGCGGATGAGAAGGCTTGGATGTTCATGTCCGGTTCCAGAGGTTCCGTGGCCGGCAATTGACCGGATTTTAAAACATTCAGGCTCGGAGTGGTTCCGATTTCAATGACGCGCAGAGCCGGGTTTTCCTGTTTGGTGATTTCGATGATGGTCCGAGCGTCGTATCTGGGCGTGAGTTCGTCTTGTTTATAATCATCGTTTTCAGGTTCATCCATAATTACAATATCAGCGCAGGAACAGAGCCAGGCGCCCAAACGAGTGGCGATCAGTACGCCGTGAGGGTTGGCTAGGAAATCATTCCAAATTTTCCAGGCCGCTCCATCCGCGGTTTTGGAAGTCAGGCCCGGGCAGTTGAGCCTGCTTTGTAAATAAGCCACGCGTGATTGCCAAGGCGTGATAATCAAAACACGGCCGTTGGCTTGTTGTTTGAGCGCGGTTTGGATCAAACCGTGATCACCCAGATATCTGTTGGCCAGGTAAAATTTTTGGTGGCGAGGCTCGTTTTTGGGCCAATGCAGGTTGCGCGGGAGCACGTGCGGTTCTTGATCCGGCAGTTTTTTGGGTATTTTTCTCAGCCAGGCGTTGAGCATAGTGGCTGGTGACACCAGACTGAATTGAGCCGTTTTTAGACAGATGGACGGCAAAATTTCCGGAAATTTTATGATTTTTTGAACTTGACTGATGGAAATGACTTTATCCGCGTAGTCGCTGACCGGCGATATATTGGAGATCAGGGCCGGGATTTTTTTTTGCCGAAAAGGCACCATGATCAAATCTCCGATATGGGCCGTGCCTTCGGTAACTTGATAGTCAAAAAAAGAATGGCCGTAAGGCATTTTGACGCCGGGAATAACCGAGATGAACATGTTTGTCTAAACTAAATCAAAAATAAAAATTTTAAAATAAAAATTTTTGGAAATGTCACCTGATTTTATATTTGAGTATTTTTTATTTTTGATTTGGTAAGCGGTCACCCGATGTTGTATTTGGCGACCAGATAGCCTACGCCGAAAGGAGCCTCGTAACTCAAAACTTTTGGTTCGTAGTTCGTGTTTTCGAGCGTACCCAACAAGGTAGTTATAGGACGATAGCCGCATTGGCCGGAATTTTCAATAACTTCTAGCGGCAGGGACAGAAGGTGGTTGGGGTCTTTGGTTTGGACGGCTTGTTTGACGGCCTCGTCGAACTTAGGCCCTTCGGCTGAAGGACCTCCCGGAGAGTCGGCTGTCAGCTTGTGGGACAGGTCGGCGCTGGCGATGACGGCCACCCGTCTGGTTTCGGCGTGCAAAACTCTTTTTAACTGCCGGCCGAATTCGTAGTGAGCTTTGCCGTCCATCATGGAAGGTGAAATAGGAAACAGCTTCCAGTTTTGCAAATGAGCGGTCAGCAGGATGATAGGTATGGAGTAGCTATAGTCCAGTTCTTCGCTGGAGGTCAAGGTAAAGGGCAGGCCTTCTTCTCTCATCTTGCGCTGCGCCCTATCGATCAACATGTAGTCGCTTTTAGCCTTGACCGTGGTGGAAAAATCGCCGAAAGACTTTAAAGTGCCTTGATAAGAGCCGGCCATGTTGGCGCTGAACGAGTCCGGGTAGCGCGGGCCGTGCGGGGCGATGATGCACAAAGTTTCGGCTTTGGCCAAATATAGAGCTTGTTCAATTTCCTGATAAGCGGCCAGGGTTTGGGCCAGCTTGCTCTGATGCTCTTTGCCGATGGTGGGCAGGAGCAGGGGGGAGTGAGGGACTATGGCTGCAAAAACTATCATATTTTATTCTTGGGCTGTTTGGACCGTCCCGGGTTGATTAAGATGGGGCAGTTCTATGGCTTGGCCGATGTTTTGCACGGCGATAACGCGATCCGGAGCAATAACTATGTTGCTCCACTTCCAACCCATTTTTTCAAAGACTTCTTCCGATGGGATGGGCCGTAAATAGTTATCTTCGACCACATAGACCACGGGATCTGAATTGCCCTTAACCAGTTCTCCGCTGTTGAAAGTATATGGCTGGCCGGTTTCATAGGTTTCAACCGTTTCGTGAGCCACGGTTTTGATGGGTCGGCGGGTGAAATACAGTTTAAGGAAAACTTCGTCCAATAGCGGGTATTTAACTCCGTTTTCAACGTACCAAACCGTCGAAGACTTATTGGTTTTAACCAAAGCGCCCATGGGGAAAATGTCTTTTTCGGTAATCGGCTGGAGCAGGGCCAAGTCGGACAAGTCTTCTTCCAGGGCCGGGATCAGTTCGTCCTCTATGAAACCGAATTTATAAAAAGCTTTTTGGGATTCAAATTGGCGTTTGCCAGAGCCCGTGATGAGATAGAGATTATCTTTCTCGGTTTTTATCAGAGAATATTTGGTGAATTTAATGGTTTCACCGTCCGGGTAATTGGACAGCTCCGTGTCTGACGCGCTGATGGCCTTGTCAGCCTCGGCCATGGACAGGAGAACTGATTCGTTGGCGAATTTTTTCTTTACACCGTTTTGTATGAGGTAGGCCTGCTGGCTGGGATTGCCCCTGACAATCGTGCCGTTGGGATAAGGCAGGGAAAACCAGCGGCGCCATATTTGCCACAGATTGTAATTGCCTCTGATGTGCGGCGTGTAAGTATAGAGCATGGCCGTGGCATTATTGGCCGGAGTGACTATTTGACCGTTGATGTCCATGCTTTTGCCTACGCCTCGGCCCGCGATAGTGACTCCGAAAGTTAATAACTGCATCAAATATTTTTCGCGGTGTTGTTTGGCCGCCCATTCCAGCTGATTGGCGAAGCCTTTAAATTCTTGGATGGAAGGGTCGTCTTTACTGCAGGAGTCGCAGACCGCGTACCCAGTAGCCCAATCCAAACTGCGTTCGCTGGGATTGGGGTTCTGAACCAAGGATTGTTCTTTTTGCAATAAGACCAGCAAGTATTTGGGATTGATTTTATATGATTGGGCCACGCGCCAGATAACATCGGCCGCGGTTTTTTCCAGGCCGTCGATGTCGGTTACTTTTAGGCTGGCTAAAACACCTTTGCTCTTAATAAAATTGATAAAATAATCATAGCCCATGGAATGCACGTTAAACATGTCATCATCGCTGATGATCAGATTGGGGTTAAAAGCAGGGTCCAGGTCCGGTATGGTTTGAGCTTTGACGGCCGGAACAAGCAAGATCCCGGCTGTCAGCAGGGCGCCGGCCAAGAGGTGTTTGAGTGTAAAATATTTACCTTTCATAACCTATAACCTATCATAAATGTAAACTTAGATGTAGGATTTTACCTGTTTATGAAATATTTTCTGTGGATAGCTTCCGGTTTTTTAATTCTGGCCTTGTTTACCCAATGGATCAGACTGCCTTTGGCTTTTGAAGGGGTTTGGATGAGTCCGGACGAAACAGCTAACGCCATCACGGCCATAAATTGGGTAAAAACAGGTGATTTTAAGCTGGATAATCCGCTGGTTAAGTCTTATGAATGGGTTTTTCCGCGCAGTTTTACGCCGCTCATCAGCCAGGGTCAAATAGCACCCGTGGGTTTTTTGGGCATGATTATAACCATGGGCTTGGTTTATGCTTCGTTCGGATTGTACGGTCTTTTGTTTTTTACGCCATTTTTGGCTTTATTGACTCTTTGGGCTTGGTGGCAATGTCTGCCCAAGACCTGGTCCTCGGCGACCAAGTTTATGACCCTGCTGGTTTGGATGAGTTTTCCAACCGTGATTTTATATGCCAATCGGGGTCTTTTTCCTAATTTAGTCATCACTTGTTTGGCTGTCTGGCTGTGGTATTTGCTGACTCGGCACAGAAGCTGGTGGGTGTATTTACTTAGCGGAGCGATTCTGGGTTGGGGTTTGATGATTCGTCCCACCGAAGCTCTGTGGTTGATACCTGTGGCGCTGTGCGCTTGGCTGTACAGTTGGGGTGAAAAAACAGGCACAAAAAATAAGTTGCAAACAAAGCTTGTTTGGTTTTTCGCCCTTGGGTGGTTGGCCTTGGCCGGTTTGGGCGCGGTGGCCGGTTGGCAGACGTATGATCGTTGGCTGGTGGCCGGTTATCAAATACGTTCAACCGTTCAGGTTCAGGCAACAGGCGCGGACAGTTTAACCGAGCAGGCTGTGTCGGCTTGGGAAATTTTGCCGTTTTCTATTCATCCCAGAAATATCGAATGGAATGTCAGGCATTATGTTTTTTGGTATTTATGGCCTTGGACTTTGACGGCTTTGCTGGCCGTGATTTTGATGTGGCGAGCTCGAGTATGGAGGGGTCTGGGCAAGTGGCCGTTGCTGGCCATGACGGTGACGGCCATGACGGTCATTGGTTTTTACGGCAACGGCCTGTATCACGATCATGTTTTGGCCAATCACCCAAGCCTGGGTAATTCGTTTTTAAGATATATTTTGCCCTTATCAGTTCTTTTTGCTTTTTGCGCTGGTTATGTGATTGATGTTTTACAGCGACATTGGAGCACTAAGATATTGGCTTTTTGTCTGACGGCCTTTCTGGTGTCTTTTGGTCTATGGTCAGCAATCTCCAGAGATAACGAGGGTCTGGCGGCCAATGAAATCGAGCTTAAGCGCTATGCTGATATTCGAGATCAAGCCAAAGCTCATTTAAAAAAAGAAACGGTCGTGGTGTCGGATCGGAGCGATAAAATTTTTTTTCCGGCATTCATGGCCGTTTCGCCTATCCCGGAACCGGATTCGATCAGCTTTATGCTTTGGAACAATGTTCCGGCAGCCTTATTTACCACCACGCAAAACCAAGAAGGTTTGGCCAAATGGGCGCTTTTCGGTTTGCGTTTGGAACATCTGTTCACAGATGGCAATGAAAGCCTGTATGATATCCGAATAATCGAAGACTAAAACATGATTGATAAAATAAAAGAATTTAATGTTCCAAAATGGTTGATAGCGGTGCTGTGCCTGATGCCGTGGCTGTTAGGGGCCGGTGTTTTTATTTGGATATTGTTTTTGCGGTTTCCTCTGGATGGGATGTTTAAAATTGAAGCTGATTTAACGGGTGGTAATGCTTATGTTTTTCCGTTTTTGCCGGCTGAAAGAACAATCCTGCTTGATGGGCGGGCAGAAGGCTGGAAGGGCCAGAGAATAGTGGATGATCCGGTTTACATGAACATTGTGACTCCGGGGCCGTATGAATCGGTCGAAGTGGCCATGGATTTCAAAGTTCTGCGTCAACCCTTGCTGGAATTCGGTTTGGTTAAAGACAGCGCCGGTCAGCAGCTGGAGATGTATCCTTGGTATTCCGAAGTTTTGGAGCTGGAGTCGTGGAAAGCTGTGGCCATGGAAGGAAAGACAAAAGGTTATGTGGCTCGGGGCATGGCTGATGACAGATTATTGAGCCGCGACACTCGGGGGCTGGCTGTTTGGTTGGCGTCTACCACCAGTCCGGTCATGTCAGACTCTTGGAGTGATCAAAGATTGGTAAAAAATGTATCTTTGAGAGGAGCGCATGATTTTTGGGTGGTGCCGGCCGATGGAAAAATCTTTTTCAAAATAATCATCCAAGATGTAAATCGCAACCGCAGCGGGGGAGTGGTGGCCGTTCAGGTTTTGCTGAATGATGTTTTGGTCCATCAAGACGCCATTGGAACCAGCGGGAGCCGGGATGTGGGCTACGGCGCTTTAACGCCGGTGACCGTTGACTTAAAAGATTTGGCGCCCGGTGTTTACAGGCTCAAAGTGGTGGCGGATGATGATATTTTTATCAGACGGGTTGAAACCCATAATCCGAGATGGGTGGTCGGCCCGAGGCTGGTTATCGGTGACGTGGTGGGTTATGCCACAACAACTCATTCGCTGGACGCTTGGACCAACGCGCGCCATATCGTGGCCGAGACTTTTCATAAAGAGGGTTTTCAGGAAATAAGTTTGGGTTCGGCCAGCGGCATCATCAGAAGGACGCATACGCCGGTTAGAATAGACCGCACGGATGAAACGGTTGAGCCTGTCAGAATAAGCGCGCCCAACGGCGATGTGCGGGTGATAGCGGACGGTTATTTCAGTTTTGATCAAAGTTCTTTTTTTGAGCCCCAGCCCAGAAGGTTGACCGCGGCCACCATGGGCAGCCGGGAGGGCATTGAGGCTGTTTTGACGGGCTACCAAAGAGTGGAAGCTTTGGGCGATGGTTGGATGAGGGCTAAAAAAACCTTTCCTATAGTTTCGGAGGCCGGATCTTTGCGCTTGGTATTATCCGCGCCGGGCATTGCTTCGCGGGCCGGGGCCGTGGATATAAAAAAAGTGTCCGTAACTTTCCGGCGGGCACCCATGGATTTGCAGAGCTGGTGGGATTTGTTGCTTAAAGAAGCTAAAATAGCTTGGAGAAGAATCAGATAAAATTTATGCCGGTTTATCAAGCGTTTATTCTGTTTATTAAAAGCACATTATCAGCCGCCCTGGCTGTCTTGTTGGGCTTGCTGGCTTTGGAGTGGCTGATGCCCAAAGCGGTCTTGCCGTTTATCAATATCTTTGTCTGGCTGTTGCCGGTTTTGGTTTTGTGGGTTTTGTTCTATGGCCTGACCCATGAACCGGTCAGATCGCGGATGACCAAGTATTTGCATATTTTGTGGGTTTTATTGGTTAGCTTGGCTTTACTGGGTTTGTTGACCTTATATCTGGATAATTATAATATCAAATCACTTTTACTCATGGGTTCGGCGGCCGGCATTATGGGCGCGTGGCTGTATTTGAGCATCTCTTCTAAAATAGAATGAAAATATGTCAGACTGTCTATTCTGCAAAATAATCAATAAAACCATCCCGGCTGAAGTAGTCTACGAAGATGAGCAGGTGGTGGCTTTTTTGGATATCAATCCGGTTAATCCCGGGCATACTTTGGTGGTTCCTAAAGAGCATAAAGAGTTTTTTTGGGAACTTGGAGCCAACAGTTGCGGCCCTGTTTCATTGGTAATCCAAAAAATAATGAATGTTTTGGTGCATGATCTGGGCTACGAAGGGGTGAATTTAATCCAAAACAACGGCCCGGCTTCGGGGCAGGTTATCCCGCACGTGCATTTTCATGTCATTCCCCGTAAAAGCGGTGATGGACATGCTCATTGGCGTGGTGCGGCTTATGAAGCAGGAGAGCAGGCCATGATGGCCGAGAAAATAAAGGCTGTACTCAAGTTTTGATTTAGATAATGTTAATTTTTTAAATTTATATTATGGTTATATTGGTATGCGGAGGAGCCGGCTTTATCGGTTCCAATTTCATCAGATACAAAATGGCTCAAGATCCTGATTGTAAAATTGTGAATTTTGACAAATTGACTTACGCCGGCAATCTCGACAATTTGGAAGATTTGGCTGGTGATACCAGGTACACTTTTGTGCAAGGCGATATTACGGATCTGGATGCCTTGAATAAGGTCATCCGCGAGCAGGGGGTTGATCATGTCATAAATTTTGCAGCTGAAACGCATGTCGATCGTTCGATCCACGGAGGGTGTAAGGATTTTGTTTTAACCAACAGCTTGGGTGTGCAAATGATTTTGGAGGCGGTAAAAGCCAATAATATAAAAAAGTATGTACAAGTTTCCACGGATGAGGTTTACGGTGCTTTGAGTTTGGAATCCAAGGATCTGTTTACCGAAAAAACACCGATCATGCCCAACATGCCTTACGCGGCCGCCAAAGCCGGTGGTGATTTAATGTGTAATGCGTATTTTGTGACTCATGGTACGCCGGTGGTGGTCACGCATTGTTCTAATAATTACGGCCCCTATCAATTTCCGGAAAAAGTGATTCCTTCATTTATTTTCCGGTTATCGGCTAATGAGAAAGTACCGATTTACGGTGACGGTTTGAATGTTCGCGATTGGATTCATGTAACGGATCATGCTCGAGCGCTGGATTTATTATTGCAAAAGGGTGAACCTGGGCAGGTCTACAATATTGGTTCAGATAACGAGCGCAGTAATTTGGAGTTGACCCGCATGTTGTTGGCCTATTTTGGTCAAGGTGATGACAGGATCGACTTCGTGGAAGACCGGAAGGGGCATGATCGGCGTTATGCTATTGATGCCACAAAAGTAAAGTCTCTGGGTTGGTCGCCCGAGTATCCGCGTGACAAGTTTGAAGAGGGCTTGAAACAAACTATTGAATGGTATTTGAATAATCCGGAATGGGTCGAGAAATTGCGGCAACGTAAAATTGAATGGGATGAAAAGGCCTTGAGATCTAATTAATATGAAAGGTATTATTTTGGCCGGAGGGACGGGTACTCGTTTGTTGCCCATGACCGCGGTTTTAACCAAACAGTTGCTGCCGGTCTATGACAGACCCATGATTTTTTATCCCTTGAACACTTTGGTCAAAGCCGGCATTAAAGACATCCTGATGATTGTGGCACCCGAGTATTCCGGCAGTTTTTTGAATCTTTTAGGTTCCATGTTCAGGCCGTTCGGCATAAATTTGTCATTTATTGTGCAAAAAGAGCCGCGCGGTTTGCCGGACGCTTTTATTCTGGCGGAAGATTTTTTGGATCAGGATTCGGCGGTTATGATTTTGGGTGACAATATATTTGAAGATGATTTTACGGAGCATATCCGGAGTTTTGAACGGGGCGGCCGGGTTTTTGCCCGGCGGGTGCCGGATCCGGAAAGGTTTGGAGTGGTGGAGTTTGATCAAGAGTCCGGCCGGGTCATATCCATCGAAGAAAAACCGGCTAAGCCGAAGAGTGATTTTGCCATCCCGGGTATTTACATTTATGACAATCGCATTTGCGGTATAGCGAAACAGCTCAAGCCCTCTGAACGCGGGGAGCTGGAAATCGTGGACTTGCACCATGCTTATTTGGAACGCGGCGAATTGGATGTTCGGGTTATTGAAGGCGGCTATTTCGACGCCGGCACGCCGGATGCTTTGCTTGAAGCTTCCAATTACGTCAAACAATCGAATTACAAAAAGAATTTTCATCCGGACATTGAAGCCGCTGTCTCGGCTTTTAACGCGGAGTTTAAATCTTTGGTTAAGTGGCGGAGGTGATTTACAGTCCCAAATTACTTAACGGCCGGATGGCGTTTTGTTTTTTAGCTGTTAGATCCAATTTCCACAAACCTTGTTGGTTTTGTTTTTGACCGATGATATAAATAGCGTCTTGCAAGATGGTGATAGCTTGGAGATTATCGAATTGGGCGAGGGTGGTCTTATACCTTCCGTCTCTGGAGTCCAAGTTAAACATAATGACTTCGTTTTTGCCGGCCACGGCCAGGTCCCGGCCTTGCGCGTGCCAAGCTACGCCCACTAAAGGATCGCTTTGCCGATAGATTAATTCAGGATTGTTTTCCTGCCAGATCCAAGCTTCGTTGTTATGTTTAAAGGCGTATTTAATATTTTTTTTGACACTGACCGCGTTCAGCCAATCTCCGTAGGCTTGGCTGATAGAGGCTGGATTTTGGGCTGTGTCTATCCAGAGCCATTTGTTTTGATCTCTAAGAATTATGGTTTCATTCGAAATACTCCAAAAGCTCCAGGAACCGACGGGTAAAATGGAGCCTTCTTCAGCGTTTTCTCCCTTGGTTAGAATCAAGCCTGTGGATTGAGGAAGTTCCAGTAGTTTGTAGTCGTTCAGTTCATCTTTGACGGATGCGGCTTTGTTTTCTCTGGAAACGGTTTGATCCCGGCTGATGGTTAATTTATATTCATCAGTGTAGCCTATCAGCTCCCGGCCTTGCCAATGATAATTGCCCGGGGGCAGTTTGTTGGCGCTGATATCTTCAAAATTAATCAGCCAAACAGACACGGTACTCGAAGTATGGCCATGAACCAAAGCCTGGGATGGGTTGATCGGATTCCATTCGACTTCAAAAATCTCAATATTTTCTTTAATATCTATCTGCTGATCGGATTTGGAAGTTTTTCCGTCCAACAACCTGATGCTGGTCAAATTAGTGTTCGATTTGGCAATCAAAAAAGCTGACGACGCGTTCGCTTCACCAAAAAGATCGGTTGCGTCTGATTGACCTAAATATTCGGGTTCGTTGACCGGCCAGAGATAAACACCGGAAGCGAAAGTCACTCTTTCCGGTTCAACCCAAAGCGTTTTAGACCAGGGATGATGGTCTTTGAGTTCCAGCTCGATTTTATAACTGCCCGGGGCCATGTTTTGTAAAGTAATCGGCGTGGTTTCAGGTATGGTTTTGCCATTTAATTTGATGGAGGCGCCGCTCGGCACAGTATCCACAATCAACGTCCCATTGCGTTCTATGGCATTTTTTTTAGGGTTCCATCTGTAACCCGAGGTGTAAAAAACCACGGCCGGGGCCATAATCAAAAAAATTATAGTGAACAGCCAGGGTAAAATTTTGCGGTGAAAGGGTATTTTATACATGCTGATATAGTATAAAGATATAAAGATGAAAGCGCAAAGTTCGGGCCGCGGTTGAAAGATGTTTGTGATTTTGGCGGTTGTTTCGGTTCGGATTGAAGGTTTGACTGGCGCCCAAAGGGCGAGTAAACTTATCACATGCCGATTAAGGGATATCAAAAAGAAAAGAGCAGAAAAGGCCTATTTGTGGTCTTGATTTGTATTCTTTTTGCTTTTTTGAGCGGCTTGTTGATTGGGCGTGCCGGCGTAACCGAGGCTTTATCGCCCGGAGCCGTAACCAAGAAGGTGCTGGGTATCGGTTCCAAGGCGCCGGCCGATGTTTTAGAGGAAGAAATTGAATTTAAACAATTTTGGGAGCTGTGGAAGATATTGAAATTAAAATACTACGAAGATGCCTCGGAGGAGAAAATGTTTTACGGAGCCATGAAGGGTTTGGCCGAATCCTTGGAAGATCCTTACACTTCTTTTTTTGAACCTGAACTGGCCAAAGAATTTACCGATTCTTTAAAAGGTGAATTCGAAGGCATAGGCGCGGAAATCGGCATCAGAAACGGACAATTGCAAGTAATAGCCCCTTTACCGGACACGCCGGCCGAGAAAGCCGGTTTGATGGCCGGAGATTATATTTTGCAAATCAACGGCACCAGTACCGAAGGTATGATGACCGAACAAGCGGTCATGTTGATCAGAGGAGAAAAAGGAACGGCCGTTACCCTGCAGATCGGTCGCTTGGTTAAGGCTGAAGTCGATGAAGAGGGAGCGGTATCGGGCAAGAAGCCGGATATCAAAGATGTGACCATTGTGAGAGATACCATAGTGGTTAAGAGCGTGCGTTTAACTTGGCCCAAAGACAATATTGCCATGATTCAAGTTTCAAATTTCAATCAAGATACGGACGTGGAATTTAAAAACGCGGTGACTGAAGTTTTATCCAAAAACATTAAGGGCTTGATCTTGGATTTGAGAAATAATCCGGGCGGTTATTTGGACAGGTCAACGGCCATGGCCGGAGAATGGACCGGAAAGCAAGTGGTGGTTACCGAGAGGCGCAAGGGTAAAATCGTGGATGAGTTCAGAGGTACGGCCGGCGGGCGTTTGAATGGAGTGGCGACCGTGGTTTTGATCAATCAAGGTTCGGCTTCAGCCTCGGAAATCGTGGCCGGCGCTTTACAGGATTATGGACTGGCTAAGATCATGGGCATGACCTCATATGGCAAGGGTTCGGTTCAGGATTACACTGAATTTAATGACGGCAGTGCTATAAAGGTAACCATAGCCGAATGGTTGACGCCCAAGGGCAGATCCATTAATAAGAGCGGTATAAAACCGGATTTTGAAGTCGATAGAACCATAGAAGATTATAATGAAAATCTCGACCCCCAACTCGATAAAGCGATCGAATACCTCATCGACCCAGATGTCTTCGTCGCCCACCATGCCACCGGCACCCCGCAAACCCCGTAAGCCGGGTTATCACGGCAGAAGTGCCAGAGGTTTGGCTAGACCCATGCGGCAAATATCCGCCGGGGGCATTATTTTTCGCAGAAAAAATGGACGCATAGAGATTTTCTTTTTAAAAAGAGAAGATGGACGTTGGACTTTTCCAAAAGGCAAACAACAGCTGGGTGAATCTTATGTGGTAGCGGCTATCAGAGAGATTAAAGAAGAGACGGGCATCAATGAATTGCGTTATTTGGCGCCTTTGGGTTCAACCGCTTTCAGATACATGGAAAGGTATCAAGGTCCGGTTAAGGCTATTTCAAAGGTGGTTCATTTTTTCTTATTCGAAGCTCCGGCCGAGGCTGTGTATAAACTTCCGGGAACCGAAGGGATCGTGGAGGCCGCCTGGGTTAGGGCGGATAGAGCGTTCGCCACCTTAAGTTACAGAAACATGGATAGATTATTGGCCAAGGCCCTGCGTTTGATTGTGGAAGATGAAAATAAAGACAAAGCATCCGGCCGGGGCAGGGCGACCTAGTTTTTCGTTTGTGGTATACTCTAATCCCGTATGGGGAAAAGCATAAAAAATTCAAAAAATCGTCGTATGACGATTTTTGTAGTGGGCGGAGTGATGAGTGGAGTGGGCAAAGGAGTGGTCACGGCTTCCATCGGTACTTTACTTAAAGAGTGCGGTTTGAAAGTAACGGCCATGAAAATAGATCCGTACATCAACGTGGACGCGGGCACCATGAATCCGATTGAACATGGTGAAGTTTTTGTGACCAAAGACGGGCTGGAAACAGATCAAGACATTGGCAACTATGAAAGATTTTTGGATCAAGATATTCCTAGGGTCAATTACATGACCACAGGCATGGTTTATCAGTCTGTCATCGAGCGCGAAAGATCTTTGGGCTATGGCGGGAAAACCGTGGAAGCCGTGCCGCACATTCCGCTCGAAGTGATCCAGCGGATTAAAACGGCTCAAAAAGTAAATCAAGCGGATATCACGATCGTGGAGATAGGCGGCACTTTGGGTGAATATCAGAATGTCTTGTTTTTGGAGGCGGCTCGCATGATGAAACGCGACGCGCCGGCTGACGTACTGACGGTTTTGGTCAGTTACATGCCTGTGCCGGCCACTTTGGGTGAGATGAAGACCAAGCCCACTCAATACGCTATCAAATTGATGAATGAAACGGGTCTTTTTCCGGATTTGATTGTGGCCCGTTCCACGCATGCCATCGATGATGTACGCAAAGAAAAATTGGGGCGCAACTGCGGATTGGCTCAACAAGACGTGATAGCCGCGCCTGATGTTGCGTCCATCTATGATGTGCCGGCCGCTTTTAAAAAACAAAAAGTGGCCGAGAATATATTGGCTAAGCTTGGTCTGCGCCAAACCTGTCCGCTTAATTCCAGATGGTCGGCTTTTTCAAAAAAGATCAGTCAGTCGGGCAAGTCGGTCAAAATAGGCGTGATAGGCAAATATTTTTCCACGGGCGATTTTGTATTGGGAGACGTGTATTTATGCGTGCTCGAAGCCATCAAGCACGCTTCTTGGCAATTGGGCGCCAAACCTGAATTGGTTTGGATTAACAGCGAGGATCTGGAAAAGCATCCCAAAGAAGTCAATAAAACACTTAAAGGTCTGGATGGCATCTTGATTCCCGGCGGCTTTGGCAATCGGGGTGTGGAGGGTAAACTGCTGGCTGTCCGTTATGCGCGTGAAAAGAAGGTTCCGTATCTGGGATTGTGTTACGGCATGCAAATGGCTGTGATTGAAGCGGCTCGCAATGTTTTGGGGTATAAAGATGCCAACACTACCGAGATAAACCCGCAGACTAAAAATCCGGTCATACATTTAATGAACGAGCAAGAAGAAAGGTTGAAAAATGCTCGATACGGCGGTTCCATGCGCTTAGGCGATTATCCGTGCGTACTGACCAAGGGTTCTTTGGCCCGTAATTTGTACGGACATGAATTTGTGGTGGAAAGGCACCGTCACCGCTATGAATACAATCTTCAGTACAGGGCTGAACTGGAAAAAGCCGGACTTATTTGTTCGGGGACGTCTCCGGATGATAATTTGATGGAGATTGTGGAATGGAAGAACCATCCTTTTTTCATTGCTTCGCAATTTCATCCGGAATTTTTATCCAGACCCATGAATCCCCATCCTTTGTTTTTAGGATTTATCAAAGCCGCTTTAAGTATCAAAAAACGAGCCTAGGCTCGTTTTTTGGATTTTTATTTAGCAATGGGTTTGACGTTGGCGTAAACTGTCTTCTTGGGTTTGCCGGTAAAGGTTTTAACCTTTTTGTGGGTAAAATTGACCAAGCCGTCAGCTACGGCGTACAACGTGTCGTCTTTGCCAATACGAACATTAACTCCTGGTCTGATTTTGGAGCCGCGTTGACGCACTATGATGTTGCCTGTTTTAGCGTATTCTCCGGCATAGAGTTTGGTGCCCAATCTTTGTCCTTGAGAATCGCGTCCCAGTTTGGTAGAACCGCCTGCTTTGGTATGTGCCATATGTTTATGTGGCGATATCTTATGCCATTAATCAAGGCTTGTCAAGGCTAAATAAACGGGTTAAGATTAAATTCTATGAGTGAAAATAACGCTAATTTACGCCAAGAAATAGAAAATGCTTTAAATGACCTGAGATCGGGTTTAAGATTGCACGGCGGGGATGTCGAGCTGGTGGAAGTGGATGAAGATCAGGGAATAGTCAAAGTCAGGTTGCATGGAGCTTGTGTTGGCTGCCCTATGTCTGAAATAACTTTGAAGGAGGGGATAGAAGCCACGATTACAGCTATTTTCCCACAAATAAAGCAGGTGGTGGCTGTGGAATGATATTATCCACACTACACACGGTCTTGCCCCGGTCGTAGCATATACTTATGAAGTGGGATGAGTGGCGTTTTAATATTAGGTTTGCCTGGGAAAACCGTTTTTTGAAGTTCATGAGTTTGTTGATTTTGGCCACGCTTTTGATCAATTCGACAATTTCGGCTGTTAGTTTAACGCGTGCTGGTTTGTCATCCGGTTATATAGTTTCGCATTACACGGTCTATCTGGGGATAGATCAAATTTTATCCTTGCCCTGGCTGGCTTTAATCGTCGGCGTGCCAATTGTTCTGATTTTTGGTACCATCTTCTTTAGTTTTATGCTTTATCGTCAAGACAGTATTGCGGGCTTCGCTTTATTGGCTTTGGCCGGCATGTCCGCCTTGTTTTGGTCTTGGCATTTGTATCATTTAGTAAAAATAAATATTTAAAATAAATATGACCATCATGACTTGGGAGATTGTGCGCATCATTACTTTTGCTTTTCTGTGCTTCATGGTGGCTTTTATCAGTACGCCCGGCATCATTAAATTACTGCGCCGGTATAAATTGGGAAAAAATATCAGAGACGCGGCCTCGGCGCCGGTTATGAATAAATTGCACGCGCATAAAGCCGGGACGCCCAATATGGGAGGTGTGGTCATTTGGGGGGCCGTGGTTTTAGTGGTGGGTCTTGTTTGGCTCCTCTGTCAATTGGATCCGAACGGTGTCTGGTGCTCTTGGAACATTTTGTCGCGCACGCAAACTTACGTCCCTTTTGGAGCCATGATTGCGGCCGCCTTGATCGGTCTGCTGGATGATTATTTGAATGTGCGCGGTTTGGGCCCCAGAGGCGGAGGTTTGCGCAAGCGCTATCGCATTTTGGCCTATACGGCCGTGGCCGCCATGTGCGCCTGGTGGTTTTACGCCAAGCTCGATTGGGATGTGGTGCACATTCCTTTCGCGGGTAATTATGAAATCAGCTGGCTGTATATTCCGTTTTTTATTTTTATCATTGTGGCTACCTCTTTTTCGGTTAATGAGACCGATGGCTTGGACGGCCTGGCGGGCGGGACTTTAATGGCCGCTTTCGGCGCTTACGCAGCCATTGCTTTTATGCAGGGCAGGACTGATTTGGCGGCTTTTTGCGCGGCCATCATTGGAGCTTTGCTGGCTTTTTTGTGGCACAACATCACACCGGCCGCCTTTTTTATGGGAGACACGGGTGCCATGGCCTTAGGAACCGTTTTGGGCATTGTGGCCATGCTGACCAATCAGCCGTTGCTTTTACCTATTATCGGACTGCCCTTTGTGATTGAATCCGGGTCGGTTATCGTGCAAATGATTTCCAAAAAATTAAGAAACGGCAAAAAAGTTTTCAGGAGTTCTCCTTTGCATCATCATTTGGAAGCTCTGGGCTGGGGAGAGCCTAAAATCGTCATGCGGTTCTGGGTGGTCTCTTTTATTTTTTCAGCTTTGGGTATTTTGATACATACCATCGATAAGTAATTGGATTATGAGGGAGGATAAAAAACCCATAGATCGAAAGTTTTTATTGATTCTTGGAATGATTGTGGGTTTCGGTTTATTAATGCTTTTGTCGGCCAGTGGTCCCTTGGGCTATCAAAAATTCGAAGATTCAGCTTATTTTTTTAAACATCAATTAATTTACGGTCTTTTGCCGGGCACATTTTTGTTTTTGATTTTTTCACGCCTGGATTATCGCAAACTGCAATTTTTGGCGCCGGCCGCCTTAATCGGTTCGATTGTTTTGCTTTTGCTGGTTTATATTCCGGGTATAGGCCTGCATTTTGGAGGTTCCGGGCGCTGGGTTCAACTGGGTTTTATTTCGTTCCAACCGTCTGAATTTGTTAAACTGGGATTTCTGATTTACGTGGCCGCCTGGCTGGCCAAGAGGCATGATTATGAGGCTAAGACTTTGGAGGGCGGATTGATTCCGTTTTTATTGTCACTCTCCGTGATAATGGGTCTGCTGATTTTACAGCCTAACACCGGCTCCATGGCCGTGATCGTGGGAGCGTCTTTAACGGTTTATTTTATAGCCGGCGCGCCGCTCATTTGGTTCGCGGCCATTGGTTTGGCTTCGGCTTTATTGATAGCCTTGCTGGTTAAATTAACTCCTTATAGAGCGGCCAGGTTTTTAACTTTTTTACATCCCGAATTGGATCCGCAAGGTATCGGCTATCATATTAATCAGGCTTTTTTAGCTATCGGTTCGGGTGGTTTGTTTGGTTTGGGCTATGGTCATTCCAGACAAAAACATTTGTATCTGCCTGAAGTGGCCGGTGATTCCATTTTTGCGGTTATTGCCGAAGAGATGGGGTTTTTGGTGGCCTGTCTTTTATTGGCAGCCATCGGTTATCTTGTTTACCGCATGTTTATCATAGCGCGGCGGGCGCCCGATTACTTTGGGCGTTTTTTGGCGGTTGGCATCGGAGCCTGGATTGGCATTCAAACCATTTTTAATATCGCTTCCATGATCGGCCTCATGCCCATCACCGGCGTTACCCTGCCTTTCATCAGTTACGGCAGTTCGGCTTTTGTTGCCTTAAGCGCGGCTTGTGGTATCATGGCTTCAATCAGTCGTCAGTCTTAATATGCCTCGTGTCATAGCTTTAGTCGGAGGAGGGACGATGGGCCCCGTGGTGCCTCTTTTAGCTTTGCAGAAGAAGTTGTCCGCCTTGCACCCGGCGGATAAATTTGTTTGGGTAGGCACGCCGGACGGGCCGGAAAAACGTATTATTGAAAACTCGGACCTGGCTTTCGTGTCTTTGCGGGCGGCTAAATTGCCTCGTTATTTAACCTGGAAATTATTGACTTGGCCTTTTGATTATTATAAAGCCAAACAGCAGGCCGGTATTTTTTTGGATGACTGGCATCCGCATATCATTATCGGCGCCGGTGGTTTTACCCAAGTGCCTGTAATGCGGCTGGCGGCTGAGCGAGGCATACCTTGTGTTATTCATCAGCTGGATTATGACCCATTATTGTCCAATAAGTTGGTGGCTAAGTATTGCAGGCTGATTACCACAACATTCGTTTATCATAAAAAACTTTTAACCGTGCCCCTGGATAAATATCGTAATAGACAGGCTGATGAAAAACGCATAGCCACTCCCAACAGATTCGTGGGCTTGAGATGGCCGGAAAAGATTATGGCCGCGGCTCATTTTGGCCTGGATGCGCGCCGGCCGGTGGTGTTGTTTACGGGCGGAGGAACTGGTTCTTTAGCCTTGAATCAAGTGGTCGAAAATAATTTGGACAAATGGTTGTCCAAAATTCAGATCATTCATCTGACGGGTAAGGGCAGGGGGCTGGCAGAGTTGGAGCGTCCGGGTTATGTGAAAAGAGAATTTTTGGATGAACAGGATTTGCTGAATGCTTATGCGGCGGCCGATGTGGTGGTGTCGCGCGCCGGCATGGGAGCCATTACCGATTTGGCGACTTTATCCAAAACAAGTATTTTAGTGCCAATCAAAAATTCTTCTCAAGAAAGAAACGCTCAACATTTGCCTTTGGGTGCGGTGGAGGTTAAAGAGGGGCCGGGATTATTTGATGATATCTATAAACAAGTTTGCCATCTCCTAAAACATCCGGATGAGTCCAGGCGCTTGGCTGATGAATTGCATAGATCGGTTAAAACCGATGACGGAACCGAATGGGCCGAGCTGATACAAAAATTTTTGCCCGAAGACGAGGATTAAAAAAACCGCTTTTAGCGGTCAGGATTCTCCTTTTTGTCGAGTCTAATATAAAAAAGCCGATCAGCCAGCCGCGATCCCAGGGTACTGAAAAATATTCCGATCAGCATGCCCGAGAGAGCGATGGCATAGCTATCAAGCGCTGAGAACTGGCCGGTTTTCATTCTGGCTATGACCGTCAAGGTCAGCAGTACGGCACTTAAGCAGAATACTGCCATGCCAAGTATTTTGGCCAGGTAGTTCCCCATGATTACCTCCGTTTGTTGGTGTGTGATGATTATCATAAATTTTAGTCATTAGCAAGATGGTCTATTAGCAACTCTTACTCCTTCAGTCTTCATTTAAAACAAAATCCCCCAAAGCTTAACGCGAAGGGGGATGGTGCGCCCGGTGGGGATCGGACCCACGACCATTGGCTTAAAAGGCCACTGCTCTACCACTGAGCTACAGGCGCTCGATGCATGCATGTAGCACGTAGCGTATAGCATGTAACAATATTATCATAGGTTACATGTTGCGTGTTATATGCGGTGCTTTGTGCAGTTCTTAATTTTGCGCTAAAATAGTAACAAGTTTATCTAAATAAATCAAGAGATGCGGATTGCCATGATTGGAGCCAAAGGGCTCCCCGGTTTGCGGCCTGTGGGCGGCGGGATTGAGGCGCATGTAGAGAGGCTGGGTTGGCATCTGGCCGGGCGGGGGCATGAAGTGACTGTTTATGTCAGAAAGTACGCCAATCCTCTTAAAAAAAAGACCTGGAAAGGTTTGAAATTGGTAACCCTGCCCTCCTGGAACAGGAAGAATCTGGATACTATTACCCATGTTTTTTTGGCCAGCTGGCACGCCATTGCTCAAGATTATGACATTATTCATTATCACGGCATCGGACCGGCGACCTTGGCTTGGATCCCTCGGCTTTTCAGCCGGCCTTCCAGAGTGATTGTAACTTTTCACAGTCGTGATCAGTTTCATGAGAAATGGGGGTTGTTGGCCAAGGCTTACTTAGCCTTTGCCGAGTGGGCCTCGGTTAAGCTCCCTCATGCCACGATTGCGGTTTCTCACAGCATCCAGTTGCTTTGCTCCATGCTGTTTAGAAGCAGGCAGACTTATTACATTCCCAATGGGGTTGAGATGGCGCGTAAAAATCCGGGGTCAGACGAATTAAAGCGTTTTGGTCTTAAAAAAGGCCGGTATTTTTTGCACTTGGCTCGTTTGGTGCCGCATAAGGCCCAAGATGATTCGATTAAAGCTTTTTTGGAACTTGATACGCAGGATAAGTTGGTGATAGCGGGCAGTGCGGCTTTTGATGATGCCAAGTATTTGGAAGATCTGAAAAGAATGTCCAAGAAGGACAAGCGGATCGTGTTCACGGGGCATCAAAGCGGAGAGATTTTAAAACAGTTGATTGCCAATTGCCGAGCCATGGTTCATCCTTCACGCAGCGAGGGTTTGTCCATCGCTATTTTGGAAGCCATGTCTTACGGTAAATTGGTTATCATGAGTGATATTCAGCCTAATTTGGAATTAATTGATCATTCGGGCATTGCCATTCCGGTGGGCGATGTGCAAGCTTTAAGCACGGCCATGGGCTGGGCTTTGGAAAATCCGGATTTGGTTAAGCAAAGAGGGGAGAGGGCTAAAGAGATAGTTCATCGTCTGTATTCGTGGGAGTCGGTCACCAGGAGAGTGGAAAAAGTTTATAATCAACAATTACAGCCAGAAATATATGAAGATGTTTAATTTTCAAAAGGTGGAAAAGTTAAAAAAAATTCATGATCAAGAGAAGCGCGCTTTGGACCAGACGGCCAATGACCTGCGCAAGACGGCCAAGGTGGCCATTTTTGCTTTGCATCGAGGCGACGGCCGGAAAGCGGAGGCGGATTTGGCTCAAGCTGAAAAATATTTAACTAAATGTCAGTCATTGATTAAAAAGAATTCAAGTCTGGCCAATGAATCAGCTTATCATTCGGCCCTGGAAGAATACGCGGAGGCTGTATTTTTCAGAGGTTATTTGGTCGGTGAAGTTTATTTACCGAACGAGATTGCCAAAGATGAGGAGGCTGTAATCGGCGGTTTAGCTGATTTGGCCGGTGAAGTGGCCCGTTATTCGGTTTTACGGGCCACGGAACACGATGCCCAATCAGTAGAAACCGCTCACAAGGCAGTTTTAAAAATAGTCGATTGGCTGGCGACGCTGGACTTAACCGGTTCGTTAAGATCTAAATTCGATCAAAGCAAACAGCATCTGCGCAAAATCGAAGATATTCGTTATGACTTATCCAGGTGATAAGCAAAATAAAACCGTCGGCCGATTTTCTCACAAGTCTGCGCCCAAGGCCAAAGTTTTTAAGTTTGTTGATTATAAGGTGAATGATTCAGGCAAAGCAATTGAGTTTAATTACCGGCTGGAATTTTCTAACCGTGAATCAATGGTTTTTACGGACAGAATAGTTTTACCTCAAAAAATAAAAAATATTACTCCGGAGGAACTGGATCTTTATTTACAGCCCCTGCATTTGATTTTGGGCATCAGTTACTACAAGCTGTATTGTCCTCCGAGTATACAGACCGGTTACAACCTTTCCGTTAAACAGGCGGAATTTTGGAATACGGTTTACGCCAAGGGCTTGGGTGAGTTTTTGTACAGAAATAAATTGGATTTGAAAATGATAGCCCGCTTTCCCGCTAAAAAGGGTTCAAAAAATGTCATTACTCAAAAACAGGTCGGGTTTGACTTGGGGTCGGCTAATAAACGGGTTTTACTGGGTATCGGCGGGGGCAAGGATTCGATTGTGGCGGCCGAATTGTTGAAAGGCCGGTATGAGACGACTTCTTTTTTAGTTGAGACTCAAAAAGAGGATGCTTTGACCAGGCGCGTAATGCGCGCGATCGGAAACGAGCAATTGATCGTCAAACGTTTTTTGGACCCTAAAATTTTCGAACCTCATGAGGGTTCGTATAACGGCCACATTCCCATTTCAGCCATATTTTCTTTCTTGGGTTTGTTGGCGGCCAGATTGCACGGATACAGGTATTTGGCGGTGGGCAACGAGCAAAGCAGTAATTTTGGCAATTTAAAATACCGCGGAGTGATTATCAATCATCAATGGAGCAAGTCCATGGAATATGAATCTTTGTTGCAGGAATACACCCGGCTGTTCATTAGTCCGCATATTAAGTATTTTTCCATCTTGAGGCAGTTTAATGAGATCAGGGTGGCTAAAATGTTCGCGCGGCATAAAAAATATTTTCCATTTTTCTCGAGCTGTAACCGCAACTTCAGAGTGCATCAAGCGCGCCCGGACTCTTTATGGTGCGGACAGTGCCCGAAATGCGCTTTTGTTTTTTTGATGCTCGCTCCTTTTACGGCCAAAAAAGAATTGATCCGCATTTTTAATAAAAATTTATTGGATAATGAATCTTTGTTGCCGCTTTACCGTGATTTGCTGGGTTACGGCCGGCTGAAACCGTTTGATTGCGTCGGTACATTTGATGAGTCCAGAGCCGCGCTTTATCTGGCATCAAAGAAATATAAAAATTCGATGGCGGTTAATACTTTTTTGATGAAAATAAAACAACCGGAGGCATTGACACAGGATGTTATGCGTACTGCGCTGGCGCCGACCCTGCCAACTCCTTTCAGGTTTTTGGGCGTGGAGAACGTGGCTATTCTGGGTTTTGGACATGAAGGCAAGATCAATAAAAAGTTTGTTCAGAAATTTTATCCGGGTTTGAAGATAAGTGTCTTAGATCAAAAAATGGACAAAGATTATTTATCAAGGCAAAAAGATTTTGATCTGGCCATTAAAACTCCGGGTCTGCCAAAGACCAAGGTAGCCATTCCCTATGTGACGGCCACCAATCTGTTTTTTGCGAATATCGATAACTTTACTGTTGGAGTAACGGGCACTAAAGGCAAGAGCACGGTCGTCAGTCTAATCTACGCCATGCTGAAAGAAGATGGGAAAAAGGTAAGGCTGGTAGGCAACATAGGGAGTCCCATGCTTGAAGTTCTGTTGACCAAGACCGACCCCAAGGAGATTTTTGTGATTGAGCTTTCGAGTTACATGCTGGATGATATAGAGTATTCACCCAAGGCCGCTCTTTTGCTTAATCTGTTTCCCGAGCACATGCCTTACCACGGAGGCTTGAAAAATTACTACGCGGCCAAACGCAACATCTTTAAATTTCAGGCTCCGGGCGATATTGCCATCACCAAATACAACGAGGTCAAGCTGCCGGTGAAAGACAGGGATATCCCGCTTTTGGGCCGGCATAACAAAAACAATGTCAAAGCCGCGGTTAAAATGGGCCGTCTGTTGGGCCTTAAGGAGGAGGTTATGGCACGCGCCATTAGAGGCTTCAAGCCTTTGCCGCACCGTTTGGAGTTTGTGGGCAATTTTAAGGGCATTGATTTTTATGATGATGCCATTTCCACTACCCCTGAATCAACCATTCAGGCCATCAAAGCTTTAAAGCGTGTGGATACGATTTTTTTAGGCGGAGAGGATCGGGGGTATGATTTTACGGATTTGGAAAAAACTTTAAGATCGTCCGGCATCAGAAATATTGTTTTGTTCCCGGACACGGGCCGCAGGATTTTACGTTCAAAAAAAGGTTTTCATGTTTTAAGTACGGACAGCATGGCGGAAGCCGTTAAATTCGCTTACCGGCGGACGTCACAAGGGAAGATCTGCTTGCTGTCAACCGCTTCTCCCAGTTACAGTCTGTGGAGGAATTTCGAGCAGAAGGGCGATGATTTTAAACAATGCGTGCGCCGGGCGGGTGTTTGACAATAAACGCCATCTATCTTACTATTCTGATAATTCATACTTATGCGGAAAGATGCATCTAAAAACAAAAAGGTCTGTCAGGATGCGGTGATGGGCACGGCGGTTTTGGGTGAGCGCGGGCAGCTGGTCATCCCCAAGGAAATCAGGGATCGTTATGAATTGAAAACAGGCGATAAGTTTTTTGTTTTGGGACATGGCCATGGCCCGATTGCTTTTTTGCCGCTCAATCAAATGCAGGATTTTATTCAAAATATAAGTTTTAAAATACAGGAGGCTGTTCAAGATAGCAAAACATGAGTATGCCCAAGATTTTTAAAAGTAAAATTTTTTATATCACGCTAGTATTGGTTGCTCTGGGCGGTTATTGGTTTTGGCAAAACGCGCAAAAAGCCAAACAGATAACCTATGAAACGGCCGAAGTCGAGCAGCGTCGTTTATTGCAAACCGTGGAAGTGACCGGCGAAATCAAACCGGCCGCGCGCATTGATTTGGCTTTTAAGACGGGCGGTACTCTGCAAAAAGTTTACGTCAAAACCGGCGATCAGGTTAAAGCCGGAGATGTTTTGGCTGAACTGGAGGCCGATGATTTATATTTCGCACAGCAAAGAGCGCAAGCCATGGTGGCCATGGCCAGCGCCAATTTAAACGCGCGCTTGGCTGGAGAATCCGAACAGTCCATTAAGATGGCCGAGGCGCAATTGGAACAGGCTGAAGCGGCTTACGATAAATCGCTCTCTGATTTGGAAAATACCAAAGTACAGGTGCAAAATGATTTGCAGAGCGCTTTAATAGCCTTGGAAACCGCTAAAAATAATTATGATAATTCATTACCTATCACGGATCAGTCGTTGAAAAACGCGGTCGAAAGCGCGAGGGTTTCATTAAAAACCACGGTCGGCCCCATGAATACGGCTTTGGTTGATGGTGATTCCGTGGCCGGCGTGGACGACACCAATTCCAGCAAAATGTACGCCAGCGCTCTGGGTATTTTGAACGAAGGCTCCATGACCACGGCCCAGAACAGTTACCGAAAGGCTAAAGCCTTGAAGATTGAGGCGGAAAAGGCCATAGAGTTGTTGTCTTCAGATTCAAGCAAGCAGACCGTGCTTGACGCGGCTGATAAAACAGAAGCGGCTATTGGGGCTATTCAAATATTTTTATTGGATGTTAAAACCGTATTAGCCGCCTCCATTACCACGCCTGAATTTTCAGCTTCGGCTTTGACGGCCAAAAAATCCGCCATTGACGCGGATTACGTTCAGGTGTCATCGCAAAAATCAAGCGTGGTGGCGGCCAGACAAGCTTTGGATATGGCTGAACTTAATAATACATCAGATAAAACCAGGTTAGCGGATGCTTTGAGGGCCGCTGAAGTGGCTTATGACATCGCCAAAACCAATGTTGATTTAAAAATAGCGGCCGTGTCTTCGGCACA
>Ga0116156_10000772_pt1 | contig 33100 bp, 29 predicted proteins | sample AD_UKC045_MetaG_FD_89891 | JGI IMG/M metagenome (GOLD analysis project Ga0116156, IMG submission 89891) | Active sludge microbial communities of municipal wastewater-treating anaerobic digesters from USA - AD_UKC045_MetaG | ecosystem: Engineered > Bioreactor > Anaerobic > Digestate | place: USA...
AATATGTGTCGCAATCAATTTCCAATTCAGTATGAACCAGGGTTATGTGTCTTCAAGCCCCGTCAGGGGCGAAACACTTGTAGCCCGGTGCGTGAGCGCCGGGAAATATGTGTCGCAATCAACTCCCAAGCCCCGGAGGGGCGGCAGACGATGACTTGATGACGATGTTGTGCTTTTTGTGAATTGCAGCCACAACCGTACCACGATCGCGCTGGGCGGCTTGATCGATTTGTTTGTTTCGATCGCGGAAAAATTCATGTGACGCTTTCCAATTTCGCGAAAATTTCGTCCGGCCCGACGCGCCCCGGCACACGCAACACGTGCCAGCGCTGCCGTTGGCCGACGCTCTCGCCGGGCGCCAGTTCGCGCCACGGCGCGTGCAGCTCGATCTCCAGATAATTATAGTTAGGCGAATTGTAGACTTCAACCTCGGCTTCGTGGGCGTAGTCGGCGTCGGGCGGATGCGCGAAGGTGCGCGCGAAAACGAGCGTCGCCTCTTCCTCTTCGCGCAAGGCGATCACGCAGCCGCGCCGGGCGAAGCCGCCGTATTTGAAGTGCGCCGGCGCGCGGCAGACGATCTTGCTCCACTCGCCCGCGCGCTCGACGAAACGGTCGAGCAGGCACACCGAGTCGCCTTCCTCGGGGTAGGGCCGCAACGCCGTGGCGGGCACGTACACGTCGAAGGGCCGCAGCACCTGCGTGACGTTCCATAGGCCGCGCCGCACCGGCCGGTCGCTGTCGTTGCGGATCGTCTCGTCCAACGTCAGCACGCCGGCGGCGCTCACCGCGACCCGCCGTACCACGCGCAGCCCCGTTTCGCGGCACAGCGGGCTGGTCATGACGATCGCCTGGCCGTCTTCCTCCGCTTGATACGCTCCGGCGTCCAACTCCAGCGGCGGGATGCCGTCGACCCACATGCGTTGCGGCGTGATCCACGTTTTGTCGCCGCCCCACAGCCCGAAGCCGATCGCGCGCTTGGCCGCCCGCAGATCGTCCACCGCGGAAAAATCGAAGGTCTCGCCCGTGCGCTCGGCCTGCACGAACAGCAGTTCCTCGCCGCGGTATTGCAGCGAGATGATCCGCCCGCCGATCGCCGGCGCGAGCGCGGCAGTCAAATCGCCGCCGTACAGCGTTTTCTGCGCCCAAAATTTTCCGCCATCGCGCCGTGCACTCACGAAGTTCCCCCGCGTGGTTCAAGTATTCTAGTGAACGCATACACCATCCAAAGGCGCAACCTGGTCGATTATACAATATATTGTGGGCGTGTGAAATGAATTATTTGCCTAAAATAATACTCCCCCTTCATGCCGCTGATGACGATTTTATGGTTGAAGACAGAAACTTGGCGCGTTTCTCATTTGAGCGAAATTCCACGACCGATGGAAACGGAATGCGCCGCCACGCAGGGGATGACAATGAATGAACCAAGCGTACAAGGCGCGCGCAGCACGTCGTCGCCCGGCCTCCCTGCCATCCGGATGAACTTCGAGTTGGAAGGCAAGCGCATCGGCTACGCCCATGTGATGCACGAAGGCGGCGAAATCGTCGTGCGCCACGTGCACATCGAGGCGCACTACCTCAATCATCCGTACGCCTTCTACTGCGTCGAATCGCTCAAGCGCACCGCCGACGCCATCGTGATCGAGGATCCCGGCGCGTCCGAGCGCGATTTCTGGCGGATGACGGGCCTGCAATCTTTCGGCGGGCGCATCATGTTCTGGCGTCGCCATCGCGACGGCGACGACCTGGCGCACTGAACCGCTTCTCCATTCCTCCCCGCCCGACAACTGCGTTTGACGACGGCCGGCGAATCGGCTACCCAAGGACAGAGGTTTCTCCAAACCAATGCGGAGAGGTCGATGAACGCGCCGCAACCGTCATGGTCGCAATGGAAAGACTGGCTGGCCGGGACGCCGTTGCCCGCGGCGCTCGTCTATCTGCCTGCGTTGGACGAAAACATCCGCCGCCTGAGCGCCAAAGCCCGGCAAGCGGGCAAGCCGTTGCGCGTCGCCTCCAAATCGGTGCGTTGCGTGCCGCTGCTGCGCCGGATTCTGGCCAAAGGCGAGGGCGCCTTTCGCGGCCTGATGTGCTTCGCCGTACCCGAGGCGGCGCGGCTGGCCGACGCCGGGTTCGACGATCTGCTGGTCGCTTATCCCACCGTGCAGGCCGCCGATATGGCGCAGGCCGCCGATCTGGCCGAGCGCCGGGTCGGCTTCAAGCTGGTGGTCGACAGCGAACAACATCTGCGGGCGCTGGACGCGGCGGCGCGACAACGCCGGACGGTCGTCGACGTGGTGATCGAGCTGGACGTTTCCTACCGGCCGCTGCACGGTCGGGTGCACCTGGGCGTGCGGCGCAGCCCCTTGCGTGACGCCGCGCACGTGCGCCGCCTGGCCCAAGCGGCCGCCGCGTTGCCCGGCGTGCGCGTCGTCGGCTTGATGGGTTACGAGGCGCACATCGCCGGGCTGACCGACCGCAATCCCTTCGACGGTTGGTTCAACACGGTCAAAACCGCCGTGAAAACCTTGTCGGTTCCCGATGTCCGCCAACGACGCGGCGCGGCCGTGCGCGCGTTGCGCGACGCGGGGGTCGCGGTTGCGCTGGTCAACGGCGGCGGCACCGGCAGCCTGGATTCCACCGGCGCCGACGACGCGGTGACCGAACTGACCGCCGGTTCCGGATTTTTCTGCCCCCACTTGTTTTCGTACTACCGCTCGCTCGATCTGCTGCCCGCCGCTTTTTTCGCGTGCCAGGTCGTGCGCGCCTCCGATCCGCAATACGTGACCTGCGCCGGGGGCGGCTACATCGCCAGCGGTCAGGTCCATCGGGACAAGCAACCGCTGCCGTACCTGCCGGCCGGGCTCGCGCCGGTGGCGATGGAGGGCGCGGGCGAAGTGCAGACGCCGTTGCGGCGCGCCGCCTGCCGCGAGGATCTCGGCCTGGGCGATCCGATTCTGTTCCGTCACGCCAAGGCCGGCGAGTTGGGCGAACGGTTCAACGAATTGCTGCTGGTCGACGAGACCGGCGTGGTCGGCCGCGCGCCGACCTACCGCGGCGAAGGGTGGGTTTTCTTTTGAGGCGGTGGGCGACGGGATTGTTGCTCGCGGCCTTGCTGACCGGCGCGGCCTTGGCCGTCGAGCCGCTCGGTCCGTTCGACGCCGGCACGACGGTCACGCTGCGCGTCGGGCAGAGCATGACCATCGTGCTGGAGCGCTCGACGACCGAGGCGGCTCAGTGGCTCTGGCCGCATCAGCCCGACTACCTGCTGGCGCATCGCCTGGCCGCGTTGCAAACGGACGAGGCGCGCGGGCGCATCGTCGAAACGCACGTCTTCACCGCGTTGACGCCCGGCGCCGATATCGTGTTTGCGGAAAAAGTGAGCGACGGCGATCCGACCGAAGTGATCGCGCGTTACATCGTCACCGTGCAGGTCGAGCCGTAAGTCATTCCACGGCCTCTTCGCGCACCGTTATTTCGATCGGTTTATTGACCGCCTGCTGCGCCTGCCGCACGCAATCGGCGTTCATCGCGCCGCGGAAGAACACGAGGTGATACGACAGCTCCAAGAGGCCTTTCTTCAACCGCATCAGATCGAAGCGGAACATCCCCTGGCCCCAGGCACCGGGTTCCTCGTCGGGACCGGCGTCGGCTGCGGCGTCGTCGAGATACGCCAACGACCCGGTCAGCCCGTACTGCCGGGGTACGCGGCCCAGAATGAACATCGTCGCGCCGTGACCGCTGTAGGCCAGCCACGCAGGCTCGGCCTTGCGCAACGCCCGCTCGGCCTGATCCATGCGCCCGTCGATCGCGTAGGGTTGCATCGACGCCGGATAAAACTTCATGCCCTGCGCCGTGCTGTTCAGATCCAGCCCGCCGTCGAGCGTCGCCGATTTCGCCACCGTCGCCAGAGTGAGCGGCAAATGAATGCGCGTGGGCAGCGAGAACATCTCGCGCGTGAAGGTCGTGTCCATTTCCAGATGCAGGTCGAACAACCCGCCGATTTTCACATCGTGCTCCGCGCCGCGAATCACGCGCACCGGCCCGTCGATGTACCCGGCCACCGAGCCCTGCACGTCGTCCTCGTTCACGTCGATCGCCACCAGCACCTTGGATTGCAGGTGAAAGCGGATCTTCACCCGGTCGAGGATTTCCGCGTCGTCACCGGCTTTCAAGCGCAGGCTCGACACGGCCAGGTCCTGCTTGCCCGGCCGGTAACGCGCCACGTAACGGTCGGTGAAAATCGCTTCCGCCTGCGGATTGAACGCCACGTAATCCAGCGGCGACAACGGCGGCGGCGTGCCGGCGTAGGCCGTGAGATAAACGTAGCCCTTGGTTTTGTTGGGTCCGGTCAGCTCGATCTCCAACACCTTGGCCGCGTGCTGAAACGTTACCGCCGCCGGCGCGCGCGGCCCCGCGTCGGCCGTGGCGAACACCAGTTCGTCATGCTCGTCCAGCGCGTTGCCGTCCGCCTCTTGCCTTAAGATCTTGCGCCGCAGATGCTTGGTGTTGCCGTTGACCGGCGCGACCGGCAACACGTAACGCCCGGCGCTGTCGCAAGGATCGATCTGAAAGGGAATCGCCGTCGCTTCGCCGTTGTCGGCGATGGCGAACAAACGCAGCCGGCCGGCGTCCTGGCCGAGCAGGCCGTAGATCTGTGCGCCCTTGACCACGGTGACGCCCGGCAATTCCGGCAAGGGTTTGGCGGCTTCCTCGCCGACGGCCAAAGCCGCCAGTGCGCCGACGAGCGCCACGAGCGCCACGGCCGTCCAGCAGGCGTTACGCATGAACTCACTCCGTGAAAAAAGACAATCCCTACCCTAGAAGCCGCCGCCGGTGACTGTCAAGGTTTGCGCATTTGTTTAAAAATTAGCGGGAACGTACAAGCGCCACGGCTTGTTGTAGGACGTTTCACGCATGTTGTGGTCGAGGTAAAAATCGTATTTCATTTCCAAGGCACGGAACGCTCGTACCGCCGCCGCGCCGTAACCGGCGCGCTCCAGGTAAAAGCCGATCGCCTGATGATAGGGATAAACGAAGTTCAATTGTTTGTAGGTTGCCAGGAGATTGTTGGTGGAAAGCCGTCCTTTGGCCAGGCGAAACGCCTGGAGCACCTCCGCCACGCCGCCGCCGTAGTTTGGTCGCACAACGATGTCGATCAGCGTCCGTTCGACATTGGTTACGGAAAGCACTTCTCCCGTTTCCCCCAACGGATGAATAACGCCCAGTTGCCCGGTGTGCATGCCGTTCAGCAGAAAAACGCGTTGCTTTTTGAATGTGGCGAAATTGTTCGAGACGCGAACCGGCCGGTTAAAGGCGTCTTCGATTTCACTTTGCTCGATAATTTTATTTCGGCGATCCTTGGGGGATTGTTCATGGGTGACGTAGTGAACACGAGGAATTTTTTCGGTGAGTTCGTGAATGAATGTCGCCGAATAATGGCTTAAATAGCTGTCCGGTTTAAGTGAGAGCAGGATCTCGTTATTGGAAGCTTGTCCCCAGACAAAGCGCGAGGTCGTGTGGCGCGGAAAAGAAAAAGTATGTTCTTTTAATTCCGTTCGTCGGATGAGATAATCGATAAATTGATCGAGCAACATGCTGCCGGCCAGCCGCCATTCCTGTCGCTGCTGATGAAGAATTTGTCCCAGGTCGCGCTCGCTGAAAATGCGGCGATTCTGCCGATTGAAAAAGGCAATGATATCGGGTTTGGCGATTTGTATGCGTGATATTCCGGCCATTTGTCCTCCATATCATTTCATATGCATATGAAATGATATACTACTTTCAACAATTAATCAAGACATACAGTCGCTAAATAGAACATTGGAAATCAATTGCATCTACATGTTGTGGAAGGTTTCAATATTACTGCAGATTTCATATAATTGTTCTGGTAGTATAATGTACAAGTACATTATACTACCACTATACATACTTTGCAAGTAGACTTTTCAATAACAAATTAAAGCCTTTCAGTATGAATTATGATTGGGTACCGATTGGTCAGAGCAACGCATTTATGTCAAAAAAAGAAGTAATTTGTATACTTGAACAATAAACCATTATTTATGTTTGTAAGAAATATTAATATAAATAGAGCCGTTTCCCTCTGAGTAGGATGGAATTAGTAATTGGTTTTACATTGTTTGGCATATGCTAATGTACTTGTACATTAGCATATAGCATTATGATCAGTCAATCCGATTTTTTCAAAGAAATTAAAAATATTTTCGAGGAAACTGCACGCACTGCAAAGATTGTTTGCGCATTAAAAAATTGCTATTTCTCCCCCCGCTCGCGCTCGGCCTTCGCCTGGGCGACCTGACCCCAGGTGACCGACTCCTGGCCGTACTTGGCGCGCAGGCGGTCCAACGCGTGGTGCAACGCCCGCAGGCGCTCGTGCTCGGGCGAATCGCCGAACAGACCGCGCTGCCTGTTCTCTTCGTCCAGCCGCGTGGCGTTCAGGCGGAGGTAACGCACGCGCACGCGGCGGCCGAACAATTTTTCCGCCGGCGCGCGCAAGGCGGCGGCCAGTTCCACGTCGAGGTTGGTCGGTTCCTCCAACCGGCACGAACGCGAAAAATCGCGGCCGTCGCCGAAACGCGCCGTCAATTGCAGGTTTCGCGCGACCTTGCCCTGCGTGCGCAGGTACAGGCCCAGGCGTTCGGCCAGCACGAACACCGCGGCGTCCAGTTGCAGCGCGTCGTTGGTGTCGTCGGCCAGCAGCGTTTCCGCCATCGCCGTGGGCGTGCGCGTCGGCGGCAGCACCGGCCGCGGATCGATGCCCCGCGCGCGCTGCGCCAACACCGCCCCGAACGGACCGAAGGCCATGTGCAAATACGCCGGATCGATCCGCGAAACCTCGCCGACCGTCCGCAGGTTCAGCTCCTCCATCAGCCGTCGCGCGCCGATCGCGCCGATGCCCGGCAGCCGCCACGGCGGCAGCGGCGAGAGAAAATCCGCCTCGTTGCCCGGCAGCACGTCCCACATGCCCGCGTGCGCCAACTCGCCGGCGACTCGGCTGACCAGCTTGTTGGTCGCCAGACCCAGGTCGCCCTCCAGCCGCAACTGCGCGCCGATCTCCCGCCGCATGTGCGCGCCCGCGTCCTTGGCCTCGCCGAGCAAGCGCCGCGTCCCGGAAATGTCCAGGTAGATGTGCCCGTAGCCTTCCGGCTCGATCAGCGGCGAATACTGCGACAGCACGCCCACCACCTTGGTCATCGCGCGGCGATACAACGCGGGATCGGGCAGGAGGATCTGCATCCGCGGGCAATAGCGCCGCGCCACGGTTAGCGGCATGCCCTCGCGCACTCCCTCCGCCCGCGCCTCGACGCTGGCCGCGGCGATCACCGTCCGTGCGCCGGTCGAGGGGATCATCACCACCGGCCGCTCGCGTAGTTGACGGTCGCGCACGCGCTCGACGGCGATGGAAAAATCCGGAATGCCGAAGTAGATGATGTGTCTGGCCATGCTCCGTCCCGTGGGATCGGCGGTGGTTTACGGCTGCTTCGTTTTCTGTTTGCGCTGCGTTTCCGTCGGCGCGGACGCCCGGCCCACGACGAAGGGCAGCACGGTCAGCACGTTGTCGCCCGGATCGACGATCTCCACCCGCCACGAGCCGGCTTGCTTCGCGGGAATGGTCAATTGCGCGATCGCGTGATGCGTCTCCTTGGACAATTGCAGGTCGGTGCGACTCACCTCGGCGTCGCCGCGATACCAGACCACCGTCACCGTCTGCGCCTGCGTCGCGTCGATGATCGCCACGCGGCAATACACGACGCCCACGTCCTTCGCGAAGCTCGACGCCTCGCCGGTCAGTTTTCCGTTTTCGGTCACGCCGCTGCCCAGCGCCGCCTCGATCGTGAAGGTCGGAATGTTCATCCAATCGGTCAACGAATCGCCGAGCGCCTGGCAGCGGCATTCCTCCGCCCGGCCCAGGCTCGCGGCCAAAACGACGAACGCCGCGAACAACGACAGTCGACGCCATTGCATGATGTTGCCTCCGCAAGGGTGATGATTAACTGTATGCCTTCGCGAATGGGGAAGCAAGTTGCGGCCGGCTCAGCGGGCCGGTTTGATGCGCACCACGTCGCCGCGCTGGACGTTCAGATACGACGCCCCGTTGCCCTCGCGCACGGCCACTTCGACCATCCCGCACGACGCGATCAACGCCAGCGCCTCGCCCGGTCGCGCGTCGGCGTAGACCGACAGCAGCGGAATCGACTCCTGGCCGGCAAGCTCCACGACGAAAGGTCCTTCGCCCAGTTCGTTGAGGAACGCCGCGGGCAGGCCGGTGATCGCGTTGCCGAAGCGGTCGATGTGCACCACCGCCCCGATCAGGCTGTCGCCGTCGCGGCGCACGTTCCACGCCGGCAGCCGCACCGGATCCGTCACCTCCGGCCCGACGTCCTCGGGCGCCAAACCCTCCGCCAGGTGCACCGCCGTCGGCGCGAACAGGTCGCGGCCGTGGAACGTGTTGCTGGCGTGCGGCAGCCACAAATTGGGGTTGGTCAGCGCGAACACCTGCGCCTGATGATCCAAAAACGGCGTGAACAGCCCGTTGTCCGGGCCCACGAACATCTGGCGCCGCGAGACGATCAGCAACCCGCGCCGCTCCGAGCCCACGCGCGGATCGACCACGCCCAGATGAATCGTCTCGGGCGGGAAAAACCGCGCCGCCTGCGCCAGCACGAACGAGCCGGCCTGCACGTCGAACGGCGGAATGTTGTGACTGATGTCCACGACCGTCGCCCGGGGCGCGCGGCTGTAGACCACGCCCTTCATCGCAGCGACGTACCCGTCGCGGTTGCCGAAATCGGTGGTCATCGTGATGATCATGGGTTGCCCTGCGGTTCGATTTTATACGTGTCGATGTTCGGATTCACCTTGATGATCAAGTGAAACGTGCCCACCTGATCCGGCGCCAGGTAGATCGGGTTGATCAGCGTCGTCTCGGCAATCAGGAAACGGTTCTGCGCGTCGTAGAACGTCACTTTCACTTTCCCTTGCGCCACCGGATCGGAAAATCCGTTGCGCACCTTGCCCTTGATGTGCAGAAAGCCGTCCTCGACGTAATAGCTGTCGTCGAGCAATTCCAACTGCGCCGAGTTGCCCGGTTTGGGCGTGGGCGTCGGCGTCGCCGCACCGCCGCCCGGCGAAAACGTCCCGCGCACCGCGCTCGCCCGATACTTGGCCGGGATGTCCTCGATCGACTCGGTGTAATGCACCTTGCCCAGCTCGTCGATCCACCGATACAGCAGGATATCGCCGGGTCTGCCGTAGGCCGACGTAACCGTCGACAACAGCAGCACAAGCAAAAGACAGACAGCGATGGCGCGGGCTGGCTTCAGGATGCAAAACTCCCTTTGTTTTACAAAACTAACCTGCATCATAGCAGCGAGCGATTGGCTGTCAAGAATTGCCGCGCCGGATTTTTTACATATTTGAATAATGACTCGGTTTTGCCCCGGCGGCGAACATCACCGCTGGAGCAACCGCGCGCCGGTCTTCGTCGAAAGCTGCGCCGGCCGCGTCGCCGCGATCGCCCGCACGCGCTTCTCCGGCCCGACGTTCCCCGCCGCATCCACCGCGCGCACGCGCACCGCGCGCGTGTCCAGCCCGGTCAGGTCGATCGTCGCACTGTGCAGCGGCCGGCTCCACGCGCCGTCGCCCAGACGCACCTGATAGCGCAGCGTCGCCGCGCGGCTCGCGTAATCGTGCGCCGCCAGCGTCAGCAGCGCGCGCCCGTCGTCGTGCGTCAGCGTCGCCCGGTCGATGCGCGGCCCCACGCGATCGAGCACGAACGACAACACCGCCGGTTCCCCCGCGACGCCCGCCGGCGAGATCGCCGCCGCTTCGACCGTGTGCCGGCCTTCCAGCCAGTAGGTCAGATCCAGCAACCCGTCGGGCGCCGCCTGCCAGCCGCCCCCGTCCACGCGCACGCGGAAACGCTCCGCCGTCGCCGCGCTCGCCGGATCGGTCGTCAGCCGCAGCGTCGGCCGTTCAATGCCCGCCAGGCCGGCCCGCGCCGAATTCGCGCCGTCGAGCTTCATCGCGCGCACCGTGCCGAACGTCGGCAGCGCGAAGGCCGCTTGCGGCCCCTTCGTCGCCTCCTCGACGAACGAGCAGAACAGCCCGAAGTAATCGTCGCCCGTGCCGACCGACCCGATTTCGTCGATCGTGAACTGATACCCCATCGCCGCCGGCAGCGGAATCGGCGGCAGCACGTTCACGATCAGCGGCAGCACGAAATTGATGATCCCGTTGATCAGCGTTTCCACCAGCTCCGGCGGCAGCGCGTTGAACTCCGTGCCCTCCACGTCGAACACGAACTCGCTGCCCTCCAGCGTGATGATCAGGTTGTTCTCCTCGTCCGTGTCCATCGACAGCGCCAGCGTCAGGTCGATCTCCACGTTGAGCATCGCCACGTACCGCTGGTGCTTGAGGATGTACCAGTCCAACCGGTACGGCTGCATGACCAGCGCCAGGTCGGTCGCGCCCTGGCCGACCACGAAGTGCGGATCCTCCAGCGGGTACAGGTCGATCATGTTCGCCTCGTCCTCCCACTCCGGAGCCGCGCGCCAGGGCGCCGTCATCCCCGCGAACGCCGCCAGCGACAACTCGCGGCCGTCCGCCAGATCCCACGGGAACATCAGGCACAACTCGCCCTTGGCGAAGAAGCTGTACAGAAATTGATTGAGCAGGTCGTCGCCCAGCGCCACGCCGAAGTGGTACGGATCGCCGCCGGGCGTCGTCGCGCCCATCGCCGGCAGCGGATTGACCGTCCAGCGGCTGCCCGGCGTCTGGCTCTCGTCGATGCACGGGTCCAGCGTCGTGCCCTGCAAAAACAGCTTGCCGGCGGTGGTCGCCAGCAGGCCGTGGCTGTCGGTTTCGAACGCGGGCGTGAAGGCGTATTCCATGATCCAGTCGCCGACCTCGCTGGTGCCCTCGAGCACCACGTCGCCCAGTTGCTCCTCGATCAACTGGTTGATCAGGTCCGGCGCCATGTCCTCGATCAACTCGGTCATCGTCGTGGTCAGCAGCAGCTCGACGATCTCCTCCAACTCCGGCGGCATGCCGGTGAACACCACGTCCAGATCGTTGAAGGCGACCTTCACCTCGTGGATCGTGATTTCGAAGCCGTCCGGCGCGCTGTAGTCGACCGTCACCGACGCCGCGATGTCCAGCGACGTCACGTACAGGTCGATCGCCGCGAACAGCGGTTCGTCCGAGCAGGTGTTGTCGTCGCCGGTCATGCCGTCCATCTCGATGCGCACCAGCGATTCGCCGGTCGCCGGGGCCAGCGAAATCAGCGCGTACAGCGCGTCGTTGACCAGCCCCAGCCCGCCGAGTTGGTCGGTCGAAAGCGTCACCGCGGAATTGTCGATGTTCACCGCCGCGATGTTCACGTCCGCTTCCAGGTACGACACCAGCAGGTTCGTGCAGTCCAGTTCGAGGATCGGGTTGTAGCTCATGAGCAGTTCGGGAATGCCCATCGCCGGCAGCGCGGCGGTGATCGCCTCGGACAGCCAGGCGAAGCCGCCCTCGGTGATGCGCACCGCGGCCGCATCGGGCACCGTGGCCTGCAGCGGCAAGGTCGTTTGGGCGAAAGCCGGCGCGACGGCCAGCGTTGCGATCACAACGGCCAGACAAACGAGTCGACGCATGCGTAAATCCCTCCACCGCGGGCAGGCGGCTTCCTGCAAAAATTATTATACGGCCGTTCCCCGCGCGCGGTCAAACATTCGCGGCGGAAAAAAGGAAAGCGTCGTTCGCCCCGGTCCGGCCCGTCGCCCGCGCCTCACCCGTGGAAGTACGGCTTCCGCTTGGTGAGCTGCGCGAAGTCGAAGTGGTTCATGATCCGGTGCCCGTCGTAGTCCAGGATGCGGAAGTCGTTTTCCGCGTCCAGGTCCTCGACGACCACCTCGTACCGGTGCCCGTAGGTGTGCCGCAGCTCGTCGCCGTCCAACTCGAAGGCGACGAACTTCTCGATGCCCTTCGCGTCCAGCTTGGCCAGCAGCGTCTCGTCCGAAATGTCCTTGTACGAGTGCAACACCACGATCGGCCCCGAACCGGTGAAAATCAGATGATGCTTCATGGCATCCCCCCAATTCCCCTGATTTCACACGCCTCTAAATCAAATATGGGATCGGGGGAGGGGGAGGGCAAGGTGGGGGATGATCAAACTATATGGAAGCAAGACAAATTATTATGCGCAACTCATCAACATTCCGGCGTGCAATCCACGAGGAGCTTGCGCTCACCGCTTTTTTTGCGCGCCTCGCCGTTTTTTTTCTGACACGCTTACTTCTCGAGTTCTCTGCATTTCCAATATTCAGCCAGAAATAAACTCGATTATTAAAATCTCTCAGTTTGTCATGTGTTTTATAGGCTATGGGTCAGTTCAAAATTGAACAGTTACTCTTCGACATCTTCATCTGAATTATATGCTTTGATTGCTAGATGAACGAATTCTTCTGGGAGAGTCCTTTTCTTCACCTGTCCTTCAAGATATTTTGCCATCTTTCCACCATGGATGTAATCATCGCGCATCCATCGCCTGAATTCTCCAAGGGAAGCCTCTGGATAGCACCAGACATCTTGTGGATTAGATGCGGCTTGTGAAAAATATTCTGGGTAATTATGTTTCCACTGAATTCGCTCTCCATACCTTTCCCCAAGCCTATTGTCTGTCCAATTCTTGCTCCATGTTTTTCCAACGCTGATGTCCGGAACAAAAGATTGATCGATGTGCAGCCCGTGTTGCCCTAAAGTGAGAATCATATCGGCAATTTCTTTAAAGATACTGAAATATCCCGTTGGCACCGCATTATAATTTAAAGATAATCTGTCATGAAATTGTCTCCATTCATCTGATACGGCCACTCTTGGATCATATCCGACTTGATCGTAGATAAAATCATGCAACGTTTTCGCAGCTAGTATTCTGAAATTTCTCCGGGCTTCATCCCTTATGTTATCGCCTGCCTCAAAAGCAAAATATTCTAAAACAGCCATACAGACTGTATCAGGGTAAGCAAATATCGCAGTTCCACGATCTGTAACTCGAATAAAAGGGTGCTCTAACGACAAACCGCGGTCATGTAGAAGCTCCTTGATTTTCGAGATTCGTGGTCTTTGCACCCCTTCTTGCCATTCGGCTCCAATCGAGATAATTGTTCTGTTGTCCACACCACATAATCTTGCCAATCCTCTTTGGGTTAAAAATGGAGTTCCATCACTCAACACTCCCATGCCGACGCCCTGAATTTCTTTTTGGCACCTAATAAAAAGATCGCCTTGAAGGGGGGTGGTGACCATTTTAGCAGTAATCGGTGGTAACATTGTGATTTCAATGCGTTTTGTGGTGGTGACCTCTCCATCTTTTTTATCGTCAAAATCACTCATTATAATATTCCTCCCATTGTAACAAACCCATTGATGATAACTATTAAATCGGTTCGTAAAAACCATTATTACATGCCATATTATACGATAACGTCAAGTCCTATTGGACCTGGAGAATAAATACTGCAATACTTGAGATACAGCCCAGCCACCCTCCATTTCTAGGGTGGCTGGGCCGTGCGCGTTCATTCTTTAACTAGAATCCGAAACGCGCGCTTGCCGTACTGCCGAGCATAGATACGCCGTTTCGTCACGTGGTTGGTTATCCACGCAACGTATATCCAGCGATACCCCTGCGGGGCAGACCTATATTGGTCAGCCATGATGGCCTCCGTTGTTTTTGGCCATCCAATTTGCGGAGAAACTTCTTGACACTCGCAGGGAAGGGCGTATTCTATACACAGGGGCGTCCCTCCAGTATCAATACGTTTCAAAGGCTGGACGGCGTTTGCCTTCAACGGCTGCGGAAGTCACCCGCGGCCGTTGCCATAATAAGTTACAAAAATCTGTTTCGACGAAGCGTTTCTATATGTTTTCTCGCAAAAGATTGGCTAACTCCGAAGACGCTGGCGACGCGGTCGATGTTGCCTGGTTGCATAATTTCCTTCACATGATGAAATGGCATCATAATACAGCCCGCAAGCGCCCACGCCTGCCATTCTGGATCTTCAAATGCCGGAATATCTGCGCGACTGAGACGATTGAGTAGATCGGGTCTGTCTGGATACCTTTTTCGTTCGCGAAGCTCTTGAACATGTAAAATGACATGGCTTAGTTCATGAACAACAGTGGCTCGTGCCCGATTCGAGCGTTTATTGCCCATGAAAAGCTGATCATAAAAATCATAGCGCAGTAAAATTTCGATTTCACCATTGCCAGATGCATCTGTCGCTGCTTCTCGATCTTTCAGCTCTGCCAATGTAGCTGGCGAAATATGTATTCCTCTTTGCGGCAAGTCGAAGTCTGCCCATCTGGCGACATTGACCGCCATCGGGGTTGTAACTGCTTCCGGTTGAAGTTCATACAGTACGGCTTGTCCTATTTGGATAATTCTTCGTAATGAAATCGGTGGCATTTGGATTACTTTTTCATCACTCAGAGTCATTTTTTACCTTCCCGTAAAATTTTTCCGATCTGTTCGATTTCCTCAGGTGACAAATCTGCCTTTTCTATCCGTCGTGCTAATGCTAATGCAAGGTCTTGATATTGTGGCGCTTGATCTTCGAGTTGAAGTTGAAATCCATGCACTTGCGCGTTACGTTCAAGTTCCGATAATTCGATTCCTGGAATTGCGGATGCCAGTGCCGCCCATCGTTTTTGTTGCAAAGGCGGCCGAACTCCTCTCTCAACCTCTCCAAGATAGACATGTGTAATCCCTATTCGCTTCGCGGCATCTCGCAAACTAATGCCCGCCTCGATTCGTTTTCGACGTACATACCGCCCAAAAGTGTGTCCAGCCATTACATTCCCTCCTGTTCAAAACAGCGTCAAAAATTCATCACAACGCACCTGGTAACCTCGACGCCTTACAATGGTAACTATAACGCCTTCCATGTGGGAGTCAAGCGAAAAAAATAATTTTACCGGGAATTTCCGGGGACACCCATCCCCGCGCCAGTCAAGAGCATCCCCTTCTTGCTTCTTTGTTGCTTGGCGAGGGCTGGGCCTTGCGGTAGCCGCGCTTCGCACGGTGGGAAAGGAATCCTGGATCCCCGGGCCAAGCGAGGATGACCAGGAATAATTCCTGGACCTATAATTTTCCTTCATTGTGTGATGCCTCGGCCGGCGCTATCGCGCCCGGGAGTCTCTATCTGTCGCGGCCGGATCCCGCGTCGGCGCGTGGGATGTATGGAAAGAAATGTCATTCCGGGCACCGACCCGGAATCCAGAACCAGCCGATACTCTTCCCGACCTTATTGAAAGGTGTGCCGCGCTTCGCGCGGCGGTAAAGGAGAGTGTCATCCTGAACTCGATTCAGGATCTGGGTTCAATAACAAGGCTGACTTATGGGAAAATGATTACAGGTTGCCCCTGATAAGTTTTCGTGTACTCGCGAGCTTGTCGCGGCCAGATCCTCGGGTCGAGCCCGAGGATGACGGAAGGATCGTCATTCCCGCGCAGGCTGGCATCCAGGACCAGCCGTAGCCTTTCCCGACCTTATGGTAATTATGGGACACTAGGTAATTCTGGGACACCCCTAACCGCAGAATTTCCCGGCTCGGAAATCCCGGAAATCTAGAGCATTCCCGAACGTGCCGTAGGGCTTGGCCAAGGCCGATAAAGTATGCTAGACGATTGAGGAGGCGAACCGTCTCTTGTCAACCCAAAATAATTCCTTCGACCGACAAGGAGGCATTTTGGCGAAGCTCATACAGCTCATTTACAGCAGCGCCGCCAGCCATCTTTTTAATCGCCGACAACTGACCGATTTGCTACTTAAGGCCAGGGCAAAAAACGACAAACTCGGCATCACGGGAATTCTGCTTTATACCGAGGGCAGTTTCTTCCAGGTCCTGGAAGGCGAGGCGGAAACGGTCGATGCGATGTTCGCCACCATTTCCGCGGATGATCGCCATACGCAAGTCACCCTTATCCTGCGCGAAACGATTTCCAGCCGTTTTTTCGGCGACTGGACGATGGCTTATGCCCAGCTTTCGTCGGAAGAAGTGAATGTCATTTTAGGCTTAAATGATTTTTTCCACACCGGTCGATCTTATGCACAGCTAGGCGAGGGGCGGGCGAAAAAATTGCTGGCGGCTTTCAAAGAGGGACGGTGGAGAACCAAACTCAGCAACATCGATACGCCTGTGTCAAACGCCTATACCATCGCTTCGGTCAAAGGCGCCGAAACCAGGCCGCTAGGCACGGTCGCCGCCGCAACGCACGGAACGGCGGATAAGCATTGGTACTCTTTTGCCTACCAGCCCATTATCAATGCCACCACGGGGAAGATTCATTCCTACGAAGCATTGGTGCGCACCAGGGATAATCAATCGGCCGTGTTTGTTTTTGACCAGGTGGCCGAGGATGAACTCCCCGCCTTTTCCGAGAAAATAAGCATCGACGCCATTGAACTGGCCGGAAGATTGGGGTTAACCACCAAACTGAACCTCAACCTTTTTCCGTCGAGTATGGAATCCTCTTCTACGGCAATTTCTTCGGTTATCGAAGCCGCGGGTCGCAATCATATATCGCCCGATCAGATTATTGTCGAAATACTTGAACGGGAATTTGTGCGCAATTTCGATCAGTTCAACGAAAGTATCAATCAATGCCGAAGTGCCGGAATTTGTTTGGCAATCGACGATTTCGGCTCGGGTTATGCGGGACTGAATTTGTTGGCCGATTTTCAGCCGGAATACATCAAACTGGACATTCACCTTATCCGTTCGATTCATAACCTGGGACCAAGGCAAGCCATTATCCATGGCATTATGCGCGCTTGTGCCGATCTGGGCATCATCGTGTTGGCGGAAGGTGTGGAAACATTGGATGAATACCGGTGGCTTAAAGAGCAAGGAATTGAACTGTTCCAAGGATGGCTTTTTGCCAAACCCACTTTTGAAAAGCTGCCGACAACTTTCGAGATTCCCCGGCAATAATTTTTATCTGGATTTCCGGGGGATTTCCGTTCCCAGTCTATAGAAATTCTCCCTTTCCCGTGCCCGCCCTCATTCCGCATTCCGCATTCCGCATTCGAAATTCCGCGTTGGCGAATCGGCGTCGCGTGGCGGTTTTTTGTCGGGGCACCCCCCGTGGTTGCCCTGCGGCTGGGTTGTGGTCGCGGCCGGATCCCGCGTCGGCGCGCGGGATGTATGGAAGGAAATGTCATTCCGGGCACCGACCCGGAATCCAGAACCAGCCGATACTTTTCCCGACCTTATAAATAGGTAAGCCGCGCTTCGCGCGGCGGTAAAGGAATTCTGGATCCCCGGGCCAAGCCCGAGGATGACGGAAGAGAGCCGTCATTCCCGCGCAGGCGGGAATCCAGGACCAGCAAATACCTTTCCCGACCTTATAAAAAAGGAAGGCCGCACTTCGCGCGGCGGTAAGGAGAGTGTCATCCTGAACTCGATTCAGGATCTGGGTTCAATAACAAGGCTGACTTATGCGAAAATGATTACAGGTTGCCCCTGATAAGTTTTCGTGTACTCGCGAGCTTGTCGCGGCCAGATCCTCGGGTCGAGCCCGAGGATGACGGACAGCCAATCACACCACTCGAACGCCTGTACTATTGAGGTGGGACACTTTGTCCCATGTGTCCCACGGGTTGTTTCTTATAACCTTATGATATCATAGATAAAATACATTTTTCCCAGGTGGGACAAAGTGTCCCAAAGTGTCCCATTTATCCCACAATATGAGGATAAACCGGGACACGTAACGAGTACCTGTCCCTGGATTCCCAGGGCATAAAATAACGGGGACACGAAGGAATCATGTCCCCGGTTTTCCACGTCCCTGACCTTCAGGACCAGCCGATACCCTTCCTGACCTAATCCCTTACGCCGAGCGCTCGACCAGCGCGGTCAGCCACTGGTGCAGTTCGAGGGTCTTCTTGAAATGCCGGAAGGCCCAGTCGACGATCCGGGGCGAAAACAACTCGTCGGGCACCGCCGTCTGCGCGCCCGCATAAAGCCCGTCGTGCAGCAGCAGTTCGGCGCGCGGATGCGCCGGGTCGAAGCCGGGCGGCACGCGCTTCTTGCGCCGCCCGCCGATCTCGTAACCGCGCCGGCGCACCTTGGCCAGCGCCTCGGCGAGGGCGTCGCCGTGCACCGGGTGCAGCGCGGCCTGCCGGTACGCCTCCAGGATGCGCTTGGAGAACTTCCAGATGCCGCTGCCGATCCAGATCGCCTCGGGCTCGAGGTGGAAGTAGAAGGCCGAGTTCTCGTCCTTGGCCAGCGGGCCTTCCCAGAACAGCATCCCCACGTAGGGCTTGTAGGGCGTCTTGTCCTTGGAGAAACGCGTGTCGCGGTAGATGCGGAAGATCGACTTGTTGATCTTGGGGATCGCCTGCACGCCCGGCGCGATCGTCGCCAGCTTCGCGCCCATCGCCGTGACGAAGCCCTGCGCCGGGGCCAGCACATAGCGCTCGTACTCGCCCTTGTGCTCGGTGAACCACGGCTTGTTGTTGTGCTTGTTCAGCTCGCGGAAAAACGTCAGCGTCCGCTTGTCGAAGCCCTCGAACGTCGCCATTGCGCCTCTCCCGTATGGTTTTTCATTAACCTAAGGGCGAACGCGCCCGGCGGCAAGCTCCTCAGCGGCGCGCGGCGCACAACGGATTGACGATCTCCGCCTCGCCGGTCGCCAGGTGCGTGTCCAGGAAGTGGAACGCCTGCTCGCGCGAGGCCGCGCCCAGATCCGTTTCGGGCATGAGGAACATCAGGTGGTTGGCCGTATCGTACTGGAAAAATCCCGAGCCGACGCGCGGACAACCTTCGTGCTCGACGTGCCCCACATCCCACACGTACGGCTCGAATTGCGGCCAGCCGCCCGCGCGGCAATAGTACGCGCCGCTCATGCCGCCGACGATGAAGTCGTCGCTCGCGCCCTGCTGCAGCACGTAGGGATGATGTCCCTCGAGCCCCGGCAGCGGTTCGCCGTTGACGTAGGGCAGGAAGTTCACCGGGTCGCCCGCGTCCAGCACGTGCTGGTACAGGCCGCCGACCAGCCAGACGAACTCGGTGAATTCCATCTCCGGCAGCAGGTAGTCGCCGAACTCGGCGAGGGTGACGATCCAGCCCATCAGCGGGCCTTCCAGCGCGACGCCGGTGAGCTTCGCGCCGGCCACGTTCATCACGAAGGCGTCGATGTTGTCCTCCAGCGCCGCGAACGTGCCGCCGAGAATCGCGTGCAGCGAAATGGCGAAGTAGTAGATGTGTTCGGTGTCGAAATCGGGAAGGCCGTCGCCGCGGTCGTTGGGAATGACGTCCATCGTGTCGAGGTTCTGCACCGCACGCGTGAGCCACAGCAAATCGGCCACCGTTTCGCGCACGTTGTCGCGCATGCGCAGCGGCCGGAAGAAGTCGAGGAAGCCGAACATCGACGCCAGGCGTCCGCCGATCAAACCGTCCGCCCGGTCGCCATGCGCCGCGCCGTCCATCGCGATCATCGCGTAGCCGCGCTCGGCGAAGGCCTCGGCCAGCTTCAGGTAATAAAGGCCCTCTTTGCGTTCGGTGATCGGATGGCCGTAAATGACCACCGGGTACGGCTGGCCGCGTTCGTGCGCGTTCGCCTTGGGCAGCGACAGCAGCACGCGGTAATCGGCCCAGTTCTGGATGACGATGCCGCCGTCGCCGTCGGGCTCCCAGACGCCGTCTTCGTCCTGCCAGACCGGCGTGTCCAGGTGCAGGTACGCGTAACGGCCGACGTGCTCCTCGTTCATGTTCCAATACTGCGGATCGCGCAGCGTCGGCGGATCGGTCGCGGCGAGGGCGTCGATCTGCTCGCGCACGCGGTTGAGTTCGCCGGTCGCGTCCAGCGTGGTGAACTCGCTGAGCGCCAGTATGTCGGCCGGGTCGACGCCCAGTTCTTCCAGCCGCTTCAGCACCGGACGATAGCGCAGCGCGAGGTTGCCGCCTTCCAGGTAATGATGCGTCCGCCAGATGTCCTGCATGCTCGGCGAGGCCCGGTAGCAGTCGTGCTCGGCGGTGACCAGCGCCCGCGTGACCACCAGCGCGTAATGTGTCGCGTCGCGCAACGGAATCGCGGGGCGCAGTTGCAGGTAGTGGTCCTGCGCGGTAGCGGCCAGGGGAATCGCCTCGCCGAAAGACGGACTGTCGCTTTGGATGTTCACCACGAACACCGCGTCGTGCAGCGAAGCCGCGCCGCCGTCGGGCAGCGCGTAGGTCGCCGGCGCGTCGCTGAGGGGCACGTACAGGTCGCTCATCGTCGCGAAGCCGGTCATCGTGTTGACCGCCTCGATCAATGGTTGCAGCAAACGCATGCCCGCCAGGCGCCCGAGGGGCTGCGTGACGTCGGCGGTCAGCGCCACGCGATAACCCGAGGTCGACGCGGCGTCGGCCACGCGGTACAGGTTGTTGGGGTAGGGCGCGATCATCGGCGTGGTGCGCAGATCGAAGGGGAAATACGGCCCGTTCGCGCACGATTCCGGATACGCGCCGTCGTTGTCGTCGTCGTCATCGGCGGCAGGGGAATCGTCGTCGCCCGCCGCGTCGTCATCGTCGTTCGTCTCGTCCTCACACGCCCAGACGCAAACCAGCAACATCGTTAACATCATAAAGAAGAAAACGCGGCTCATCCTCATCCTCCGTGGGCGAGGCGTGCGTCGCCGGCGTCGGGCGATGATGTTGCGCATGGTGGTGTGGTTGCCGGTTGCGTGCCATTCGGGGGAAACGTCGCCGGCGTTCGCGCCCCGATGATTGCTGTGAAATGTATCACGGCTTGGCGGGCGACGGCAAACGCGAGCGATTTTTGCTGCTTGCCTTGGGCTTCCAGGTGGTTAAACTAAACGGTCGCAGGCTTGCAACCACGAACGCTGAACGGCAAAGGAGCATGTGCATGAAACGTTTGATTCCGGCCTTGTTGGCGCTGTTGTTGGTCTTCGCGGCGACGGCGTACGCCGAAGGGCTGCCGATTCTGTTGAAGAACCGCACCATCCAAGGCGAGGAGGCCCCGGTGGCCTGGACCGCGCTGGCCGATTTCACCGGTCGCCACGTGTTGGTGCAATTGGCGCAGACGCCCACCGCCGGCGAGCGCGACGATCTGGCGGCCGAAGGTTTGCACCTGTTGGTGCCGGTGCCGCGGCAAGCGTACCTGGCGTATGTCGCCTCGCGCGACTGGTCGCAAGTGAAAGCCGCGCCGGTGTTGCGCGCGGTCGTCGAGTTGCAGCCCGAGGATAAAATCCATCAGCGCGTGCTCGACGGTTCGATCGAAGGTTACGCGCTGGCCGGCAACGGTCGCGTCGATCTGCTGGTGACCTTCTTCGCCGACACGTCGCCGGCGCAGATGCAGGCCGACATCGATTCGATCGGCGCGGAAATTCTGGAGACGATCGAAGCGGGCAACAGCGCCTTCGTGCGCGTCGAGTCGATCGAAGACGCGTACCTGCTGGGCGGCCTGGACAGCGTGCAGTGGGTGGCGCAGCCGTCGCCGCCCTGGGGCCTGTACAACGACCGCGTGCGACCCTTCGTCGGCGCGGACACGGCGCACGAACCGCCCTACAGCGTGACCGGCGCGGGCGTGAACGCGCTGATCTACGACGGCGGCATCATTCCGACCGTGGGCGATGAATCCAAACATCCCGATCTGGCGGGCCGGTTGATCATCGGTCAGACGGGCACGCCCGACGTGCTGATCGGCCACGCGTCGCACGTGGCCTGCACCGTCGGCGGCACCGGCGCGGGCAGCGACGGCCAATACGCGGGCATGGCGCCGGACGCGACGATCATCAGCATGGACTTCACGCCCAGCGGCATGATCCTGTTCTACAACAATCCGGGCGACCTCTCGCAGAGCTACGGCCACGCGATCACCGACTTCGACGCGCACACGGCCAACAACTCGATCGGCGCGAACATCGGCGCGAACCACTACGATTGCTCCTGGCTGGGCGACTACGAAGGTTCGGCGGCGTTGATCGACGACATCATCGCCGGCCGCTTCGGCCGCGAAATGATCGTCGTGTGGGCCGCGGGCAACGAGCGCACCTCGGGTTGCGCCGGCGACTTCCGCCTCATTCCGCCGCCGGTGCCGGCCAAAAACACGATCTGCGTCGGCGCCTCGGTGGTCAACGACGAATCGATCGCCTACTTCTCCAGCCGCGGGCCGACCGATGACGGCCGCCTGCGTCCCGACGTCACCGCCCCGGGCCACGAAGAGGGCGGCGGCCTGATGAGCGGCACGAAAAGCTGCGTGTCGGTGTTCTACGCGCCCAACATGCTGTACATGGACATGAGCGGCACCAGCCAGGCCGCCCCGGTGGTCACCGGCGCGACCGCGTTGGCTTATGAGCTCTACGAACGCGAAACCGGCGAGGCACTGTCGCCCTCGCTGGCCAAGGCGCTGGTCATTCACAGCGCGCAGGATCTGGGCCTGGCCGGGCCGGACTACACGTTCGGTTTCGGCGGTCTGCGCATTCCGGCGATGCTCGATCTCATTCTCGACGAAGCCTACACGGTGATCACGTTGGATCAGGGCGACCAGTGGTCGCAGCATTTCCGCAGCACCGGCGAGCCGATCAAAGTCACGCTGGTCTGGACCGACGTGCCCGGACCGATCCTCACCGGCCGCGATCTGGTCAACGACCTGGACCTGCAGGTGAAGAGCACCGGCGGCACGATCTACCTGCCCTGGGGACCCAACCCGAGCGACGTGAGCGAAGCGGCCTCGCCGAAAGAGGACCACATCAATCCCGTCGAGCAGGTGTACATCGAATCGCCGAGCAAGGGCGGCTACGAAGTGATCGTCAAAGGCTATGACGTGCCCAGCGGCCCGCAGGGCGCTTCGCTGGTGATCACCGGTCTGGCCACTTGCGACGCCGACAACGACGGCTTCGACGCCGAGGATTGCGGCGGCGACGACTGCAACGACGGCAGCAAGAGCGTCAATCCGAATCAGACGGAAATCTGCACCGACAACATCGACAACGACTGCAACGGCAAGGTCGACGCGGCCGATCCGGAGTGCGGCGGCAGCGACGACGACACCGACGATGACGACAACGGCGGCGCCGACGACGATGACGACGACGATGATGATGACGACGACGACGATGGGTGCGGGTGCTGATTTGGGTTAATAACCGATCGATCCAACGGAGGCGGCCATGATTGGCCGCCTCTTTTTTTTCTGCTACGATGCGGCTGCATTTCCCACCTTGTCGAATACCGGGGAGGGTGGCTATGAAACAAAACGTTTTCTTGGTCGTCATCGCGCTGTTGGTGTGCGCCGGCGTCGCCCAGGCGGATGTCGGTTCGCCCTACGGCATCAACGCCCACGTGCCCGACGTCGCGACGCTGGACAAGATTGCGGCGGCAGGCATCGATTGGATCCGCATCGACCTGAACTGGTTCACGCTCGAACCGAACAAGGATCAATACAACTGGGGTTACATGGATGCGGTGGTCAACAACGCCCGGGCGCGCGGCTTGGAGATCTTCGCGACGCTGGCCTACACGCCGGCATGGGCGAACGGCACGGGCAACATCGCCGATCCGCCGACGGATACGGCCGATTGGTATGACTTCGTCTACGATGTCGTCCGGCGCTATCGCGATCGCATCAAGTACTGGGGCATGTGGAACGAGCCCAACCTTGACGGTTTCTTCACCGGGTCGGCCTGGCAGTACCGCGAGTGGATCCTCAAGGTCGGTTATCAGGCGGCCAAGGAGGCCGACGGCGGTTGCTATGTGCTCGGTCCGGATCTGGCGCATCTGTCCAGCAGCGATTGGCCCGACTGGCTTGAGGAAATCATGAAGGCCGGCGGCGCCGACTGCATCGATATCATTACCCACCATTGCTACAAGGGCGACACCGGTTGGGCCATGTTCAAGTACCTGGACGCCGGTTCCTTTCATTATGCCTGGGATCCGCCGCCGTTGATGGACGTCTTGGCGGATCTGGGCGTCGACGACAAACCGGTGTGGTTGACCGAAACAGGTTGGCCTACGGCGAGCAAAGACGATGTCAGCGAAGCCGAGCAAGCGGAGTACTATCATCAGCTGTTGTGGGGCGTGCACGAACGCGACTACCTGGCCAAGGTGTTCCCTTACGAAATAAAGGACGATCCCAGCCCCGACGTGCCCAAGTGGGGCATCATTCGCGCCGACAACACGCCCAAGCAAGCTTATGACCGTTACCGCGCCTTTATCGCCAATCCGACCGATCCGGGCGGCAGCGGCGGTTGCGGCGGCGAATTGACCGGCGCGCCCGATGCCGATTTGCTGGTCATGATGCTGCCGGCGATGATGGGCCTGGCGTTGCTGCGCCGTAAAAAATAAAAGTCGCCGCCGAAGAAGCAGGCCAAGGGATCCGCTAGGGTCCCTTGCCTTTTTAAAGAGAAAGACCGTGAAGCGGTTTCACGGTCTTTTTTTTGGTCTGGAGATTATCTCGACGCTCAGCAGCCGCAGCCGTCATCATCATCGTCGTCCCGCCGTTGGCGGGATTTCGCTGCGCTCAATCGTCTCGATGCTCAGCAGCCGCAGCCGTCATCATCATCGTCGTCGTCACCGGCCGCATCGTCGTCAAGCGTGTTGTCGTCGTCGCCGGCATCGTCGTCGGCCGCATCGTCGTCGGCTGCATCGTCGTCGCCGGTGTCGTCGTCATCGTCGATGGTGTCGTCGTCGCCCGTGTCGTCGTCATCGCCGGTGTCGTCGTCGGTGGTGTCGTCGTCGACCGCGGCGGGCAGCACGGTGAAGGCGTCGGTGAACTGCGCGGTGTTGCCGTCCAGATCGGTGACGACCAGGGTGACGGTCACTTCGCCTTCGCTGTCGTAGGTGTGCGAGACCATCGCGCCGTCGCCGGTTTCGCCGTCGCCGAAATCCCACGCCCAGGTCAACTCGCCGCACGGATCGTAACTGGCCCGGCCGTCGAAGACCACTTCGTCGCCGACGTGCACATCGTCGAGGTCTTTGAAGAACGAGGCCGTCGGGTTGCCGATGTCGGGTTTAACGACGGTCACTTCGTCGAGCTTGATGCCCATCGTGTCGTAGGCGGCCAGGCGCAGCGTGTCGAATTCGATTTCGATCAGCGTGTAATGCCAGGTGCCGATGCCGTACTCCCACCACCAGGTGAAGATGTTCAGGACCGGATTGACCGCCGCGCCGGCGCCGCCGGTGACGACGTACATCGTGCCCAGGTTGTAGTTGGCGGTGGTGTTGCCGTCGTAGATCGGTTTGGTGCGTTCGTAGATGTGATCGTGCCCGGAGAAGGCGATGTCGAGATGATACTGGTCGTAGATCGGCACGAAATATTCCTGCACCTCGGGCTCGGAGCCGTGCGAGGTGCCCGAGCTGTAGGCCGGACGATGGTGCATGGCGATTTTCCAGATGGCGTCGCTCGCGCCCATCGTCTCGTCAAGCCAGGTTGCCTGCGGCGCGTACGGTTGCTCCTCGGTGTCCAGACCGAACAGATGGAGGTAGCCGTAACGCAACTCCCAGAAGTCGTCCGTGTCGCTCGCCTCGTTGACCGGCATGTGGAACAACGGTCCGTACGCCGAGGTGCCGTGATGTTCGTGGTTGCCCCAGACCGTCATCATCGGGTAGTCGCCGATGTCATGCGATCTGTCGAACCAGTCGTCCCAACCATCGTCGACGTGATCGCCGTCGGCCACCGCGTCGGCGGTGAAGAGAATGAAGTCGGGCACTTCATCGGTCGCCGCGTCCATCACCGTCGACCATAGGATGCTTGCGCCGGAATCGAAACTCGAGCGCGAGTCGCCCAAGGCGACGAAGCGAATCGGTTCGCACACGTCGTCGACGTTCGGCGCGGTGATGAACGTGCGGTCGCCGAACATGTGCGCGCCGCCGTCGCCGCACGAAACGTGATACACCGTGCGCGGCTCCAGTCCGGTGATTTGCACCTTGTGATGCAGTCCCGTCGCGTTGGTGAAGGTGTACGTCGAGCCGGTCGCCTGCTGTCCGTGCGCGGCTGTTTCGCCGAAGTGACAGATCGATTCGGTGACGCCGGTGTCGACGGTGCGCCACGCGATGGTCAGCGTCGCGGTCGGATCATCTTCCCACGAAAGGCGGATCTGATCGGGATCGGCGTTGCCCGCCCACGCGACGGCGAGCGGCAGCAGGCAGAAAAGCGCCAAGAAAAAAAATCGTTTCATCGTTCACTCCCCCGGCAGAGGATCGGATTCATTTTCACTCGCGCCATCCTAACACGATTCATAAAACCATAGCAAACAAAGGGCGTCGCGGCGTTTGTCGTCGGTCGAACGTCGTCGACGAGGAATCGCCGACAAAGCGCGGCGAATATTTTCTATCTAATTTTGTCGCTCAAGCGCGAAAAAAAGTTGACACAATTTGCGCACTTTGCTAATCAAAAAGCTATCTATTGCTGTGGGGGGAAATGATTCGAAGCGACCGGACGATAAAGTTCGGTGTAGGCATGACGCAAGCGGATCATTTCGGGGACAGCGCATCCGGTGTTGATATGACGGGCAACGCGGTTTCGATAACGGAGGGATGCGCATGTTCGACCAACGAGTTGCACAACTGGCGAAGGTTCTCGTCGAATATTCCACGCGAGTGAAGAAGGGCGATGTCGTTCTGCTCAACATGGTGGGCGTCGACACCTACCCGATCAGCAAAGAGCTGCACAAACAGTGTCTGCAGCGCGGCGCGAAATACGTCGCGATCGATTTCGAGTTCCCGGAAATCACCAAGGACTTTTACAACCACGCCACCAAAGCGCAGGCGGAATTTTTTCCGCAGCACAAATTGGACTTCATGAAACAGGTCGACGTGTTCATCGGCGTGCGCGCGCCGGAAAACGCGATGGTCTACGCCAACGCAAATCACGACACGATGCGCCTGAATCAAAAAACGTTGCTGCCCATTCTCGACGAACGCGTCAACCACACGCGGTGGGTGGTCAGCCGCTGGCCGACCAACGCCATGGCGCAAGACGCGAAAATGAGCCTGGAAGAGTTTTACGAGTTTTATTTCCGCTGCACGATTTTCGATTACGCTTCGCTGAAAGCGAAGCAGGCGAAACTCGTGCGACTGCTCAATGCCGCCAAGACCGTGCAGCTGAAGGCTTCGGACACCGACCTGACATTCTCGCTCAAAGGCATGAAGTCGATCAGTTGCCACGGCACGGCCAACATCCCCGACGGCGAAGTGTACACCGCGCCGGTGCGCGACAGCGTCGAAGGGTACATCACCTACAACACGCCCAGCGTGTACATGGGCAAAGAGTACAACAACATCCGTCTCGAGTTCGAAAAAGGCAAAATCGTCAAAGCGGAAGCCGGCGATCTGACCGCCGCACTCAACCACATTTTCGACACCGATGAAGGCGCCCGGTATATCGGCGAATTCGCCGTCGGCACCAATACCGAAATCACGCAGCCGATGCGCAACATTTTGTTCGACGAAAAAATCTACGGGTCGATTCACTTCACGCCCGGAGCGGCTTACGAGGATTGTGACAACGGCAATCGCAGCGCCATTCACTGGGACCTGGTGAAGATTCTCACCGGCGACGGCGAACTGTTGTTCGACGGCCGGACGATTCAGAAGGACGGCGTTTTCGTGCATCCCGAGCTGGTCGAACTCAATCCGCGGGGCACGAAACTGCCGAAACAGTTTGCGGTCAAGTAGACCAAAACCGACTTGAGGTGTGGTTGAGATAAATCGTTGCCGTAAACAAAAGGGCCTGCCCGAAACGGTTGAGACCGCGGGCGCCGTTGCGATCGTCAAGATCGCGGAAAGGAGTCGAGATGGCTGAAGTGAAAAAAGCGGCGGTGAAGAAACCGGCCGCGAAGAAACCGGCCGCGAAGAAACCGGCCGCCAAGAAACCGGCCGCGAAGAAACCGGCCGCGAAGAAACCGGCCGCGAAGAAACCGGCCGCCAAGAAACCGGCCGCGAAGAAACCGGCCGCGAAGAAACCGGCCGCCAAAAAAGCTCCGGCCAAAAAAGCCGCGCCGAAAAAGCCGGTGAAACAGGCCAAGCCGAAAAAGGCGCCGAAGAAAGTCGCGAAGTAACAAGACGGATCATTCCGTAGGGAAGGGACAGGCGATCTTGTCTGTCCCTTTTGCTTTTTAATAGCGCCGGGCGATCGGCGCCGGCGCCTGGTGCGGCACGCCGCCGGCGACGATCCACTTCACGTCGCTCATCGCCAGGTGATAGGGGATGGCCGCGAAATCCTTCACGTCGAAAAAGACGACGTCCGCCCGGCGGCCCGGCAGCAGCGCGCCCGCTTGTTTGTGCCGGTCCACAGCGCGCGCGGCGTTGTAGGTGATCGCCGCCAGCGCCTCGGCCACGGTCATGCGCAGTTGCGTGCAGGCCAGCGTGAAGACCAGAAGCAGGTTTTCCGTGTGACTCGAACCGGGGTTGAAGTCGGTGGACAACGCCACGCGGCAGCCCGCATCGAGCAGCCGGCGGGCCGGCGCGTAAGTCGTCTGCCCGAGAAAGAGCGTCGTCGCCGGCAACAACGTCGCGGTGACCCCCGCGGCGGCCAGCGCGCGAATGCCCTCGTCGTCGATCGCCATCAGATGATCGGCGCTGACCGCACCCACTTCCGCGGCCAGTTGCGCGCCGCCCAGCGGCATGAACTCGTCGGCGTGCAGCTTCGGCTTGAGCCCCAATTTCTTGGCCGCCAACAAAATGCGCCGCCCCTGGTCGACGCTGAAGAAGCCGTCCTCGACGAACACGTCGCAGAACTCGGCCAGTTTCTCGGCCGCGACCGCCGGCAGCATTTCGTGGATCACCAGGTTGGTGTACGCCTCGGCGTCGTCGCCGAACTCGGCGGGAATCGCGTGCGCGCCCATGAAGGTGGGGACGATCGTCTGCGGTGCGTGCCGAGCCGCTTGTTGGATCGCCCGCAGCAGGCGCAGCTCGCCCTCGACGTTGAGCGCGTAACCGCTTTTCGCCTCGACTGTGGTCATGCCCAGGGCGAACATGCGCGCCAAGTGCTTTTCCGTCGCGGCGATCAACTGCTCGAGGGTCGCTTGCCGGGCTTGACGCGTGCTGGCGCGAATGCCGCCGCCGGCCGCGCTGATTTCCAGGTAGGTTTTGCCCGCCGCGCGCATGGCGAATTCGTCGTGCCGCGAACCGACCCAGCACGGGTGCGTGTGCGGATCGATCAACCCGGGTACGGCCACCGCGCCGCCGGCGTCCACGCAGCGATCCGGCCGCAGGTCGGCGGGCAACTCGCGCGCCGGTCCGGCGAAGGAAATCGTCTCGTCCTCGACGAGCAACGCGGCGTCGTCGACCACGCCCAGGTCGGCCTCGGTCACGCCGATGCCGTCTTTGGCCGCCACGCCGGCCATGGTCGCCAACCGCCCGATGTGCGTCACCAGCAGTCGCATGATGCTCTCCTTGTCGCCATTAGGGGAAGGTTAACACCCGCCGGGCGGCGTCTCAAGCGCGGCGCGCCGGAGGGCGACGCGCCGCGTGTTGACAATTCGACTTTCCGAATATATATATATTCGCATAAATCGATAAAGGGCGGCGATGAAAAATCTGGCGAAAGCGGCGGGAACGCTCAAGCTGCTGGGCAACCAAACGCGGCTGCGCATCCTCTGCCAGTTGCTCGATGGCGCCTGCTGCGTCAAGGACATCAGCGACGGCCTGTCGCTGCCGCAAGCCACCGTCAGCCAGCACCTGGCGTTGCTGCGCAACAACGAGATCGTCACCGCGACCCGCCGAGGGACGCAGGTGTGCTATCGTTTGACCGATACGAATACGAAAAATATACTTTCGGCGTTGCATGCCGAAACCCGAGCAAGGAGGCCAAGATGCGCGAAGTAAACGACGGCAACTTCGAGAGCGAAATCCTGCAGAGCGAAATTCCCGCCCTGGTCGATTTTTGGGCGCCGTGGTGCGGACCGTGCAAGATGATCGCGCCGATGCTGGAAGAGCTGGCGACGCAGTACGAAGGGAAAATCAAGATCGTGAAAATGAACGTGGACGATTCGCCCAACACGCCCACCAAATACGGCGTGCGCGGCATTCCCACGTTGATCATGTTCCGGGGCGGCGCAGAGGTGGACAAGATCGTCGGCGCCGCGCCCAAAGGCAAGCTCGAGGCCTTCCTGCAAAAGGCGCTGTAAGCAAAATCCTCAAATCGATGAGCGGGGTCGCTTTAAGGTGAAGCGGCCCTTTTTGCGTGCCGGCATGCGGGCCGAAATCTTGACGCTGCGCCGGGCCCGTGTTAACGTGTGCCGCTCGGGAAAACGTGGAAATAACGGTGAGGAAGCGATGGGAATCGGCGACAAACGCAAGAGGTTGACCGCAGGTGCGACGCTGCTGTTGTGCCTGTTGCTGACCGGCGTCGCTATCGCCGCCGCGGAGACCGCCGATTATCATCAGGCCCGCGCCGAAGCCGCCTACTTGGCCGGCGATTATGCGCGCGCCTTTCGCTTTTTCGAGTTGGCGCTGAGCGCCGATCCCGGGCGCACCTGGAACCTGCACCGGCAAGCGTTGTGCGCCATTCACCTGGAACAATACAACAAGGCCGAACCGTTGCTGCGGCAGGCGCTCATGCGCGCCGATGTGCGGCCGGACGCGCACTTCGACCTGGGGCTGACGCTTTATCACCTGCGCCGCTACCGTGAAGCGCTGGTGCAGTTCACCCTGGCGCGGCAGAAAGGCGCGACGGTCGAGACGATCGATTACTACCGCGGCGCCTGCCTGGTGCGCACCGGCCAATACGAAGCGGCCCTGGAAGCGCTTGACGCGGCTTACCAGGCGCTGCCGGAGAAGCGGGCGTCGATCGCCTATTACCAGGGCGCGTGCGCTTTCGCCGAGGAACGTTACGGCGGCGCGATCGAGCATTGGGAAGAGGCCTACGAACTCAGCGAGCCGGGACCGTTTCGTAACAATGTCGAACGGTTGTTGCGCCGCGCGCGCGAGGAACATCGCCGCACCCGGCTGTGGGACGCGACGGTCGTGTTCGGCGGCGCGTGGGATTCCAACGTCTTTTACGAGCCCGAGGAATTCGAAGTGGCCGACCGCTCGGGCTTCTATTGGTTCGCCGCGGCCGACCTGGCGCTGTACGCGCTGCGCGGCCGCAACGGCGCGCTGGGTGCCGGCTATCGTTTCTACCAAAGCCTGCACGTGGACACGCGCGAGCAATTGCTCGATGACTACGACCTGACGCGCCACGGGCTGCGCCTGGAGGCGATGTCCCGCCTCGGGCAACGATCGCCGTTGTTTCTGGGCGGCGAATACGAATGGGCGCGGTCGATGCTGGCCGGCGACAACTATCAGGAAAGCAACGCGCTTCGGCCGTTTCTGCATTTGCGCGAGGGCCTCGCGGCGGCGACGCGGCTGGGCCTCGACGCGGAATGGAAGAGCTTCGACGAGTATCCGTATCGCGACGCGCTGTATCTGTCGCCCGCGCTGACGCAGATCTTCACCTTCTGGAACCAGACCGCGACCTTGCTGTTGGAAGCCAGCTACGAAAACAACGCGGCGGAAACCGACAACTACGACTACCGCGGGTTCGGCGGTTTCGCCTCGCTGGAATTGCCGCTGGTCGGCCCGTTGACCATGCTGACCGGCGTCCGCGGCCGGTATCTGGATTACCAAAACAACGTCGAGAATCGCATCGACCGCAAGTATGTGATCGACGCCGGGCTGCGCTACCATTTCACGGATTGGCTGTACTCGAGCCTCGGTTACCGCTTCCAGAACAACGTCAGCCTCGAAGCGTACACCTACGAAAAGCACGTTTATCAGTTGGACATCGGGGTCGACTTCTAAATCCGCCGCCAGCGTTCGCCTTCGCAAATCGCCCGGCCGTCGCGAGCCAAGCGCCGCAGGTGTTTGTCGATCATCACCCCTTCCCAAAAACGCATGACCGGCGGCATGTACGGATGCCCGCGGTAAAACGGGCTGGCGTCGACCAGCTCGGCGAGCGTGCGCGGCGCGGCCAGCAACTCGCGCACCAGGCGGTCGCGTTGGAAAAAGATGTCGAGGTAGGCGCGCAGGCGCTCTTGGATCTCGGCGTCGATCAAGCCCTTGTGGCTGGTGACAAGCAAGCGCGGGCGCAGGTCGATCAGGCGGCGGATGTCGGCGATGAATCGGTCGACGTCCGCTTCGGGGTGGCCGTACCAGGGGCCGAAGCCGGTGAGGTCGATGTCGAAGGTCAGCGCCAGGCCGTGGTGCGGTTCGAAGAAGAGGTAATGGTCCTCCAGGTGGCCCGGCGCGCGCAGGGCGGTGAGTTTGACGCGGCCGAAATCGAAGACGTCCAGGTCGTCGAAATGATCGTCGGCGGCGACGTCGCGAATGCCCATGTTGGCGGTGACGAACCGTTTCCACATCGCCGCGAGATCGCCCGGCGCGACCAGGCGGTCGCCCATGGCGTCCAGCCGCCAGAAGAGGTCGGCGTGCTGGATGGGGCTGGTCAGGCGCACCCCGGCGAAGATCCACAGGCCGCCGCAATGATCCGGATGGCTGTGACTGGCGATGACGCGATCGGGCCGCCATCGGCGCGCGACCTCCTGCAGCCGGTCGAGGCCGGCGCCGGCGTCGATGAGCGCCTCGACCTCGTCGCGCACGACAAAACAATGACTTTGCGGGAAACGGCCGCCGTTGGCCGCCGGCAGTAGAAACAGGCCGGGAACGACGGGCGTCAGCAGTTCGGCGAGCTTCTTCATCGATCCGCGTTTCAGGTTCGGGGCGGGCGCATCTGTTCCGCGAATATTTGTTCAAGCTGTTGGGGCAACCGTTTGGTTCCCGCGGCCAGCGAGCGCGCCAGCGACAGGCCGACGAAGATGAAGGCGAAGTTGACGAAGTCGGCTTCCTTGGTCAGCTCGTCGAAACCGGCGGTCCAGTTGAAGTAGATCAGCGCGAGGCCGCCGCCGATGCCCACAACGCCGCAGATGGAACCGAGCACGCCGTTGATGTTCGCCGACGGCCCGGCCAGCGTGCGGATCGTCAGGCCGCTGAGCACGCCGATGAAAATCGCCGGCCAGCCCATGAACCCCCATTTGGACACCAGCCACGCCCAGCCGAAGGCGCTCAACACCGCCAACACCATCCCCACGGCGAAGGCCAGC
>Ga0116156_10000775_pt1 | contig 33025 bp, 32 predicted proteins | sample AD_UKC045_MetaG_FD_89891 | JGI IMG/M metagenome (GOLD analysis project Ga0116156, IMG submission 89891) | Active sludge microbial communities of municipal wastewater-treating anaerobic digesters from USA - AD_UKC045_MetaG | ecosystem: Engineered > Bioreactor > Anaerobic > Digestate | place: USA...
CCTGGCGGCGGGTGGGCTCTATGCGGATCTGTGGAGCCGGCAGTCGCGGGCGCATGATCTGGCGGTCGCGGCGGCTGAGGCGATGCGGGTGGCTTAATGCTGTGCTGCTGTTCCGCCTAGGCGCGAGTTTCACTCAGCAACGAGTCTGGATTTATGGTCAGGGAAATAGCTACAGACTTTGCCCCGTAAGGTCCGATAGCTTGAACCGCGTCGTCTTGAGTATCGGGCTTCCAGCTCGCGGCCCCGCTGAAATCCAAAGATTGTTTAGCTTCGAACACATCCGTCCACGTGAGCGTCAAATCGATCTCTGCGTGATTGATCGATCCAATATCGGTGTCTTCCCAAGCCGGAATAGGAAAGGCGATTATTGACTCTGATGTGGTATTTGCAGCCAAGGCCAGAAACTCAACGCGCCTTGCTAATCGTTCTGTATCCCAACCTTCGTCACTGTCCTTCATGCATGAATACGAAACCGTGGCGACAATCTCTCGTGCTGGCGATTGGCCACTGTTGGCAATTTTCAATGTTGCCAGAATGCCTGCGCTGAATGTTTCCAAATCATCATTGAGCACGATGATTCTCTGAGCTTTTGCGTCGGCTATCGAGAGATATGCTCTTGTTTGTGCGCGCCCGATGTCGCGGCTGACATTGACTGCTTCCTCCGCCGCCTTCGCGGCCCGTTTAGATTCTGCCCATGCGCGCCGTGCGAACACCAAAGTGAGAATTAAGCCAATGAGGCCCAGAACTCCAACGCCAGCTTGAACTATGTCGGTCCACATAGGCTGCATGGAAGGCTTCCCCTTTTTTCTATACATAAGAGTGAACACGTCTAAATTGAGTCAATCTCTATTATCGTACCGGAACTACGCCGCCTCACAGGTCCTATGGTTCATTGAGGAGCCGCCGATGCGCGAACTTCATCTGAAATGTCCACGATGCTGGATGGGTTTGCGGCGGGGCCTAAGGGGCAGATTTATGTGCCGGGGTTAGGATGGTGAGGGCGCACTCGTGGTTCGACGGACGACGGCTTCGCAGCCTGCTCACCATGAGCGCTACGCGCGCTGCGTAGGGTGCATCTTGATGCATCGCGACCGAACCACGGTGCATCAAGATGCACCCTACTTCCCCGTGTTACTCCTTGGGGAGGACGAACGCTGAGGGGCCGAAGCCGCTTTCCTGGTAGACGGCTTCTTCCTTGCCGTAGCCGTAGTGGGGGAGGTTGCCCGGCACTACAAAGTAGCTTCCTTCGGGATACACGGTGCAGCCTTGTTCGCTGAACGTGTTGCCGAAGCCGTAGCAGAGATTGCCGGCGACGACCGTGATGACGCGGTCGTCGGGGTGGGTGTGGGGGAGGATCTTTCCGCCCTTCGTGATGTGGACGCGGATTGTGTAGGGCGCGGCTTTGGCTGTGCTGCCGTTGATGGTGGCGGAGAAGGCGCCGGCGCCGGTGGCGGCGCCCATGGGGCTGAAATCGACGCCGCTAGTCCAGGGTGTGATCATGTCGGGTGTGGATGTGCATCCGGTGGCGAGGGCTGCGGCAACGATCACGGATAGGCGCATGTATGTGTCCCCCTGAGGACGTCAGCCTAGCGCGGGAATCGGGGCCTGTCAGTTGGGCTGGACCGTTTGAGGAGGCGTTCTGATCTGTTCCGGCTTGTAAGTCGGACGTCTGCGCCGCACATCTTGGGCGATCGAACAAGGAATGCGCCCATGAGCGACACTTACACCCCGCCGAAGGTCTGGACCTGGGACAAGGGGAGCGGGGGGCGGTTCGCCAATATCAACCGGCCGATCGCGGGGCCGACGCACGAGAAGGTGCTGCCGGTGGGCAAGCATCCGTTGCAGCTTTACTCGCTCGGCACGCCCAATGGCGTCAAAGTGACGGTGATGCTTGAGGAGTTGCTGGCGCTGGGCAAGACGGGCGCCGAGTATGATGCGTGGCTGATCAAGATCAACGAGGGCGATCAGTTCTCTAGCGGCTATGTGGAGATCAATCCGAACTCGAAAATTCCGGTGATGGTGGATCACAGCGAGCCGAAGCCGCTGCGGATTTTCGAGAGCGCGTCGATCCTGGTTTATCTGGCCGAGAAGTTTGATGCGTTCCTGCCGAAGGAGCGCGCGGCGCGGGCGGAGGCGTTGAGCTGGCTGTTCTGGCAGATGGGATCGGCGCCGTTCCTTGGCGGCGGGTTTGGTCACTTCTATGCGTATGCGCCGGAGAAGTTTGAGTATCCGATCAACCGCTATGCGATGGAAGTGAAGCGGCAGCTGGATGTGCTGGATCGTCGTTTGGGCGAGGCTGAGTATCTGGGCGGCGCGGAGTACACGATCGTGGATATGGCGACGTGGCCGTGGTATGGGTCGCTGGTGAAGGGCGTTCTGTATGAGGCGGGCGAATTCCTGTCGGTGCATGAATATAAAAACGTCATCCGTTGGGCGGATCAGCTTGCGGCGCGGCCTGCGGTGAAGCGTGGGCGGATGGTGAACCGCACGTTTGGCGATCCGGCGAGCCAGCTGCATGAGCGGCACGATGCGGGTGACTTCGATACGAAGACGCAGGACAAAGTCGGGAAGCCCGCTTAGCCGCTTGCGTTGACCGCGGCGCGCGAATGATGCCACCTCCTCGGCAGGCAAGCCGGGGGATCTGCATGATGAAGAAGGGCGAACCCGTTGCGGCGAACCCGGACGCGTATGTGCGCAGGCTGCGCGGCTGGAAGAAGGATGTGGTGACCGAGCTGCGCGCGGCGGTGACGGGGGCGGCGGCCTTTGAAGAGACCATCAAGTGGGGGCACATCGTCTATGCCAGCAATGGGCCGGTGTTGCTGATCCGCGCAGAGGATGAGCGCGTGCTGTTCGGATTCTGGCGGGGCAAGCGGTTGCGGGAGATCGAGCCGCGCCTGAAGGCCAGCGGGAAGTATGAGCTGGCGAACCAGGTTTTCGTGAAGGGTGATGAGGTGGACGCCGCTATTGCTGCGAAGCTGGCGAAGGAAGCGGCGGCGCTGAACCGGAAGCTGGGTAATCCGCAAGACGACGCGAAGAAGAAGTAGGGCGGGACATGCGGTCTTTCTTCTTTGCGGTCGGGTTCTGGTGGATCTCGATCCTCTACGTGCTGATGGCGGCTGTACTGGCGCTTGTGCCGGGCAGCGGCGGGGTGCGGTGGGCGGTGAAGCGCTATGCCAAGCGCATGGTGCAGCTGATGAGGCTGATCGGGATTGTGCCGGAGGTGCGTGGGCGCGAGCGGTTGCCGCCGGCGCCGTTCATTCTCGCGCCGAAGCATTCGAGCTATGGCGACGGCTTCATGATGTATGTGCAGTTCGACGCGGTGGCGTTCGTGACGGGCGATCACCTGGAGAAATTTCCGCTGGTGCCGAAGGTGCTGGAGAAGCTGGGCGCGATCGTGATCGACAATTGCGGCGGACCGGAAGCGCGCAAGGATCTGGCGTCGAGCTTTGCCAAGGCGGCCGAGGACAAGCGGATCGTGCTGATCTATCCCGAGGGGCACCTGACGAAGGTGGGCGAGCACAAGCGGTTCAGGTCCGGCGTGTGGCATATGCAGGAGGCGTCGCAATGGCCGGTGGTGCCGGTGGCGACGAGCCTGGGGCTGCGCTGGCAGCAGGAAGACTATCGCAAATATCCCGGGCCGGCGGTGATCGAGTTTCTCGATCCGATCCCGCCGGGGTTGGGCAAGGATGAGTTTATCGAGCGGTTGGGCGGGGCGATCATGTCGAACACCGACCGGCTGATCGAGGAGGGGCGGCAATGGGACGAGGCGAACGGGATTGTTCGCGCGCCGGAAGCGCCTACCTCTGTTGCGACGCCGGATGCGGTTTCGCAGGACCCGTGATGTTGGAGATGATCTATGGCCCGCAAGCCTTCGCGTGATGTTGAAAAGAGCTACACGCGGGCCCAGTTTGTCGCAAAGCTGCGGCGGTTTGCGGATAGCCTGGAAGCGGGTGAGCCGTTTGTGATCCAGATCGCTGGCGAGCGCGTGCATGTGCCCAAGCGGGCTGTGTTCAACATCGAGCATGAACGTGGTTCGGACGGCGAAGAGATCGAGTTCCAGATGAAGTGGAAGCCTGAGCAATGACGACCGCATTTGACTTCGACTTCATGGGCATCAATGGCCAGAAGCTGCCGCTGAAGCAGTTTGAGGGGCAGGCGCTGCTGGTGGTGAATGTGGCCTCGAAGTGCGGGTTCACGCCGCAATATACCGGGCTGCAGAAGATCCATGCGGAGTATCACGACCGCGGCTTCACGGTGATCGGCGTGCCGTGCAACCAGTTCCTGTGGCAGGAGCCGGCGAAGGAAACGGAGATCGCGGCGTTCTGTGCGATCAACTACGCGGTGACGTTCCCGATGACGGAGAAGACGGCCGTGAAGGGCTCTCACGCGCATCCGTTCTACAAGTGGATGCGTGAGCGGCTGGGGCATGCGGCGTATCCGGCGTGGAATTTCCACAAGCTGCTGGTGAACAAGGCGGGCGAGCCTGTTGGTGCGTTCAAGTCGAAGGTGGAGCCGGAAAGCCGTGAGTTGCGTGCAGCGATCGAGAAGGCAATTGTCGCCTGATGGCGGGTGCGCCTGAGCGATGCGTGCGAGACACACTTCGCGCTGAGCTTCAGGGCTGACAGTGTCATTGCGTAAACTCAACGACTGCGCTGCGCATCGCGTTGCGGGTGAAGATGTGCGCGCAATGAGCGTGAAAGCCTTCGGTTTTTCGAAGCATCCACAGGTTGTATGAGTACGCTGACCCGTTAACGGAATGGGGCGCCAAAAAGGCAGGCGCCAGTGTGACTCTTCAGTGACAGCCGAATCCATCCGCACGCTGATAGAGCGCTCGCCGCGAGGCAAAAACGCCCGCTCCTATCGACAGGAAAAAAAGTGAAAAAATATGTCGTAACCGCCTCTCTCCTGGCGGGTCTCTCCATGGTTTCCGGCGCTGCGTTCGCGCAGACGTCGGGCAGCGTTGGCGCCAACTTCACCAAGGTCGACACCGACTTTGGCGATGCTGACTCCTACGGTGTGAACGGCGAAGTCATCATCCCGACGGGCGGCGCCTGGTCGACGATCCTTGAAGCAACCTTCGCGGACTCGGACGACACGGACAGCACGATCGAGGGCCAAGCTCACTTCATCAACAATGGCGCAAACAATGCCTGGGGTGGATTTGTGGGTCTCGGCAACACCGATGACAGCACGACGTGGGCAATCGGCGGCGAATACGCTCAGTTCTTCGATGCGTCGACGCTGGCCTTCAACGTCACCTACGGCAACAACGATGACGCAGACGTCGATGCCTATGGCATCAACGGCGCGTATCGCATCTTCGCTTCGGACAATCTCCGCTTCGACATCGGCGCTGGCTTCGCCCGCGCTGACGCGAACGGTTTTGATGCCGACGTGTGGACTGTTGGCGCCGGCGTTGAATACCGCTTCGACGCTTCGCCGTTCTCGATCGGCGCTGGCTACACCCGCGCTGACAGCGATATCGCTGACGCCGACATCTTCGGCATCACGTTCCGCTACAACTTCGGCGACGAAACCCTCAAGCAAGCCGACCGTAAGGGTAAGACCTTCACGGGTCTCGGCAGCGCGCTGCAGGGCTTCTAACTGATCCTATGAAGGCGCTCGCCCTCTATGGCGAACGTCGATGAACGACGGGAGGGCGGTCCGCAGGGGCCGCCCTTTTCCTTTGGCGGGACGTGAGACATAGTCTTGGTGTGATTGTGGGGAATGCGATGCGGTTGGTGATCCTCGGTGCGATTATGGCTGCGGTGCTGGGCGCTTGCGCGACGGCGCCGGTAGTGCCGGTGGCGCCCGTGGAGCAAGGGGCCAAGGTTTCGCGCTCCAATGAGTATATGCTGAAGTCGAAAGGCAACGGTCAGGACTACGTTGTCCTAGTGTCTGCGCCGATCGAGCCGTTACCGGCAGGAGAGAAGGCGCCGGTCATCTACGTGATGGATGGCAACTGGTATTTCGGCATGGCGACCGATGTGGTGCGGATGCTCGCGATCGGCCAGGAAATGGGGCCTGCATACATCGTTGCGATTGCCTACAGCGATCCCACTTTCACGAAGGTCGTTGAACGGCGCGAGACGGATCTTGTTCACAAGGCCTTCAATGGCCCTGCAGGCATGATGGGAGGAGGTGGAGAGGCCTTTCTCTCTTTCCTTACGGATGAGGTGCGTCCCTTCGTCGAAGCGCGCTTTCCGGTCGATTCCGGCCGTTCGGTTCTGGCTGGGCAATCGCTGGGCGGATTGTTCGCGACGAACGTTCTTCTGTCGAAGCCGGACAGCTTCTACGGCTACCTGATCGGAAGCCCGTCGCTCTGGGCGGACGCTTCGCTTCTCGAACAGTCGAAACACTTCGCGGCGGGTGGCGGGCACGCGGTCTATGTCGGCGTGGGAGGCGGAGAGTCTCCGATGATGCGCAATATGACCAAGAAACTGGCCGAAGCCCTTCTTGCGAGTTCGACAGGCCTGAGGGCGGATTACGCAGAGCTGGCGCGTCACTCGCATTCGTCGATGCATGGCGCCTGGTTCACGGCGGGATTGGCCTACCTGCTGCCAAAGGCGGAATAGTGCTGGCATTCCTGATCGCGCCAGCGTGTAGAGGCATGGACGCCGCAGCGTGCTAGCGATCGCTACAGGAAATCATACACGGGGAAGGAAACGACCATGAGATCACTTGTACTGTCCATGATGGCGGCATTCATGCTGCTGATCGCGCCGGCTACGGCCAGTGCGAAGGAGCTGACGACTGCCGATGTCATCGAGATCGAGCAGCTGTACGCGAAGTATAATCATGCGCTCGACTCCGGCGACGCTGATGCGTGGGCTGGCTGCTATGTCGCTGACGGTGTGTTCACGACGAACGTGCAGGGCTCGTTTGCGGGCACTGAAAAGCTGAAAGGCTTCGCGAAGGGCTGGACCGCCAGCGATGGCGGCGCGCGCCGCCATCTGGTCAGCAATCTGACTGTCGCTGGCTCGACGGCCGGCGCAGATGGCAAGGTCTATCTGGTCCTTCTGAATCTGCGCGCCAAGCCGACCGGGATTGCCGCAACCGGCATGTACACGGACACGCTGGTCAAGACGAAGGATGGCTGGCGCTTCAAGACGCGCACGCTGCAGGTTGATACGCCTGCAACGCTACCGCCGGCTCCGGTGGCGGCGCCCGCTCCGGCAGCGGCGCCCGCGGCTCAGAACTAGGTCTGGCTTGATCGTTCAATCAGGGCGCGCTGCCGGAAGGCGGCGCGCCTTTTTGTTTGATCGGAGTTTGCGAGCGGCTTGCTTGCGTCGGATGTGCGAAAGGCGCTTAGTTATGCAGGGATCGATGGAGGGGCGGATGTTCGCGAAGGTTTTGGCGACTGCAGCGGTGGCTTGCTGCCTGAGCGGTGCTGCGCTGGCGCAGAAGCTGACAGTGGCCAGCGATGTTCCGGTGACGCTGCCGGGCACGCGCGAGCTGATCGTGCATTCGCCGTCCTTGAACCGGGATTTCCAGATCCGGATATCGCCGCCTGCGGGCGGGCCGGTGCAGCCGGGCGAGACGTATGGCGCGGTCTACGCGTTCGACGGCAACATGTATTTCGGCATGGTGCGCGACACGCTGAGCCTGATGGCGCTCGAGCAAGAGACGTGGCCAGCCTACACGATTGCGGTCGGCTATGACACGTCGAAGCCCGTCAATGTGATGGCGCAGCGGGCGCAGGATTTTCTCTATGCGCCGGCGAAGGATGACGGCAATGGCAAACCCGAGGGCGGTGGCGGCGAGGCGTTCGCGAAATTCGTCCTCGAGGAACTGAAGCCGCATATCGAAGCGATGCTGCCGGTTGATCCGAACCGCTCGTTCGCAGCCGGGCATTCCTATGGCGGGCTGTTCCTGTCGAGCCTGGTCGCGCGCAAGCCGGATGCGTTTGCGGGCTACATCATCGGTAGCCCGTCCGTGTGGGCCAATGCGAAGCTGTTGGGCGAGGTGGAGAAGACCAAGGGGGCGGGGCGGCCAATTTATCTTTCGGTCGGCGAGAAAGAAGTGTTTGGCGCGATCAACATGGTGACCGACGCCGAGAAGCTTCTGGGTGCGCTGACGGCGGCAGGCTTCAAGGTTACGCACAAGGTGCATGGCGAGCAGACGCACGTCATGGAGCCGAACATCATGTTCGCTGAGGGGCTGCGGGTGCTTCTGGCGAAACCGAAATAGGCGTCAGACGGAACTAGACCTCAGACGTCCGGGCTTTCGCGGAAGCCGTCCTTGGCGTGAATCCAGCGGAGCAGGGGCTTCAGGGGCAGGACCCAGGACATGCCGACGATCGGGAAGTAGAGCAGCTTCCAGGCCCAATGCTCATGCGCGATACGGTCGCCCACAACCGCCGCAACGGCGATGTAGGCCACCATCCAGGCGACCAGAATGATCGATCCGATCAGTTTGCGCATGTAGGTCTCCCCGGCGAGGCCAGCAGATGCGGCTTTCGGGCCGCTGGCCATCCGTTGTCACAGGTAGGATAAGCGCGCAATGAGCGAGGCTGTCGCTGCCAGTTTGTCCCTGAATTCAATGGCTCCCGCCAAGGGCGTGGGGCTGGTGCGGGCGTGGCTGCTGGTTATCGCGACCCTGGTTTACGGGATGATCCTGGTCGGCGGGGCGACGCGCCTGACCGATAGCGGGCTGTCGATCACGGAATGGAAGCCGCTGCTGGGTGCTTTCCCGCCGATGAACGCCGCCGACTGGCAGGATGCTTTCGACAAGTACCAGTTGATGACCGCGCAATTCCACCAGCTGAACCCCAACATGGATATCGCGGGCTTCCAGGGCATCTACTGGTGGGAGTGGAGCCATCGTGAACTGGGCCGGATCATCGGCGTGGCATTTGCGTTGCCGCTGATCTTCTTCTGGGTGACGGGGCGGACGACGAAGAAGCTGCTGCCGCATCTGCTGGTGCTGTTTGCGCTGGGCGGGCTGCAGGGGCTGATTGGCTGGTGGATGGTTTCGTCGGGGGTGAATTCCGATCTGACGTCTGTGGCGCCGTATCGCCTGATGACGCACTTCGGTTTGGCGCTGCTGATCATCTGTTACTGCTTCTGGCTCTGGATGGAGTTGGGGGCGAGCAAGCGCGAGACGCCGCGTGAGGCGTATGGCTGGACGACGGCGCTGATCTGGATTTCCGGATTGCAGATGTTGTTGGGCGCGCTGGTGGCGGGCCTGGATGCCGGGCGTGGTTATACGGACTGGCCGCTGATGTCGGGGCATGTTGCGCCGCCGGAGATGTGGTCGATGAGCCCGTTCTGGGTGAACTTCGCCGAGAACCCGGCGACGGCGCAGTTCTTCCATCGTGGGGTGGCGTATCTGCTGTTGGGGCTCGCGCTGTGGACGGCGTGGAAGTTCCGGGCGCAGCACTGGTCGCTGTTCAAGCTGTTTGCCGGGCTGGTGCTGGCGCAGGCGGCGCTGGGCATAGCGACGCTGATGCACGCTGCGCCGCTGGATATGTCGCTGACGCACCAGGCGCTGGGCACGATCGTTCTGCTGGCAGCGACGCGGCTGGTGTGGACGGCGAAGCCTTAGAAGAGGCGGCGCGCGACGCCGGAGCATCGCGCGCGTTTCATGACTCTCAAGGTGTGCGGGGCGCTGCAGCGGGAGCTGCGGCGGGGTTCGGGATGGTTGCGTCTGTGGTTGGGCGTTGGTGGCGCGGCAGCTTGCCGTTGTGGTTCGCAGCCAGCATCGCAAAGCTGGCCATGATCACGGCGTTGCGGCGCATGTCTTCGGGCTGCAGCGTCTCGAAGAAGTCGCGGTTGGTGTGGTGGGTCTTGGGCTCGTATTCCAGCGTGTCCTGAATGAACTGGAAGCCGGGCAGGCCGGCGGCGTGGAAGGCGACGTGGTCGGTCGAGCCGGTGGAGCGCGGCGAGACGTGTGTGACGCCGAGATCGCGCACGGGCGCCATCCACTCACGGAAGATCGGGACGATCGCGTTGTTGCCCTGGGCATAGATGCCGCGGATCGAGCCCGCGCCATTGTCGAGGTTGAAGTAGGCCTGGAAGCGGCTGTGGTCGCGCGTTATGGGCAGGACGTTGCCGCGTGTGTTGCCGGGGGCTGGTACGCCGCGTGTGCCGCCGAAGTGTTTCGCGACATAGAGGCGCGAGCCGATGATGCCTTGCTCTTCGCCATTCCACATGCAGACGCGGACGGTGCGTTTGAGCGGTACGTTGGTGGATTTGAGCAGGCGCATGGCTTCAAGCGCGATGCAGCACGCGCCGCCATTGTCGGTTGCGCCCGTGGCTGCGTGCCAGCTGTCGAAGTGGCCGCCGATGATGACGACTTCGTTGGGCAGTTCAGAGCCGCGGATCTCGCCGACGACGTTGAACATCTCCGGGTTGTCGTACCATTCGTTGACGATGTCGGCTTCGATGGTGACGGGCTCGCCCTGCTGCACGCTGCGCGCGATGCGGCCATAGTGTTCGGCTTCCATGGAGATGCGCGGGACTTGCTGGTCGGGCAGGTCGGTGCGAACGCCGCCTTGCACGTTGTAGGCGCCGTGGCCTTTGTTGGTCTGGAATACGCCGAGCGCGCCTTCCTCGAAGAAGAAGTTGAAGCGGTTGAATCCGCCCGGTTGTGGCGGCGTGAAGGGCGGCGGCGTTGGCGTGGGCGGCGATCCGTTTTCCGGCGGGCGCGCGGGAATCTCCAGCGCGTCGAGCTGTTCGTTGGTGTAGCGTTTGGCGACGGCGTCCCACTGTGCGCGCATGACGATCGGCGCCTGGCCGAGGACCCATTTGCCGCGCAGCTTGCCGGCGTATTTTTCCTTCAGCGTTTTCTCGTCTGTCTCGGTGACGAGGATGCACTCGCCCGCGACGAGGCCCTTTGTGCCGGGCGTCCAGGCGAGCGACATGCCGAAGATCGGGAAGGAGTTCGGCGTCGTGGCAGCCATGTAGAATTTCTTGTTCGACCAGCCACGCGGGAAGGAGTTGTTCGTGCCAGTCGGATCAACCGGCCACGGCTCAAGGTTTGTGCCGGTGAGGCCGTAGCTCTTCATCTTCTCGACGACCCACTCGCCGGACTTGCGGATGCCTGGCGAGCCTGAGAGGCGTTGGCCGAGCACGTCCATCATGTAGCTGGCGTTGGTCATCACCTGCGACGTGCTCTCGTTGAGGCCGGCGCGGAGGGCGGCGAGGGCGTCGTAGTTGATGTTCGCTTCAGCTGCGGCGCGGCCGGTGAACAGGGCAGGCGCGAGCGCTGAAGCGGTCGCAGCCGTGAGGAAAGAGCGGCGGTTCATGTAGTCTCCCCTTGGAATGTGAGGCGATTATAGGGGTGACGCGTGTGTCGTCGATTGGACTCGCGCGAACGGGATCAGCCCGCACGGGTCTGCCGCAAGGCGAGGCGGATGTGCTAGGGCCGGGGCATGAATGACGCCGTTATCCTTCTTTGCGGAGTGATCCTCCTGCTGGCGGTCCTGCCGATGATTCTGATGGGCCGGGCCTTCAAGGGCGCGGGCAGCCGGAAGGACGCCGCGGCAACTGATGTGAGCCCGGTTGGGACCGAGCAGGCGGCGACCAAGGCCAAAACCGGCCACGGAAGCGAGGATTCCGGTGGGTTCAGCGAATCTGGCGGTGGAGATGGCGGCGGGGACGGGGAGTAATCGTCGCTGCTGGTTGGGCTTTTGAAGGCGGGGCTGGGGCTCTCGGGGCAAGTTTTCCCGATAAAAGCCATATAAATCCGTTTTCTAGCGGTTGTCAGATGCGGTTAAAGCGTCTATCCGGGCCAACCTGACGGAGCGTTCGATACAGTCCGCAGGCGCTGTTGACATGGGGCGGGTCGCCCTGTAGCTGCACGCGTTCGAAATTCAGTACTAAAACCTTGTCTGAGAAAGGCTCCGCGAGGGAGCATGCAAACCGTTTCCGTTAAACCGGCTGATGCCGTGAATAAATGGGTCATCATCGATGCCGAAGGCGTCGTTGTGGGCCGTCTGGCTTCGTACATTGCGCTTCGCCTGCGCGGCAAACATCGCGCGGACTACACGCCGCACGTTGACCTCGGCGACCACATCGTCGTGATCAATGCGGACAAGGTCGCGATGACCGGCCGCAAGTTGGTTCGCAAGCAGTATCACCGCCACACGGGTCACCCGGGCGGGATCAAGACGACGACGCCGGAAAAGATCCTGGCTTCGCGTTTCCCTGAGCGCGTGCTTGAGCTGGCTGTGAAGCGCATGATGCCGGGTGAGAGCCCGCTGGCGCGCAAGCAGTTCGCCAAACTCCGCGTGTACGGTGGCGCTGACCATCCGCACGTCGCCCAGAACCCGGAAAAGGTCGACTTCAAGTCGAAGAACTCCAAGAACGCGAAAGTCGCCTGATCATGGCCGAAGCCGTCGAATCCCTGAGCTCGATCAAGGACCTCAACGTCAAAGCTGCCGCCGCTCAGGCGCCGGCGACCGCGAAGGTCGACAAACTCGGCCGCGCCTATGGCACCGGCCGCCGCAAGACCGCCACCGCCCGCGTGTGGGTGAAGCGCGGCACCGGCAAGATCATCATCAACGGTAAAGACCAGACGGAATACTTCGCCCGTCCGGTGCTGCGCCTCATGATCAAACAGCCGCTCGAAGCTGCAAAGCGCGAGTCGGAAATCGACGTGATCGCAACCGTCGCTGGTTCGGGCCTCACCGGTCAGGCTGGCGCTGTTCGTCACGGCATCGCCCGCGCTCTCGTGAACTTCGAGCCGGAACTGCGCGTGGCCATGCGCCCGCAGAAACTTCTCACCCGCGACCCGCGTGCGGTCGAGCGTAAGAAGTACGGCAAGGCCAAAGCCCGCCGTTCGTTCCAGTTCTCGAAGCGCTAGGTCGCCTCGGTTACGTTTTCGAGGAGGGCGCTTCGGGCAACCGAAGCGCCCTTTTTCTTTGTCCTCATTCTCTTTCCTTGTTTGGCGGGTTTGAACGATGGCTCCCAAGGTCTTCATCGACGGCGAGGCTGGTACGACGGGTCTGCAGATCCGTCAGCGGCTGGCTGGGCGTCGCGACCTGCAGGTGATCTCGATCGATCCGGAGCGGCGGAAGGACCTGTCCGCACGCGAAGAGATGCTGAACGCTGCTGACGCTGTGATCCTCTGCCTGCCGGACGATGCGGCGAAGGAAGCGGTGAAGCTCGTCACCAATGATCGCACGGTGATCATCGATGCTTCGACGGCTTATCGCGTCGATCCGCAATGGGCCTATGGCTTCCCGGAGATGGCGGATGGTCATCGCGTGATGATCGAGCGCTCGAAGCGCATTTCGAATCCCGGCTGCTATCCCACCGGCTTCATCGGCCTGACTGCGCCGCTGGTGCGGGCAGGGCTGATTCCCGCGACGACGCCGATCACGGTGAATGCGGTGTCGGGCTATTCGGGCGGTGGCAAAGGGCTGATCGAGGAGTTCTCGACTGCGCCGGCGGAGACGACGCACGACGCCTTCCGCACATATGGCCTGACGCTGGCGCACAAGCATGTGCCGGAGATGACAAAGTATTCGGGCCTCGCGCATCCACCGGTCTTTGCGCCGGCGGTCGGTCGCTATGCGCAGGGGATGATTGTGGACGTGCCGCTTCAACTCTGGTCGCTGCCGGGCGCGCCGACGCCGAAGATGCTGCGCGATGCGCTGGCTGATTCCTATCAAGGCGAAAAGTTCGTCACCGTGGCGAGCGAAGCGGAGATCGCAACGCTTCAGAAGCAACGTGCGGGCGCGGGCGGCTATGTCAGCGCGCTTGATCCCGAAGCGCTGAACAACACGAACAGGATGAAGCTGTTCGTGTTCGGCAATGAGGCAACGCAACAGGCGCGTCTCGTGGCGGTGCTCGACAATCTCGGCAAGGGCGCGTCGGGTGCTGCGGTGCAGAACCTGAACATCGCGCTTGGCCTGGATGAGGGTGCGGGTCTGTAGGGCGCATCTTGATGCACCGTGCCTGCGTCAGGCGCTGGCGGTGCATTTACGCGTTCGCTTCAATGCACCCTACGAAGTGATCTAAGCCGCTGGAGCGACTTCCTTCTCGCGGATCGCATCGAGCGAATCCAGCTTGTCGAGCAGGTATTCAAGGTCGGCGCGCGGGATGGCCTGGAACTGCGTGAGGACGCGTTCGACCATGCGTTGACGGAAGCGTTCCTTGTCGCCCGGGCCGCCATCCATCTCTGTCTTGTGGAAGATATCGACGGCGAGTCGGAAGGCCGTGAACATGCCGGATGGAAGTCCAGCGCGTTCGAACACGGTCTTGAGGCCCAGTGTTCCCGCGTCGTGGATCATCAGCCAGGCCTTGGAGCGCGGCACGCCAGCGAGCTCAGCCAGGGCGTGTTCGACGAAGCCCATATGGCCGAGACACAGGGCGCGCATGATCAGCGACGGCGTCAGGCGACCATTGAGATGGAGTTGCTGGACGAAGCGCGCCGGATCGGACGAGAGGCCAGCTTGTTCGACGAGGTCGAGCGTTGCGCGCTCGCGTGCGCCCGAGGCGATCTCGATGGCGAGTTGCGGCGGCAGCTCGTGCTTGTTGACCAGGCGGTCGAAGAGTTCGCCCGTGACCATCGTGACGAGTTTTTCGGTGACGTGCAGCGGCAGCGTGTTGCGGGAAACCAGCGCACCCTTGATGTCGTCGTCATTGGCAAAGCGCTTCAGCATGCCGGCGTAGGCGTCGTCCGAGAACGCAGCGCCTTCGTTCAGCGTGCAGGCTTCAACAGCCGGCTTCGCGCCGTACAGGGTGATGACTTCGGTGAGGCCTTCGCCGAGCGTCGGGCGCTGGGCGATGGCGACCTGCTTTTCCGATGAGCCGGCGAGCACGATCTCGACCAAGTCTTCGTCGGTAATAACCGGTGAGTTCTTGAGCACCGGGATGGCGATCGCGTCGACGTCCCGGGCCAGCTTCAGGGCGATGTCGCGCGGCAGCTTGGGCGAGTTGCGCAGGGTGACAGCCAGTGAGCGGCGGACCAGCTCAGCCGTGTCGTTGCACATCACATCGAGAATCTGGCGGGCCGACTCCCGGTCTTCCTCGGTCATGTCCATCGCGTCGATGCGTTTGCAGATCTTGTGCGCCGCATTGGCGCGCGCTTCCGGGCTGTCGCCACGGACCAGCCGACGGATGTCGTCCTGCGTGAGAGAGGTGCGCATGGTCGCCACAGTCATTCTTCGAGCCTTCCGGCTTGAACTACCTTGAAAAATGACAATTGCTGGCTCGGGTTAAGAGAGATTTACGGAGCAACCTCAAATGGTGCTACAGGCAAATCAAAATGGGAGAGACGGATGCTGCTTAAAGGCGTGAAAGTCATTGAACACGCTACGTATTATGCGGCTCCGGGCGCTGGCGGCATTCTGTCCGACTGGGGCGCGGAAGTAATAAAGATCGAGCCGCCGGGCGGGGACCCGGTTCGCACCAATTTCCCGACCAAGGGGACCGGCAAGGAACACCTTACGGACAACCCGGCTTTCGATGGGGATAACCGGGGCAAGAAGTCGATCGTGGTCGACACCCGGACCGAGGAAGGCCGTGAGGTCGTTCGCAAGCTGGCGGATGGCGCCGACGTGTTCTTGACCAATGTGCGGCCGGGCGGGATCGAGCGCTCCGGGCTGGGCTACGACATCCTGTCGAAGCGGAACCCGAAGCTCGTCTATTGCGCGCTGACCGGCTACGGGCTCGAGGGGCCGGATGCCAACGCGCCGGGGTTCGACGTGGCGAGCTTCTGGTCGCGGTCGGGTCTGGCGCGGCTTACGGCGCCGAAGGGCTCGGAGCTGTTCCCGATTCGCACGGCCGCCGGCGATCACACCACCAGCATTGCGGCGGTGGCGGCGATCAATGCTGCGCTGATCCAGGCGCTGAAGACCGGCAAGGGGCAGCTGGTCGATGTCAGTCTGCTGCGTACGGGCCTCTACACGCTGCACACGGATCTTGCGATCCAGCTGTTCTATGGACGCAACGCGTCGACGCGGCCGCGGGCCGAGGCCTACAATCCGCTCACGAACTTCTTCCGCACGAAGGATGATGCATGGATCTGCATCGTCGCGCGTGCCGGCAAGGCGGACCTGCCGCGCATGGCGAGGGCGTTCGAGTTGCCGGGCATCGAGACCGATCCGCGCTTCCAGGACGGCAAATCGCGGCGCGACAGCGCGGTCGAGATCACGGCCATGTTCGACGCGGCCTTCGCGCGCTTCACCAAGGACGAGATCGCGGCGCGCCTCACCGCGGAAGAGATCGCATGGGCGCCGGCGCAGACGCTGGCCGATGTGGCGGTCGATCCGCAGGTATTTGCCGCCGGCGGGATCGTCGACATGCCCGGCAAGGATGGCGTTGGAACATTCCAGTCGCCGGGCGGACCGGCGAGGTTCCATGGCGTTGACGACGGCCCAAAGGGGCCGGGACCCAAGCTGGGCGAGCATACGGTCGAGGTGCTTACGTCTTTGGGATACGCGCCGGCGGACATCGAGGCGATGTACGCCAGCAAAGCGGTTGCGTGATCTAGACCGCGCCTAGCCGCGATCTTCCTGCAGGCCGAACAGCGCCATCATCAGGCTGCTGTTGAGCGCAGCCGTTCCAAGCTTTGCCTGAAGCAGCGCCGCCTGGTTCGACTGCTGGTTCGGCATCACGCCGGACGATACCAGCCCCGCGTCAGCCAGCTTCACGTCAACGCCGGTGAGCTTCGTGTAGAGCTGCGCCGGCGAGAGCTTTGCGCCGTCTGCACCGCTGAACACATTCGCATTGGCCAGCGCCGCGCGCGGGAACATGTCGGCGGCCATGCCGGGCTTGTTGTCACGCGCCGCTTCGATCAGGCGGGCCGCATCGCTCGGTCCCATGAAGTGCGCCGTATAGAGCTCCGCTGATGTCGCTTCACGGCCCAGCTTCTTCGCCAGGATCTTGCCGTTCTCGCCAGCCAGCTCGCCAGCCATCGTTGCGGACAGACTCGCGTCCTTGCGAAGTTCGAGCATCTGTTCGCGCGAGAGGCCGTCGGTGTTCACGCCATGCTTCGCGCCATAGCGCTCCAGCATGTTCACCCATGTCTCGTTGGTGAACTGGAAGAGGCCCGTAGCGGATGAGGTGGAAGCCTTCGCGCCCGGATCGAAATTGCTTTCGCGCTGCGCCGTCTTCACGAGGTAGTCGAAATCCGCGCCCGTCTTGTTCGACGCCGTCTTCAGCGCGCTCATGACCTGAGCGCGTTGCAGAGCCTTCGGAGATGCGCCGATGGAATCGGTCACGAGCCAGGGTCCTTGTTCAGGCCCCTAGCTCGCTGGAGTATGGTTAGTGAGGGGTTAATTTCTTCCGCGACTAACTGCCGAGGGCAGGGTGCCTAGCTGTCGGACTTCGGAGACATGCCGAAGTGTACGCCCAGTTCCGCCAAGCGCTCGGCATCGCGCCAGTGCACGTTCTCGGCGATCAGGGCGATCCCGTCGGCGCAGGCAACTTCCAGGCGCGTCATCGGGATTTCCATGGCTTCGCAGCGCGACGGGTCGAGGCGAACAGCTTCGAACGTCATGCGGGCGCGTGCGCCCATCGGCGTGCGCCAGGATTTGCGGGCATCGAGGCCAACGCGGAAGCCACGGCGGCGGAACGCGTCCACGCGGTCCAGAGCGAGGTCTTCGAGGGCCGAAACCGAGGCATCGCAGAAGTCGATGCGGATTTCCTGCGGCAGGATGCCAGCGCGTGCAGCGCCGGCTTCGGCGGCCATCGGGCCATCCTTGTCAGCCAGCGCAGCCATCGGGGCCGAGATCGACAGCGGGCGCAGGTCGAGACCCGTATCGTGCGCAATGCGAGCAGCCAGCTCGATCAGGTCGCCAAGCCAGGCAGCGGCCGACGGATGGGCGGCGTCCGAGAAGTGGCGCAGCTGGGCGGTGTCTTCAAAAGCAATGTCGGCCTCGGCATGCATGCCATAGGCGGCGCCGTCCGCCATGCGCAGCACGGGGCGGAAGCGGAGCTTGGGGCGGCGCGCCACGGCGGCTTGGGGCTCGTTTACGACGAGACGCAGGTGCGAGGCGCGCGCTTGGGTCATTGCAGGGTTCCGGCTGAGGTGGTGTGTTGCAGCCTGTATGACAGAACAGCCTGAAAGCTGGCCGAAGCCGGACGATGCAATTTAGAGCAAATCCCGAGACCGCGTTGGCATCCCGTTTTTCAAGGTTAGGAAGTGGTGAATGAGCCTCGAAGCCGACCAACCCAAGCCTGCCTCCACCGTTGTTCTGGTTCGGGATTCACTGGAAACGCCGCAAACGCTGGAAGTTTTGATGGTCCGACGCAGCGCGGGCATGGCGTTCGGGGCCAGCGCCTGGGTGTTTCCCGGCGGCAAGGTGGCGGCTTCAGACGCCGATCCAGCCTGGGATGACCTCTCTGATGGAACCTACGAACATTACCAGCGGTCCCTGCGTATCGCAGCGGCACGGGAAGTTTTTGAGGAATCCGGCCTGATGCTGGCGACGCGTGACGGGCGGGAACTCGACGCCAATGCCAGCGCCGGGTTCGACGCCATGCGGAGCGCAGTGGAGGCGGACCCGGCACTTCTCATAAAACTGGCGCGCGAAGCGAGTCTGCGGCTGACGTTGGACCGGCTCATTCCCTTCGCGCACTGGATCACGCCGAACTTCGAGCCGCGCCGGTTCGACACCCATTTCTATCTCGTTCATGCGCCCGCCGATCAGGTCGTGCGCCATGACGGCCGCGAAGCGGTGGATCACCAGTGGGTGGCCCCGCAGGAGCTGCTGGAGCGGCGCAAGCAAGGTGGCGCAAAGCTGATGTTCCCGACGCGCCTGAACTTGGAAGTTCTGGCGCGTTCAAGCACTGCGGCTGAAGCCGTGGCTGCTGCACGCGCGCGAGAAGTCGTGACGGTGGAGCCGCGCGTTGAAGAGCGCGCCGACGGCAAGGTGCTCGTGATCCCGGCTGAAGCCGGCTACGGCCTGACCGAAGAGCGCATGCAACAGATTATGGCTTAGCCCGGAGAGGTCCGGAACTCAGGCTCGCGGAACCGGCGCTGCGACATCAGCCGTCTGCTTGGCGATGATTTCCTTGGTCTGCATTTCGAGTTCGGCCACCAGAGCAAGGCCGACCGGATGGTCCGCGCCTTTGATCTTGCCAAGGATTGCAGCCTTCACGGCGTCGACGTGAGCTTTAAGCAGGCGGTCCGGCGCGGTGATATCGCCGTGCTCGTCGCCCGTAAGCTTGCAAAGCGTGGCGCAGATACGACCAACCAGCGGATAGCCATAGGTCGGGGCCAGACCTTTGAGGTCATGCGAGCGGCGTTGAAGTTCGTTCTTGGCAGCGGCGGTGCCAGGGGCTTGTTCATAAGCCGCCCAAGCTTCCAGCAAGCGCGCGAGCTCTTCCTGAATCCATTCAGCGAATTGGTCGGACATCTTCTCAAGCGCGGCTTCCGCTTTTGCGATGGCGTGCTGATCGAGCGCCGGCAGTGCGCCACCAACCTTCGTCTTGAGGGTGTTTGGAGGTGTGATGACCTCGATGGGCTTTTGTCTAGGCATTCCCGTCCCCTGTGTGTCGGCGGGTGTGTCGATGCGCGCGAGGTGCGGATGATACTATGGTGTTGAGAATGTTAATAAACGACTGACTCGTGGCGACCCGGCAATTGGCCTGGATCGCTTTTGATCAGAACTTCGCGCCCAGCGACGCTACCCAACCTTTCTCCTCGAATTTTCCCGATATTTCCTCACGCCAGCCAAGGCCAATCCGGAAGTTACCGATGTCGTGGGAGAGGCTGGCCTCAGCCTTTGTGGACAGGCTGCCGCTGCCACGTTCGTCCCAGGCCTTGAGGATTAGATTCCATTTCGGAGCGAACGTGAGGCCGGCCGAGATTTCCGTGATCTGCCGGTCGCAATCGCCGCGAGAGCGGCTTGCTGCCTCGGCGTTGACGAAGCCCTCGCGACCAAACAGCGAGAACGATGTTCCCAGCGCCGCGCGAAGTTCGAGGCCCGCGTCCTGACATTCGGGCCCTTCAACCGCTTCGCCGCCGAGTATCGAGGCCTGCAGTGCGAACGAGGCGCGATCGGTCAGTGCGAAGGCTTTCAGAACGCCAACCTGAAACGCGGTGCGGTCGTCGTGGAAATCGCTGATCCGGATTTCGCTCTCGATCTTGGCGTTGACCGCCCAGTTCCCACCGAGCCCGGCCTCGATCAGATCGTCAGCTCGCCAGGATTCACCGAAGTCTCCGGTCTCGTGCGAAACGGCAGCGAACCATTGCTGCACGCCCTCCGCTACCGCCCAGGCGCCCGCATGCGCAGGCTGCGTCAGTGTCGTTGTACCGGCCAGCAAAAGCAGGCTGCGCGAAGCCGCGCGACGTCCCCCAACCATCTATCCCCCAACTCTACGTCGTCAGTCCTTATGTGTCGTAGCCCGGCGACTCGCGATCGAGTTTCCGCAGGCAGCCCGGCCAGGCCAGCATCGCGCCGATGCCGCTTGCCATCGCCTGCTGCTGTTTCACCGTTTCAACTGCATCATCCGGCGCCATACGAATGTGCTCGCGACCTTGCGCCGATGCCATCACCTGGATCGCGCACGCGCGCTCCAGATAGAAAATCGTCATCCAGCACTGGGCGGCAGTCTCACCGACCGCCAGCGTGCCGTGGTTCCACAGCATCAGCGCGTTCTTGTCGCCGATGTCGCGTACCAGGCGTTCGCGCTCGCCAAGGTCCAGCGCGATGCCTTCATAATCGTGATAGGCAAGGTTCGGCAGCACGATCAGCGCGTGCTGGCTGATCGGCAGCAGGCCTTCCTTCGTGGCGGCGACAGCGATGCCGGCATCCGTGTGCACGTGCAGGACGAACTTCGCATCCTCGCGCGCCGCGTGAATGGCGGAGTGGATCGTGAAGCCCGCCGGATTGATCATGTACTCGGTCGGCTCAACGATATTGCCGTCGAGATCCACCTTCACGAGCGAAGACGCCGTGATCTCGTTGAAGAAATACCCGTAAGGGTTGATCAGGAAGTGGTGCTCAGGCCCCGGAACGCGCGCCGAGATGTGGGTGAAGATCATGTCGTCCCACCCGTACAGGGCGACCAGTCGGTAAAGCGCTGCAAGTTCTACGCGCGCTTTCCATTCTTCCGGGCTGCACCGGCTCTTAACGCTGACAAGCTTGAGGTCATCGGCCATGAGAGGTCTCCTGTGGGGTCAGCTTATGGCGCCCGGAAAAGAATGTCATTCGGTCGTCTTTTACCTATTTCGCCTCTATAGCTGGGCGCCGTAGCGGGACTTTTACCCGGGACTGAAGCATGGCCGACCCCAAGATCCACTTCACCGCATCTGCGAAGCCGGAGGCCCGGCAGGCGCTCGAGGCGATGACGCGCCGCTATGGCCAGACGGCCGCCAGCAAGGCCGATGTCATCGTCGCTCTGGGCGGCGACGGCTGGATGCTCGAAACCCTGCGCGGCCGCTATGCCGACAAGCTGCCGGTTTATGGCATGCACCGGGGCACGATCGGCTTCCTGATGAACGAATACGACGAGGCTGGTCTGCCAGACCGCCTCAACAACGCTGTGCGTGCTGTCATCCATCCGCTTGCGATGACCGCCGTCAGCGTGAAGGACAAGGTCACACACCTGCAGGCGATCAACGAAGTCTCGCTGCTGCGCCAGACCGCGCAGACCGCCAGGCTGCGTATCCTGGTCGATGGCAAGGAGCGTCTCGCCGATCTCACGGCCGATGGCGTGCTGGTCTCAACGCCTGCTGGCTCGACCGCCTACAATCTCTCCGCGCACGGACCGATCCTGCCGATCGGCGCCAACCTTCTCGCGCTGACCCCGATCTCGCCTTTCCGCCCGAGGCGCTGGCGCGGCGCGCTGCTGCGCCATGATGCACGTGTCGAGATCGAAGTGCTCGATGCCGATCGCCGCCCCGTGGCTGCATCGGCCGACACGCAGGAGGTCCGCGATGTCGCGCGCGTCGAGGTCCGCGAGGATCATGGCAAATCGCTCACCATGCTGTTCGATGAAGGTCATGCCCTCGACGAACGCATCCTGCGCGAGCAGTTCTCGCTCTAGCGTCGGCTACGGCTTCCGGCTTTCGATCAGCAGGTAGGCGATCAGCGCGTGGCGCTCTTCGTCCTTCTTGATGCCGTTGAAGAACATCGCCGTGCCCGGCACAAAGCCTTGCGGCGCCAGCAGCCATTGCTCCACCAGATCCGGCGTCCATTCCTTGTGCTCGAAATTCTTCAGCGCCGGCGAGTAGTTGTAGCCCGGCGCGTTGCCCGTGCCGCGCTCGAACACGCCGTGCAGGTTGGGTCCGACGAGATTGCCCTTGCCCGCCGCCACATAATGGCACGAGGCGCATTGGCGTCCGAAGATGCTCTTGCCCGCAGCAATGTCGGCCGTGTCGTACGGGGGCGGCAGCTCAGCCTGTGTCGGCGCCGGAACGGTCGGGGCTGCGGGTTCAGCCGGAGCGGGCGCTTCGCCGCCGCAGGCCGACAACGCCAAAGCGCCGGCCAGAACTGCAGAAATTGCTAAACCAGACCGCATAAAAGCCTCGCAGCTAGGGCACCCATTCAGGATTAACCGCTAATGCGGTATCCGGGCTCGCCGATTGCATCGGCAGCGCCAGATCTTTCAGAACATTCGGTTCCGCAAGGGAATATCGCAAAATGACGCTCTCCAGCTGGAAAACCGTCCAGGCCGAATACCAGCGCCTGACCGCGACCCCTCTGCAGGAGACCGCCAAACGCGCCAATCTGGACGCTTTCATCTGGACCGCGCCCCATCTTGAAGCGGACGTCGGCAAGCAGCTGATCGACGAGGCTGCCCTGGCCGCCCTCCAGTCGCTGGCCGTCGAGCGGGGCCTCAAGGACAAGATCCGAGCTCTGTTCGCGGGCGAGATCGTCAACGTTTCCGAACACCGCCCGGCGCTGCACTGGGCGCTGCGCGGCAACGGCAAGGGCATCCTGGCCGCCGAAGCCATGGCGCGCGAAGCCGAGAAGGCCGCAGCCTTTGCAAAAAAGGCAGCCAGCGGCGGCCTCGGTTTCACCGTCAAAACCATCCTGCACATCGGCATCGGCGGATCGGACCTCGGCCCGCGCCTGATCTGGGACGCGCTGCGCGACTACGCCACCAATGGCCCGAACATCCGCTTCGTCGCCAACGTCGACCCGGAAGACTTCGCGGAACAGACCGCCGATCTCGACCCGAAAACAACGCTCGTCCTCGTCGTCTCCAAATCCTTCAAGACGCCCGAGACCGCTTCCAACGCGCTGCTCGGCCGTGAGTGGCTGGTGAAGGCGCTGGGCGAGGCCGAAGCTAACAACCACCTCGCAGCCGTTTCGTCCGCCCCCGACAAGGCGAAAGCCTGGGGCGCCGCCGAAGACCGCATCTTCCCGATGGATGAGAGCGTCGGCGGTCGTTACTCGGTCTGGTCGTCAGTCGGCCTGTCGCTGCAGATCGCACTCGGCGCCGATGTGTGGAACCGCTTCCTCAAGGGTGCTGCCGAGATGGACGCGCACTTCCGCGACACGCCGCTCGAGAGCAACGTGCCCGCGCGCCTGGCCATGCTCGACGTCTTCCGCCACACGGAGAGGACCGGCGCGCCGACCCGCACCGTGCTGGCCTACGCACACCGCCTGCGCAAACTGCCGGACTTCCTCCAGCAGCTCGAAATGGAATCCAACGGCAAGAATGTCTCGGACGCGCCGGGCGGTCTCATCGGCCTCACCGCGCCGATCACCTGGGGCTCGGTCGGCACGCTTGGCCAGCACTCCTTCCACCAGCTGCTGCATCAGGGCTTGCGCGATAGCTCGATCGAATTCGTCGCCGCTCTCAACGCGGGCGCTGGCGACAAGGGCCGGGGCCGAGCCCTGCTCGCCAACGCCTTCGCGCAGGCAGAAGGGCTCCTCGGCGGACGCAGCCGTGAAGTTGCCGAGAAGGAACTCCTCGCCAAAGGCATGTCGCCCGAAAAGGCCAAGGCCCAGTCGGTCCACATGCACATGGAAGGCGGCCGCGGCTCCACCACCATCCTACTCAACGATCTCTCCCCCGAAAGCGTCGGTGCGCTGATCGCCCTCTACGAGCACCGCACATTTGCTGCCGGCATCCTCTGGGGCGTCAACCCGTTCGACCAATGGGGTGTCGAACTCGGCAAGGTGCTCGCCGAGCAGCTGGACAAGGCCATCGCTGGCGAAGACCCCGGCCAGCGCGATCCCTCCACGCTGCGCCTCGTTTCGCGTGCAAGAAAAACGCACGGCTAGTTGCGTCTGCTGGACATCCCGTTGATCTCGGCCAAGAACGGAAAGTCGAGGGGGTGTCCCATGCGTCTCACCGCAATCGCGCTAGCCATGTTCGCGGCAGCCTGCGTCTCCGCGCCGGATACGACACCGATCAACCGCACGCTCACCGAACCGCCCGCGCCGCCTGTCGAAATCGAGCTTGGCGTCGATGGCGATGCGATTGCTCTGGCTCTCTCGGGCGGAGGCGCGCGCGCCGCATCCTTCTCGCTGGGCGTGCTGCTGCAACTGCGCGACATGAAGGGCGCCGATGGCCGCGCGCTGATCGACAAGGTGGCGCTGATCACATCCGTGTCCGGAGGCTCGACCATCGCTGCATGGTTCGGACTGCACGGCGCAGCCGGCCTTGATGGCTTCCGTCCGGCCATGCTCGACAAGGACTGGCAGAGCCAGCTCCACACCACTTTCATGTCGTTCGACAACTGGCAGCGCCTGATGCAGGGCGGCGTCAACGGTCCGGACAAGCTGGCGAACTGGCTGAACACCGAAGTCTATGCCGGCGCCCACATGAAGGATCTGACCAACCATCCACGCGTCATTATCAATGCGGCCGATCTCTACAACGGCACGCCATTCGCGTTCGCCGCGCCATATTTCCAGGCGATCTGCAGCGATCTGGCGTCCGTCCGTGTGGCGGATGCGGTCGCCGCCTCCATGTCCGTTCCCGCGGTCTTCCGGCCCATCGTGGTAAAGCTGCCGGAAGGCGAATGCCCCGTGCCGCTGCCGGATCTGGTGGAGACGACAAGGCTTGATCGCACCTCGCCTGCGCTGCTGCGCGAGACGGCAACCGCCTTCCGCGCTTACCGCGATCCATCGCGCATGAAGTATCTTCACCTCACAGACGGGGGCATCGCGGACAATTTCGGCCTCTCCAGCCTGGTCACCATCCGGCGCGCAGCGGGCAAACCTTACGGGCCTTACTCCGCGCGCGACGCCGTAAAGATCCGCCGGATGACGTTCCTGCTGGTGAACTCCGAGCCAAACTCGGAGAGCGGTTGGGCGATGAAGCCCGAAGGTCCAGACGCGGTGCAACTCGTCGAAGCCCTGCTGAGCGCCGGCATCAACGCGCCCAAGCGCGCCGCCAGCGATGCCTTCGGCAGCGTACTGTCCGACTGGCAGCGTGATCTCATCGACTGGCGCTGCAAGCTGACACCGGAAGAAGCGCGCAGTCTCGGCGCTGGCGAAGGCTGGAACTGCCGCGACGTGCAGTTCAGCTTCGATACCATCTCGTTCGCGGACCTGCCGCCCGATCAGTTTGAGCGCCTCGGCGCCGCCGCCACGGCTGTCAGCCTGCCCAAGGCGCTGGTCGATGATCTGATCGCAGGCGGCCGTCGCGCCGTCGTCACAAACGATCTGGTGCAAACACTTACGAGGTAGTCGAGCGCGTTAGCTCGCCGGCGTCATGATCCGCACACGCGATTTGGCTGACCGTCCGGCTTCGTCCACCACGAACAGCTCGTAGAAGCCGGTATCGTTCGGCCGCCACACCGCATCGCCCGCCACATTGCGGGGCAGCGCCTTGCCATCGACATACCAGGCGAGCTTGCCCCGCCCCTCAGCCGCCAGCACGAACGAGGTGTGCTCCTCGTCCTTCCACACCTCTGCGCCATCTGGCGGGAAGAGAATCTGCGGTGGCGCATTCTGCCGCTCGAACCGCGCCAGCGCGGACGGCGGCGTATGGCTTCCGGCAATCTCTTCGCGCAGGGGCGGACCAGACGAGCGCCGAGGCGTGATCCGCGTCACCGCATCATAAACGTCGAACAGAACCGGCAGCGCCGCATCGCGCCCCGTGATGCCGGGACGCGGCGATGAATCTGCCCGCCCGATCCACACCACCACCGCATGTCCATTGCCAGTGCCCGCCGCCCACGCATCGCGGAAGCCGTAGGACGTGCCTGTCTTGAACGCGATCACCGGCGCTTCCTGCGTCAGCATCGCGGGCATCCGTCCTTCAGGCGCTGGTGCCGAGCCCAGAATGTCCACGATCTGTCGCGCCGACTGCGCGGACATGATCTGCGTCGCTTTCTCCGGCGTCTTCAGCGCCGCTTCCGTCTCCGCCTTCAGCCAGTGCAGCGGCAGCGCCCGCCCATGATCGCCCAGCGCCGCATAGAGCAACGCCACATCGCGCACCGTCATGCCCGCGCCGCCCAGCGCAATCGCTAGCCCTGCGTCCTCGTCGCCCGTCAGCGGCATCGAAAGATCAGCGCCCGCAAACGAAAGCGCCGCAGCAAACCGCTGCGCCCCCACCGCATCCAGCGCCGCCACCGCCGGCACGTTCAAGGAATGTTGGAGAGCCTGCGCCACCGTCACATCGCCCCGGAATGTCCGGTCGAAGTTATCCGGGCGGTAGGTCGCAAACCTGCGCGGAGCATCCGCAATCCGCGTATCGGGCGAGGCTACGCCATCATCGAACGCCATACCGTAGATGAATGGCTTCAGCGTCGAGCCGGGCGAACGCGGACGATTGGTCAGGTCGATCCACCCGCCCGCCGCCGCGCGCGTGGACGAGCCCGCCGCCGCGCGCACTTCGCGGCTGGCGATGTCCACCACCATGATCGCCACCTGCACGCCATCACGCGACGCACCCGCCGCGCGCTTGGCCAGCTGTTCCACTTCCTTCTGCAAGGCGAGGTCCAGCGTCGTCTCGATATTGTCCGGATCGCCCGCCCGCTTCAGCGCCTCTTCCGACGCGTGCCACGCCACAGTCGGGAAGTCGCGACGCTTGGGCGCGGGATAATCCGCCGACTCCGCGGCCAGATCCTTTTGAAACAGCCCCTGATCCGCCAACCGCATCAGCACGCGCTCGCGCGCAACGATTGCCGCTTCGGGACGCAAATCCGGTCGCCGCGCCTCAGGCGATTGCGGCAGGGCGATCAGCATCGCGATCTGGTCCGGCGACAGGTTATCCGGCTCCCGGCCAAAGTAGGCCCACGAAGCTGCCCGCACGCCCTCAAGGTTCCCGCCATACGGGGCAAGCGTCAGGTAAAGCTCGAGGATCTCGTCCTTCGAATACCGCCGCTCCAGTTGCCACGCGCGAAACGCCTCGATCAGCTTCGAGCCGATATTCCGCGGACGCGGCTCGAGCAGACGCGCCGTCTGCATCGTGATCGTCGATCCGCCCGACACGATCCGCCCGGATGTCACCAGCGACCCAGCCGCCCGTGTCAGCGCCGTGAAGTCCACGCCACCATGGCTCATGAAGCGCTTGTCTTCATATGCCATCAGCGCCGCAATAAAGTCGGGGTCCAGTTCCTCGACATGCGCACGCATCCGCCACTTGCCGTCATCGACCGGAAACACGCGCAGCACAGCCCCGCGCCGATCCATCACCACGCCGGAAACTTCCTGGAAACGCTTCAGCGGCGGCGGAAAGAAGAAGTCCACCGCCATCAGCGGCAGCAACACATACAGCACGACCAGCGCCGCCTTGCGCCACCACTCGGCCGGCCACCACCAGTTGCGCGGATTGAGATAGCGTAGCGCGCCAGATAGCGACTTAGCAGTCATGCTCATCGCAGACCCCAGCCATGCAGGTCCTACAGCTTGTCATCCCGGCCGCAGCGAAGCGGAGAGCCGGGACCCATTTTGATGCCGTCGTGCTCTCACAATGGGTCCCGGATAGCGCCGCTTCGCGACGCTTCCGGGATGACAACCATTGATCGACCGCGTGCATTTCTACCGCTTCGCAACCGTAACCGTCCGCGAGATCGTGCGGGCATACGTGTCCGGCTTGTACATGTCCTCCGCGACCACGCCCGGCATTGTGAACGTGCCCGGCGTCACCACGCGAACCATGTAGGCCACGGTCTCGCGCTTCTGGTCGAACAGGTCGAACGCCGCCACGAAGCGGTCATCCCGCGCCTCGGCGATGTTCGGCGCGAGCACTGTGCCGAGGAAGCGATACGGCCCGTTGGCGCCCGCATCTTCCGGCCGCAGCACAGCTTCGATCTCGAAGCCCGCCGGCAGCAGGTCAGCCACCACAACCGGCACCTTGCGCATCTCGGACCCGCCAACCGTGATCGCCACGATCAGTCGGTCGCCCTGGCGGAAGCTCGTGCCATCAATCGCTTGACCGCCCGGCGTCCACAGTTGCTTCAACGCCGTCATGCCATCCGCAGCCGGCGGCGGGGCCGAAGCGGGCGAGCCGCGCGACATAGCCGTCACCCACAATTGGCCCTGACCACGGTTCGTGAACACCGGCGGTGTCTGCACATCGCGCATTTTGTAGACGCCCGACGACAGCGTATCCGCCTGGCCCTGCACCGCGACATTCACCGCGGCCTGTCCACCCGAGAGCGCGTTGGCGGCGAGAAGAAGGAAGGCCTTCTCCTGCGTCGTCAGGCGATCCGGCTCCGGCAGGTCCTGCGCCACGCGCTGCGACAGGCGCCGCACACGGTCAGTCTGCTTGGCTTCCTGCGCCAGCGCGAGCACGCCAGCGAGGTCGCGGCGGGACGTCTGATACCAGTCGCCCGTATTGGTGTAGCCGATCGCAGCCTCCGCCTGATCGAAGGCAGACTTCGAGCGGGCATTGTCACCGATCATGTAGAGCGCCGCCGCGATCTGCGCCTTGGCCAGCGGGTCCGCAATGCGGCTCAACCGATCATCGTGCAGATAGCGCAGGCGCGACTTGTCCATGCGCCCGGCCTTCGCCAGCACATAGGCCGCATACGCCACCGAACGATCCATCAGCTTCTGCTCGGTGTCGTTGGTGTAGCGGCTCTCATAGACTTCGAAGTCATAGCTCGAAGAATACCGGTTCTCGCGAACCGCAAACTCCTCAAGCGCGTCATAGGCTTTATCGAGCGCCGCATCCGGAACAACGAAGCCTGCCGCCTTTGCGCGGAACAGGAAGTCCGTCGCATAGGCGCCCAGCCACGGCGTCGAAAGTGCGTCGCCGGTCCGCCACAGACCGATCGCGCCATCCGCACCCTGCCGGTTCAGCAGCGTGGAGATCGCCTCCTGGATCTGCGCCTTCATGTCGCCCGGCGTCTTGCGCCCGGCCAGCGCCGCGATCTGGTTGGCGTACAGTAACGGAAGTGCGCGGCTGGTGATCTGCTCGGTGCATCCATACGGATACTGGTCGAGCGAGTCATACAGCGCCGCCGCATCCATCGGGATGGGCGAGAACGACACCTGCACATAGCCTGACCCCGGCACGAACGAGCTCAACGAGCCCGCATCCGGAGCAAACGTCCCGCCCGCCGGAATGGTCGTGCGGCGAACATAGCTCGCCGGCATCCACGCCGAACGCGTCTGGATCGGATACGAACGCTGCACCGAATAATTGCTCGGGCCCGAAACGTTGAACGACACGTTCGAGATGCCCTCAGCTGCCGCCGAGAACGTCGCGTCGATGTCGCTGCGCTGGCCCTTGTTGAGGTTGGCCGACAGATTGCCCGTCACCGCGCGAACAGGCGCAGTCGCCTGGATCGCAGCGTTGTAAGCTCCCGCAGCGCCTTCCACGTTATCCAGCGTCAGCGTCGCCGTCGCCGTATCTCCCGGCGCAAGGAAGCGCGGCAGAGCCATCAACGCTGGCACCTGATCGCGCACCGTCACGGGCTTCGAAGCGCCGCCAACGCCGACGTTCGACCAGGCCACAGCCATCAGCCGCAGCTCGCCATTGAACGCGGGCACGTCGAACGTGATCGCCGCCTTGCCGCCGCTCAGCTTCACCGGCGCAGACACCATCACAACCGATTGCGTCGGCACGACGGTCAGACCCGCCCCCCCAATCTGGTCGCCGCCCTGGCGAATATTGCCGGCCGCGCCCTGGTTGGGATCGAGCAGGCGGCCATAATCGTCGCGCAGCTCCACGCCCAGACGGCGCTTGCCGAAGAAGTAGTCAACCGGATCAGGTGACTTGAAGCCGGTGAGAAGAAGGATGCCCTCATCCACCGCCATCAGCTGCACATAGGCATCGTCGCTCGGGCCCTTGGCCGCGATGTTCACCGTCATCTTGGTGTTCGGCCGCTGAACGGCAGGCGCCGTCAGCTCAAGCGCAAACGTCCGAGGCTTGGTGTCGACCGCGATGTGGGCGACGCCCACAGCGCGCCGCGGCTTAGGCGTCTTCACGGCATCGCGCGGCGTATAGACCGTCGCCATGACATAAGCGCCCGCGCCCCAGGCCTTGGTGACCGGCAGCTTCACGCGCGTGCCTTCGTTCGCCTTCACCGTGATGGTGCGCGACGTGATCACGTTCTCCGACGCGACAACGATCTCCGCTTCGCCCGCATAGGGCGCAACAATCGTCACATCGACATCATTGCCGATCGCAGGCAGCGCATCCGGCACCTGCACGCGCACGCGGTCCGGCGCTTCCACGCCATCAACCGGCTGGCCGCCCCAGCCAGACCAGAAGGCGTAGGAAGCCTCCCCGCCATTGGCTTCCTCGGTCAGGTAGAGTTCGAAATCGCCGTAATCGAGCGCCCGCGTCTTCAGGGAGCCACGCTGGCCTTCGCCGATCTTCAGATTGCCGGTTTCAAGCTCGACAACCCGGCGTGACTGGCGCCACTGCCACTCGCCGCCATCGGCGCGATACCAGTCATACTTCCAGTCGATGCGCACGAGGCGCCAGTTGATCGTGGCCGCTTTCAGCGCGCCAAGGCGATCCACCGACACAACCTCAAAGCTGGCTGCTTCGCCTTCCTTCGACGAACGATCATCAAACGCCGGCTTCACGCCGACATAGCGCGCCTCTGGACGATACGAGACGCGCACGTCGTCCCGAACCGCCCGGCCGCCCGGCTCGATCGCCGACACCACGGCGCGCAGGCGCAGGGGGCGGGACGAGGTGGCGTTCTCGGCCGCATGCGGGTCAAGCGAGATGATCGCCTTTCCGGTCGAGTCCGTGTTCTGAGACGCAAGATCGAAGGTCGATTCACGGAACTCTTCATTGTGCCGTCCGAACACGAAGCCTTTCAGATCCGGGAACGGGTTCTGGTCGGTCTCGACCCGAACGTTTCCTTCAACCGGCAGGTCAGCGCCCGGCGCGCCATAGAGGAAACGCACATTGGCCGTGATCGGGCGCGTCTCATTGGCCCGCATCGGTGTCTTGTCATCCGCTGTCAGGTCGAGCGCGATGCGTTGCGGAACGAAGTCTTCAACCGAGAAGCTCTGGCCGCCGATAACGCCAACGCCATCCACCTCGGTCGAAATCCGCCAGTTGCCGCGTGCAGCGGTACGCGGAACATCGAATTCATAGGTGATTGCGCCATTGGTCTTCTTGGCGTCCTTGAAGCGCACGCGACCCGCTTCCAGCCCGTTCGGGCCATAAACGATAACCGAACCCGGCCGGTTGTTGGCCGCGTTCGCGGCTGCATCGCGGATCAGCGAGGTGATGAACACCTTCTCACCCGGGCGATAAACGCCGCGCTCGGTATAGACGAACGCGTCCGCAGCTTGCGCAGGCGCGCGTCCGCCAATGTCGCGCTCGGTCAGGTCAACCGGCGAGCGGTCGAGATCGAGGATCGCAAAATCGCCATTGGGCGCATAAGCCATCAGCATGCGCGGGCTGACATTGCCTTCGCCACGCATGATCGGGCCGGAGAAGTTCACGCGGCCCGAACCATCGCTGTCGCCACGCGCCAGGATTTCGTTGTTGCGCGCCACCAGCTCCAGCTTCACGCCCGAAACCGGCTTGGCCGATTGCAGCGACCGCACCGTCGCCGACATGCCGTCATTGCCGGTATAGGTTGTGAGAGCGAGATCGGTAATGACGAGCCAACGCTTCGCCTTCGCGGCATTGTTCGGCACTTCGCTCGAAGCGCTCAGCTGGTCCAGCTCGACGAAGTAAGCGCCCGGCTTCAGCTTCGGCACTGCCTTGGCGATCGGGAACACCGTCGTCTTGGCCGTGTTGGGCGAGGCTGGCGTATCCAGCTCACCCGTCCACACCGGCTCGGCGACGTCATAAACGTCGGAATTGTAGTCCATGTATCCCCAGCCGCCCTGGCTATGCGAATAGCCCTGGCTGATGGTCTTGAAGGCAAGCGCGCGATCCGTGATGCGCGAGATCGTCACCTTCACCTTGTCGACGTTCACCGTCTCAAGGCCCAGACCGTCCGCATCAATGCGCGGCAGGATCACGCCATCGCCCTTGAAGCCGACGTAAGCAGGGCGATCGCCGAACGAGATGCCCACCGTCTCGTCGAACGCCAGCGTGCGTCCATCATTGGCGGGCAGGCCGGAACGGATCTTGACCTCGCGATCCGTACCAAACGTCAGACCGCCCAGGCAGAGGTTGGCGCCTTCCGTCTGCAGCGCAATCTGCGGGCCCCGGCCCATATCAAGGAACGGACGATAGTCGGTCGAAGGATTGAGCGTGGAGGAGAAGGTCAGGCAGGCGCGGGGCAGGTCTTTCGTCACATCGATCGAATACCGCACGAACTCGAACTCTTTCGAGCCTGCGCCAGCACGCGCCGCATCGGCTTTGCGCGTCTCAAGCTGAGGACCCTGGTCCTTGCCGATAACGACTGCCGCGTCGCTGCCCTTGCCGGGTCCGCCGCATGCCTGAAGAGCAATAGCCGCAACAATCCCCGCCGCCGCAAGCGAAAGCCCGCGCCAGATGTTGTTCGTCCCCACGACGTCCTCCTGAGTCCCCAGCCCAATTCCTGTGCACGTTCACATTATCGCGTGCGCAGGCAGGCGATAGGGAGGTAAAGCCGGAAGCTGCTGAAAAAGTGGGAGTTGTTCCGTCAACTGGCCGAAGCCTGCCGTCACGGCAAACAAGCCATGGTGCCGCGTGAGGGGATTGAACCCCCGACCTTCGGTTTACAAAACCGCTGCTCTACCGCTGAGCTAACGCGGCCCGCGGATCACGGGGGAATAGGCGCCGCAGCGATCCTGCGCAAGCCCCAC
>Ga0116156_10000779_pt1 | contig 32884 bp, 27 predicted proteins | sample AD_UKC045_MetaG_FD_89891 | JGI IMG/M metagenome (GOLD analysis project Ga0116156, IMG submission 89891) | Active sludge microbial communities of municipal wastewater-treating anaerobic digesters from USA - AD_UKC045_MetaG | ecosystem: Engineered > Bioreactor > Anaerobic > Digestate | place: USA...
AATAATTCCAGTAAGCAATGGAAAAGAAGCGGTTGAAAAAGTTTTATCCGAAAAACCGGATTTAGTCATACTCGATATTCAGATGCCTGGAATCAATGGAATAGAAACGCTCGATGAAATATTGACGTATAATAAACAATTGCCGATAATACTTCATTCCGCATACTCGAATTATAAAGATAATTTTATGAGCTGGGCGGCAGACGCTTATATAGTAAAGTCGTCGAATCTGGACGAACTAAAAAAACAGATTATTAAAATACTAAAAAACAGAGGAATCATTTAATTCAATGATATTTGTTCTTAAACGTTTATTTTTGGGATTTTTTTTAATAGCTTTAGCCGCGTCCGCTTTGCTGATTTCAGATTTGGACAGACGCGTTGTTAAAAAGGAAGTTAAAATTCATAAAATCGCGCTGTTCATTTTTTCATCCAGGCCAACGCTTGAAGACGGTCAAAAAGGAGTAATAGACGCTCTTGCTGAAAACGGTTTTGTTGAAGGAGATAATATTTCAATAAGAAAATATAACGCCGAAGGCGATATGAATGTGGCAAATTCTATCGCTAAAGAGATTACAAGCGGGATGTTCGATATGGCAATAACGTTGTCGACGCCGTCGCTGCAGACTACGGCAAACGCCAATAAAACCAATAGAATACGGCATATTTTCGGCATAGTAACTCATCCGGCGGGAGCCGGAGTGGGAATAAGCGAAGAACCTTTATCGCATCCGGATTATATAGCTGGATACGGAACTTTTCAGCCGGTAGACGAAGTTTTCGAACTTATAAAAAAAATAAACCCTGATTTAAAAAAAGTCGGCGTGGTGTGGACTCCTTCGGAAGCGTGCTCGGCGGCATGTCTTTCAAAAGCCAGAATTATCGCCAAAAAATTAAACATTGAATTGCTTGAGTCGACAATTGATAATTCTTCGGCAATATACGAAGCGGCTTCCGCGCTTGTTCAGCGCGGAGTAGAGGCGATATGGATTGGCGGAGATAACGTGGTCGAGCTTGGAGCGTTTTCCGTTATCGAAGCGGCAAAAAAAGGAAAAATACCGGTATTCACAAATAATACCGATCATCTGAAACTCGGTTCGTTTTTATCGCTCGGCGCGAATTATTATAATGTTGGCAAAGAAACGGGACGGCTTGCGTCCGAGGCTTTGAACGGAACTCCGTTGTCTTCAATGCCGATAAAAAATATGACGCCGCCGCAACTCGCAATAAATTTGAAATCTCTGGAAAATACAAAAGGCAAATGGCGCGTTCCCGAAGATATTTTAAACTCGGCGGATATTATAGCGAATGAAGATGGAAAAGAAATTATTAAGAACAATTCGGCTGTAAACAAAAACACAACGGAAATTTTTAAACCGCAAAAAAAATGGAATCTGGCAATTTTACGTTATACTGAAACGCTCAATTCAGACGAAGCGATTGATGGAATAAAGAAAGGTCTTGCGGATAAAGGTTTGAAACAAGATGAAAACTACGATTTAAAGATTTTATCGGCTCAAAACGAGTTAACCGTTTTGAATTCGTTAGTAAGTTCTTTGGAAAATAATAAACCGGATTTAATTTTTACAATAACCACTCAAGCCACTCAAGCCTTAATAAAAAAATTCGGAGGGACGAATGTTCCGATAGTGTTTTCATATCTTGCCGACCCGAAACTTGCAGGGTTAGGAGAATCGAACGAAAAACATATATCGAATGTGACCGGCGCGTGGACTACCTGCGATTACGAAAACACGATAAAATTATTGGTAGAGCTTATGCCGGGCATAAAAAAAATTGGGACATTATATTCCACAAACGAACTGAACTCGGATTATCATTACAACAATTTGTTGGGTTACGCAAATAAAGCGAAGATTGAGTTTATTCGAATAGGAGTGAATACGTCCTCGGATATCGCCGACGCAGCTACCGCATTGTGTTCTAAAAAAATCGACGCCGTTTTACAGGTCATGGATAATCTGACGGACGTTTCATTTGCAAAAATAAGCGACGTATGTAAAAAACAAAAAATTCCGATTTTCGGGTTCTCGTCAAGCAACGTTGAAGACGGAGCAATTCTCGCCTTATGCCGCGATTTTTATACCGGCGGACTTGAAGCGGCTTATTTAGCCGATAAAATTATTAAAGGAATGAATCCCGCCGACATTCCGTTTAAACCTATTTTAAAAAGCAATCTTGAAATTAATGCGGAATCCGCCAGATATTTCGGTTTGAAAATTCCGGAAAAAATATTAAAACAAGCCGAAAAAATTCATAACATAACTTATTGATTTTTTATTGATGCAATTGTAAAATAATTTTGGTTTAAAAACGATTTATATTAAGGAAAACAAATTGAAAATTAAAATTTGTCTGGGAACGTGTTGTCATTTGCTTGGAAATTATGAAATCATTGAGAAACTTGAAGAACGCGGATTGAATAATAAAAAAAATATTGAAATAATTGCCGCAACCTGCCTTAATTATTGTAAAGACGCAGAATTGAAACCGCCGTTTATTGAAATCGACGGTCAAATAATACAAAACGCAACCATTGACGCGGTGGTAAGTTATTTAAACGAAAATAGCGAAACCAATTAGAACTCAGTTTGCGAGATTCTTATAAAAGATAAGAGAAAAGGAGTAGTGTTTTTTATTAACCGCTTAATGGTTTTTAAAGATATGCTTGAATAATAAAAAAATAGGCGGCTGAGTTTTAGCGTCTTATCAAAAATATTCTTGCTTTTTCGGCAAAAATATTTTTGATAAGATTAATAGTTTTTCCGCGAATGCGGCTTATGGTTATATAAGATTTTTTTAAGGCATCGAAATCGGAAATTACATGACGGGAATTTAATATGTTTTATTTAACGGAAATAACGGTTATTAAACGCAGAATATTGACTTTATTATGCGAATATTTATTAAACGGCGAATATGAAAAAATAAGAGATATTCCTTATATAATTAGCGGTTATAAAAATAAACCTTATAGATGTTGCATATATCACGACAGGGCGATCTCGGCTGACAGAATAAAAACTTTGCTTGGACTCGACGAAAAAAAATACGGAAACATAAGCTGGAGCGATTGCATAAAAGAAGCGATTTCGTCAAAAAACGAAATGCCTTATATTTATGTGATGTCCGAGGCGTGTCACGAATGTCCGCAAAAAAGATATTATATAACCGAAGCCTGTCAGCACTGCGTGGCGCATCCCTGTAAAATGAATTGTCCTAAAAACGCAATTGAAATAAGAGCCAACCGCGCCGTTATCAACGAGGATTTATGCGTCGAATGCAGTCTTTGCAGCAAACTATGTCCGTATCATGCGATTATTGAAGTAAGCAGACCTTGTGAAAATTCCTGCCCTGTCAACGCTATAAAAACCAATAAAGAAGGCGTCGCCGAAATAGACGAATCAAAATGCATATTATGCGGAAGATGCTTGCTAAGCTGTCCGTTCGGGGCAATAGTGGAAAAAAGTTCGGTCAAAGATTTTATTCTTGATTTGAAACAAGGAGTTAAATTTAACGCTATACTCGCTCCCTCTATAATTGGGCAGTTTTCGCCCAAATCAAGCCTTGAACAAATAATAACTTGCTTAAACGCGTGCGGATTTCAAGAAATAGCGGAAGCCGCTTCCGGAGCCGACGAAGCTGGAGATATTGAAAGTTCCGAAGCGCTTGAAATGGAAAAACACGGTTTAAAATTTTTAACTTCGTCTTGTTGTCCGTCGTTTGTGGACTGTATAAAAAAGCATTTTCCGAATTTGACGGAAAATATTTCCGCTACTCTTTCGCCGATGATTTTAACTGCGCGAACGTTAAAGCGAAAACATCCGGATTCAAAAATAGTTTTTATAGGACCCTGCATTTCCAAAAAGAAAGAAGCGGCGGAATATAAAGACAATTTAGTCGATTATGTCTTAACGTTTGAAGAAATCGCCTGCGTGTTTGCGGCAAAAAAAATCGACGTTTCCTCGCTTGAACGCGCGTCAATACCAGAGCCGGCGACAAGACAAGGCAGAGGATTTGGAGCCGCAGGCGGAGTAACTCAGGCGATTAAACATTATTTGTCTAAAAAAAATAAGGATTTTAAATTTGATTCTAAATTGATAAACGGATTAAATAAAGAAACTCTGAAAATACTTAAAGCGGCGGCGTTTGGAAAAACCGATTTCAATTTTATTGAAGGAATGTGCTGCGAAGACGGATGCATAGGGGGACCGGGTATAATTACAAAACCGCAGTTATCAAAAAAAATGCTTGAAGAACTTTTAAATAAAAGTTCTGATACCGAACCGCTGTCAAAATTACTAAAGCGAAATGGTTCGGTTTAATACTAATCCGCCGTTCTAAAAATTTTTTTCATAATTTTGAAAGCGGATTAGTATGAGGCGTAAGATTTAATATTGTTAAAATCAGTATTTTTTATAAAAGGATTTGTTTTTATACAAAAAACGAAATGTGATTTTTCGAATCTAAATCTATATGGAAACCAAAAAAAAAGAAAGTTTATATTTATGCGTAGGTTCGGCTTGTCATCATAAAGGCGCTTATTTTGTTTTGCCTAAATTGACGGAATTGCTGAATAAAAACGGTTATGATAATAGAATTGAATTAAAAGGCTCGTTTTGTTTGGGACCCTGCACTGATGGAATCGTCGTAAAATACAAGGAAAAACTTATTCTTAAAATTTCGCCGGAAAACGTCGAACAAAAGTTTTTCACTGAAATTGTTCCGGTTTTAAACGAAAATTAAAAAAACGCAAAGCGTTTTTTTTATAGCTTTTTCTGTTTGTCTGGCTTAAATTGACAATGTCAAAATAAATCGCGGAGATAATAGATATGGAAAATAAAAAATCTTTATGGGAGCTCTTATGGGATTACGACCCTAACGGTCTTGTTGTAGTAGACAGCCAATCGTTTAACATAAAAATAGCGAACCCTTCTTTCTGCCGTATGTTTAAAATTGAAAAAAAAAATGTTATTGGAAAAAATATCTCTGAAATACTTGAAAATTCTGGCGATTTTGAAAGGGCGCGCGACGAAAATATAGTGATGACAGGAAAAGAATCGCATTATCCTAAATTAAAATTGCATATAAAAGAATTGATATTTCCCATACCGGATGAAAATATTGTAGCTTGCATAATGGTGGATATTTCTCCCGAATACGCTCATAAACTTGATATGATGCGGTTAAAAGAAGAAACCATTGAAAAAGTCAATAAAGTTGTTGATAACCAAATGAAAGTCGCTCAGGAAATAGCGGGACTGCTCGGCGAGACAACTGCCGAAACAAAATCAAGCCTGTTAAAACTTGTCTCTATGCTAAAAAAAGACATAAGCTGAAAATTTCCGTTTTTGTATGTATGGCGGTTAATTATTTATGAATAAAAACAATTTTCAATGGATGCGCGATTTAAAAGATGAAGCGTCAAAATATCCGGATAAAGAACAATATCTGATTGACCGGTTATTTTATTCCGAAAAAAAAAATGAGGAATTAAAAAACCTTCTCGGCGAGTATAAATCCCCTGATAAAAAAATTCCGGTCATACTTAATCGGGAAAGAGCCGAAAAATTTATCGAGCTTCTCGACGACCTTATTACCGAGAGAAACGAACAAGTAATTGTAGACAAAATTATTAATGGATTGCATTCTGTTTTGGGATACGACAGAGTCGGGCTTATGTTTTATAATGAATCGACCGGAAAAATCGAAGGAATTCGTTCGATAGGTTTGCCGGAGGAATATATAAAATCTTTGAATATAGATCCTTCAGAAACAGCCGGCGAAAAAATGAGAAATTACGTAGCCAGATGTTTTACGAATAAAAAAGCGATTCTAATAACCGACAGATTCAAAGAAAAAAACTTCAACGTAAGAATGAAAGACGAATTAAGAATTTATTCGACTCAATACGCGGTAGCTCCGGTCTACGGAAAAACCAAAACTTACGGCGTTATCACCATAGCGGTTCAGCCGGATAACGAGTATTTTATGACAGAAAATGAGATTGTGATTTTAGAGTTCGTATCCCATCAAATAGGAATAATAATCGAGAATTCAATATTAAATTCGAAAATCGAAAAACTTTACAAAGACCTGATACTGACTTTTTCTAATCTTGTCGAGTTCAGGGACGAATGCACCGCGGGACATTGCAGCAGGCTGATATTATACGCTAAAAAAATCGGCGAAAAATTAAATATGTCCGTTTCGGAATTGCGCGAACTCGAGCTTGCTGCGGCGCTTCATGACATAGGAAAAATATGCACTCCGGATTCGATTCTTAACAAACCGGGAAAATTAACCGCTGAAGAATACGACGAAATAAAAAAACATTCCATAAAAGGAGCGGAGATAGTAAAACCTCTGAGCGAATATTTCAACGTTATAAACGCGATAAAATACCATCATGAAAGATGGGATGGAAAAGGGTATCCCGAAGGGCTTAAAGAAAAAAAAATTCCTTTTTACGCAAGGATATTGGCGGTAATTGATTCATTTGACGTTATGATAAATTATAGACCGTATAAAGAACCTATGACAATTATCGAAGCAAAAAACGAATTGAAAAAATGCGGAGGTTTTCAATTTGATCCTGAATTATGCGGTTTGATTATTGATATACCCGACGAAGAAATCCTCAAAATTCAGCAGGGATAATCCTGTTGATTATTTTTTCGATAAAGCTTTTAAAAGTCCTGCGGCGGAAGAACCGACGACTCGAATATTAAATTCTGATTTCAGCCGATTAATCCGCATATCGTCGATAAATATATCTTTCCCGTATCTCAGCGCTATGTCGGGAATAAGAACCGGAGAATTTTTATCCAATTTGTTTTTCGATTTGAGTTTTATTAGCGAACCGGCAATATCGGTTCCGCTTAACAAACCTGTAACCGTAATGTTTTTTCCGAAATATTTATTCTCTACGGATATAACGTTCAACAAAACTCCGGTTTGCGAGAATATATAATCCGATATTTTTTGCATAAATGCGGCGGAAATTTTTCCGGTAATCGCAAAAAAATTTTTACCCGCGTTTTCAATAATTTTGTTTTTGTATTTCTTTAATCCTGATTTTAATTCGCATTCAAATTTAGAACTTAATCCCACTCCGTTTTCTAATTGTGAAAAATCCTCGTAACATTCGTAATCCGGCAATTTTTTTTGGGCTAATATATAGAATTCATCAGACAAAAAAGCCAAACGCGTTTCATGCCATTTTAAACATTTTTTTTGAAATCTTTCAACCGTATCTACGATTTTTAAAGCTGCGCGTTTATCCACAGGTTTTAATCTTGTTAATCCATTTCTGAATTTTGTCAAACCGACCGGAACGATTGCGATTGATTTTACATATGGATATAATTTTTCCAAATCCGATAATGAACGGTTTATATCGTTATCGTTATATTCCGGAATAAGCACAATCTGGAAATTCATTTCAATTTTATTAGCCGCAAAATCCTTTAGCTTGTCCAAAATTTTAAATTTGTAATTTACGCCGAGAATTTTGCGTCTTATATTATCGTTTGTAGAATGGACGGAAATATAGAGAGGCGACAATCTCAGGGAAAAAATTTTATTATAATGTTTTTCGGAAAGATTCGATAAAGTTAAATAATTTCCGTATAAAAATGAAAGACGGTAATCTTCGTCTTTGAAAAACAACGAAGACCTTGAGGTTTCAGGATGCTGGTCGCAAAAACAAAAGACGCATTTATTTCCGCATCGCATTACTTTAAAATCGCTTAATTCGATTCCGAGATTGCCGGAAAAATCATTTTTAAATTTTAATTTTTTTATTTTGTTCGAATTTTTTTTTTTGAATTCCAAAAATAAAAATTTTTCATTCGACGCGGAGTAAAAAGCGTAATCTAAAAAATCGTCTATAACATTTCCATTAATTGAGATAATCGAATCGCCTGATTCTATTCCTGATTTTTTAAGAATCGAAAAATTTGATACGCTGGAAATTTCGGAACTCATAATCTTCTTAAAGACTTAAAACGTCTTTACTGGACATAATAACTGAAACTATATCTTCAAACTCTACTGGAATACCGGCGGAACATTTATGCGCGAGTTCATATTCGAGAAGAGCTTCTTTTTCAACGAGAATCTTAACGTTGAATTTTTCAAGAGTCTGTAATCTGTATATTGAAGAATCGTATAAAGAAGCGAGTTTTACCGCGTCTCTAATCAAAAGAATTTGAGAAGGAAATAATTCGGTTTGCAATATGGAACGAAAAAAATTATCAATGCTTTCAAGATTTTTTTCGGCGCTTCCAAGATAGCATCTTTGAAGAAGTATTATTTTTTTTGAAAATAATTGTTCTTGGTTGAATAAAGGTTTCGGAGCGGTATCTTCAAAAAAAGAAATATCCGGGCTTTTTAAAACCGGAGGATGTAAAACTCCTTCGTTCCGTAAATTATTATTCGGATTAGAATTTTCTTTTTTTTTTGAGTTCTTCATACGCTTCATTAATTTTGTTCATTTTTTCAGTGGCAAATTTTATCATATCTTCGGGCAAACCTTTTGACACAAGTTTATCGGGATGATATTGGGTTACGAGAGTTCTGTAAGCTTTTTTTATTTCTTTATCGTCCGCTTGCGGCGACACTCCAAGAATTTCGTAATATTGGTCTGCGGAATTTATATATAAACTTTTAATCTGATTGTGGCGGGTTTCAGAGATTTCCAGTAAGACGACGACTTTATCGATTATTTCCCGCTCGGCAATATGAAAATTATTATCGGATAAAGCGATTTTATATAATAAGTTTAATAGTTCCAAGTCTAATTGAGGATTTGAAAGGGATTTCCATTGAATCAACAAATTATCCGTATTATGCGAAGAATTAATTGCTTCTTTAAATATTAGTTTTACTTTATCAAGGGAAGCGTCGTCTGCGTTAAGTTGATTTTTAAAAAAATCTTTTACGACTCTGACCTCGCCTCCGTCCACTTTTCCGTCGGCAAGCGCCATTTTTGCGCATAATGCTATTAAAATTGTTATGAACGCAGTTTGTTGGACAGTTTCGTTATTTCCGGAAAAATCTTTTGGATAATCCGCATTCGTATTTTTATTCTGAAATCGAGAACCGCAATAATTACAGTATTCGGACGCTGCGTCGGAAATCTCTCCGCATTTGGCGCATTTGACATAAGAATTAATTCTGTTTTCAGCGTCTATAACGTATCCTAAACCAAGCCCGAGTAAAGCTCCTATCGGTCCGCCGAGCGCAAACCCTATTCCCCCGCCTAAAAGTTTTCCTATCATTTTTTAATCTCAAAACAAATTAAAATATTGTCAAACTAATATTGACATTTTATTATTTGAAATATAAAATATTTTATAAAAAAATCAATTAAACTTTATTAATAAATTTTTAGGATAAAGAATGAAAACCCGGTCTAAAAAAAAAATAATTGAAATTAACATCGGCGTTCTTTTTATAATTGCCGCTATTGGAATTTTATTTTTTAAAAATACGGCGGCTCTTATTACTGCCGGCGTTTTATTTTGTTTAGGTTTTATTTTATTTTTATTCGAAAAAATGGACGGCGAAGAAATCGCGAATGAGGAATTGTCCGAAGAACTAAAAAATACCGGATTTGAAGATTCGGTTGAAACCGGCGAAACAGAGGAAGCTTTTGAATTTGAAGACGATAAATCAGAGGATTCGTTTGTCTTATCCGATACAGATAACGATTCAAAAACCGATGATTCTTTTGCAATTCAGAATTTATCGGCGGATAATGATAAAATAGAATTTTCTTCAAATGATTCCAACGAAGCATTTGAAATAGAGGAAGTAAGGCCAACTGAAAATCACGAATTTAATTCAGAAGAATTTTCTAAATCAGTAGAAGACGAAGAACTTAAAATGGAAGAATCTTCTAAATCGGCAGAAGATCAAGAATTTGAATTAAAAGATATTTCTAAAACAGTAGAAAATGAAAAATTTAATTTAGAAGAAACTGGATTAACGCAAGAACCGTCAGATGAAATTGATGAAATAATGACAGATATAATTGCGCAGGAATCTAAGAAAGAAGATACTGAGATAAATGAAGAATCATTAAGTTCACTGAATTCTTTTGATAATGATATTTCTGAAAGAAATGTAATTGGCGGGATAGCGGGCGCAGATATTACCGAGGACGCAAGCGGGATAGCGGGCGCAGATTCTATGGAGGATGCAAGCGGGATAGCGGGCGCAGATTCTATGGAGGACGCAAGCGGGATAGCGGGCGCAGATTCTATGGAGGACGCAAGCGGGATAGCGGGCGCAAGCGTTTTGGATGAAGCAGGCAACGGGTTAAATCAGTCTGTCGCTGATACGCTCTCAGAAATTAACAATGCCGACGATATTGAAAGTTTATTAAAATCATCTGCAAGCGAAGACGACGAAATAAATAAAATTCTTGCTGAAACTCAGATTGAAGGTTTAGATTTAACCGCCGAACAAGAACCGGAAAATGTTTCATCTATTGACGACGTGGAAAAATTGCTTAACGATTTAAAAACAACTTCCGATGAAATTCAAGAAATAACAGCGCAATCCCAACCCTCAAAAAAAAATGACGAAGATATAATAGACGAATATAAAAATGCCGTCATACAGAAACAAGAAGAACCAATCGACGATTTAAATATAGAAAAAGAGCTTGACGGGCTCGATGATTTACTTAAAGAAAATTTAGATGAAATTAAATCCGAATCCGGAATTACCGGATTGGATAAAGGACTTGACTTCAAATCTATCGATACTTTATCCTCGGCTGAGTCTGGCATTGACGCGGCATCAAAAGACAACGACGCATCAAAAGCCGCGGCAGATGTCATTGAGCCTTCTAAACCTGTTAGAAAATTAAGCAGAGAACCTATTTCTACAGACATCCTAACCGAACTTTTAAACCAAGACGAAGACGAAACCGATATAAACGAAGAGATAGACGAATTAGACGAATTGTTAAAAAGCGACGACGAGGCTATGTTTGGCGATGCTGATTCGGATGAAGCTAAAGCGAGAGTAAAGAAGAAAGATGAATTATCGCCTGAAGCTAAAAAAATGGAAGAAGACGTTTTGAAAATTCTTGAGATGTGATTTTAATAGGAAAACTTAGAATGAATTTTGGAAACGCAGTCGTTTGCGTAGCGAAGTTTTTCTAATCCTTGATTTTTTGCGATTGAAAAATTGTCAAAAGCAAGTAATTTCCAGCATTTGAATAGTTTTCAATTTTCTAAATCGGTTTTTGGTAAAAAAACATTCTGTTTTATTTTGTTTGGTAAGTTTAAATTTTTTATGGAGTTGACTGATTATGAAAAAAATAACAGCCGCAGGAATTCAAATTGCCATTGAACCGAATTCCATAAAAGCTAACATAGAAAAATGTCTTGAGTGGTATAATAGAGCGGTTAAAGAATCTAAACCTGATTTAGTGGTTTTTCCGGAAACTATAACTACAGGTTTTAATCCCGCGATGCCGGTTAAAGATTTTTACGGTTTGCTTCCTGAAAATATCGATGATATTTTAAATCCTTTCATCAAGATTTCCGCAAAGACAAAATCTTATTGCGCGATACCTACGTATCAACGCGGCTCAAAAAAGAATATAATCTATAACAGTTCTTTTCTCATCGGACCAAAAGAGGGAATAATAGGATATTACAGTAAAACCCATCCGTTTCCAGTCGAACGCGCTTCCGGCGGCGGCTGGACAACTCCGGGAAACGATATTCCGGTTTTCAATACAAATTTCGGGAAAGTCGGGATGATAATATGTTATGACGGCGATTTTCCGGAATTATCAAGAATATTAGCTATTAAAGGCGCAAATATTATTGCCAGACCTTCGGCTCTTCTAAGAAGTTATGAAATCTGGGAAATGACTAATATGGCGCGCGCATACGATAATCATATTTATATGGTATCGGTGAACGCCGTCGGATTAGACGCTTCAAAAAGCTGTTATTTTGGTCATAGTATGATAGTGTCCCCTATTGCTCAAAAACTTGCGCTTGCCAGAGGGGCGGAAGAAATCATTTATGCCGAACTTGATCCCGACCCTATAAAAAAAATAACTTACGGTTCAAACTCGCCGATGATATTCGATCATTTGCAGGATAGAAATATTAAAAGCTATAAAAATTATTTAACTCAAAAAGCGGTTAGTCCGTTTGACCCGTTTAAAAGAATCCCCTATTGATATGGAAACAAACGGCGCGTTTTTTACAAATCTATTTTCTGAAATCAAAAAAAAAATATCGGGACAGGATCTGATAATTTCGAGAATAATATCGGGAATGTTAAGTTCAGGGCATATCCTTATCGAAGGCGTTCCCGGACTTGGAAAAACATCCATAGTAAAAACAATAGCGGAATGTATAGGCGCAAAATTTCAAAGAATTCAATTCACTCCGGACTTGCTTCCTGCGGATTTAATTGGAACTCTTATTTACAACCAACGCGACGGCGAATTCGCGGTTAATAAAGGACCGGTTTTTGCAAATATTATTCTCGCTGATGAAATTAACAGAGCTCCGGCAAAAGTTCAATCGGCTTTGCTTGAAGCTATGCAGGAAAAACAAGTTACTATAGGCAAAGAAACATACAATTTACCCGACCCGTTTTTGGTTCTTGCCACGCAAAATCCTATTGAACAGGAAGGGACTTATCCTTTGCCGGAAGCCCAAATAGACAGATTTATGATGAAATTAAAAGTTAATTATCCGGATAGACCGGATGAAATTAATATTTTGAAAATAGCGAGGGAAACGGCTGCCTCCGAATACGATGAAGGGTTGGGCGCAAAATTTTCAATTTCAAAAATCGCCGATATTGAAAAAATAAACGTTATAAAAAAATTGATTTCTAAAGTCTATACTGATCCGAAAATAGACGAATATATAGTTAATATCATAGACGCTTCGCGAAATCCTGAAAATTACGGATTATCCGAATTAAAAAAATTTATCGAATTCGGAGCTTCTCCAAGAGCCGGGATTTCTTTAGCTTTGCTTGCTAAAACGTCGGCTTTTATGGCAAACAGGAATTTTGTTATTCCGGAAGATATTAAATCAATATGTCTCGACGTTATGCGGCACAGAATTATATTGACATACGAAGCCGAAGCAGAAAATATTACGGCGGATTGTATAATTGATAAGATTCTTGATAATATTCAAGTGCCTTAATTTTGCAAATGCGCAAGGGGTTAACTCGCTAAGAAAAAACGCCGGAAAAACCTTTTTTCAAAAAATACAATAAAATAAAACTGCAATAATATAAAATACGATTGCGCAAAAATATTATTTTTATAAATATTGACAAACATTTCATTGTTTTATAAAATACCGTCATAGTTCGGTTTTAATATTACTGCGATTTTTTTGGATAATACGTCTTATCGATTAATTATAATGAAATTTATTTGGACGGAGATTTATGTTAAATAAAAATTATTACGAAACATTTTGTAATTTTAAAGTGTTAAGGGACGATGCGAAATGTGTCAGATGTAAAGTCTGCGTTAATCAATGTTCTTTTAGTTCGACTTTTTTTAACGAAGACAATAATATCGTGGTTAACGACGATACGAAATGCGTCGGCTGCCAGAGATGCGCTGTGTTTTGTCCCACTAATGCGATAGAGATTAAATTTAAGGAATCTCCGTTTAGAGCAAATGCAAACTGGTCAAAAGAACATATAACGGATTTATACAAACAGGCTGAAACAGGATGCATTTTATTGACCGGAGCCGGCAACGACAAAGAATATAGAATATATTGGGATCATTTATTGTTTGACGCCTGTCAGGTTACAAATCCTCCTATTGATCCTTTAAGAGAACCGATGGAGTTAAGAACCTATATAGGCTCTCATAGCGACAGTTTGCAAATTGAACCGGCTTCCGGAACCGGTTACAAATTATCAAAAAAATTTTCTCCGCATATTAAATTAAACGTTCCGGTTTTATTTTCAGCTATGTCTTACGGTTCAATAAATTTGAATTTGCAAAAAGCGCTTGCGGAGGCGTCGAAAGAACTCGGGATATGCTGGAATACGGGAGAAGGCGGTCTTCATAAAGATTTGCGGAGTTTTTCCGGAAACACTATAGTTCAATGCGCTTCCGGCAGATTTGGAGTGGACGTCGATTATTTGAATTTCGGAGCCGCTGTGGAAATAAAAATCGGTCAGGGAGCAAAACCCGGAATCGGCGGACATTTGCCGGGTGAAAAAGTAACTTATTCGATTTCTGAAACCAGAATGATACCGGAGGGAACCGACGCAATATCGCCTGCCCCGCATCATGATATTTATTCAATCGAAGATTTAAGGCAATTAATCTATGCTATAAAAGAAGCCGTTAATTATTCTAAACCTGTTTTTGTCAAAGTATCGGCGGTTCATAATATTGCGGCGATTGCAAGCGGAATAGCTTACGCCGGAGCCGATGTTATAGTTATCGACGGTTTTCGCGGCGGCACGGGAGCAACTCCGAAGATTATCAGGGATCACGTTGGAATACCGATAGCGCTTGCGCTTGCGGCGGTAGACGAAAGATTAAGAAAAGAAAAATTAAGAAATAAAATTTCTCTGATAGCGGCAGGCGGATTCAGAAACGCCGCCGACGTATTGAAAGCAATAACGCTTGGCGCAGACGCGGTATATATCGGAACGCCAATTCTGCTTGCCGCGGGTTGCACGTTATGTCAGCAATGTCATACGGGATTATGCGCATGGGGAATTACGACTAATAATCCGCTGCTTTCAAAAAGATTGAATCCTGATATCGTTAAAAAAAGATTATATAATTTAATTAGAGCATGGTCGCTTGAAATTAAGGACGTTCTCGGCTCTCTCGGGATTAATTCTATTGAAAGTTTAAGAGGCTCGCGAATAAGATTGAGGTCGATAGGATTAACGGCTGAAGAAAACGCCATACTCGGCGTTAAACAGGCGGGCAGTTGATTTATGCGTAAGCTTTTTTATATTTTTTGAACTAAGGAATAATTAAATGAACGGTGTAAAAAGAATTAAATGCAATCGGGAATTTTGCGTTTCCTGCGGACTATGCGCGGTTGTTTGTTCTTTAGCGCATGGCGACGAAATTGAAAATTTTTTATTTATCGATAAGAATTATAAATTACGTTCCCGCAATAAAGTCGCGAGGAGAGATTCCGTTTCATTTATGAATTCTTGCAGAAACTGTAAAGAGCCCGAATGCTTGAAAGCCTGCGTCGCAGGAGCCATAACAAAAACCGAAACCGGAATAATAAAACTTGATTCGAAAAAGTGCGTTGGGTGCTGGAGCTGCATTATGGTTTGTCCTAACGGAGCGATAACGGCGGTAGAAACTGAAAAGGGCGAAAAATATTCGATTAAATGCGATTTATGCGAAAACAGAGAATCGCCGGCATGCGTCGACGCCTGTCCGAACAAAGCGTTATTTATTGAGGAGACTGAATAAAGGATGATTTCAAACAAATACGTTATAATCGGCTCCAGCGCGGCTGCGCTGGGTTGTATAAATGGAATCAGGTTGTTCGACAAAACAAACGAAATTACCGTGATTTCATCGGATAACAAAATAATCTATTCGAGACCTATAATCGCCGAAGCGCTGGGCGACGAAAAATACGCTAAAAAAATAGTTTATATATATAGCGAAGATTTAATAAAATCCAACAAGATAAATTTTATTGAGAACGCAGAAATTAAAAAAATAGATCCGGTTTCGAAAACAATATTTTCAAAAAAAGGCGCGGAATTTCATTTTGAAAAACTTCTTATCGGAACCGGCGGCAAACCGATTATGCCTTCTGTAAAAACCGGCGGACAGACGGAATCAAAAATATTAACTTTTACCAATATGCAGGATTTGGCTCGTTTAAAAGATATAATTTTATATAGGAACATCAAATCCGCGACCGTCGTAGGAGCCGGTTTTATCGGGCTGGAGGTGGCGGACGCCTTGTCTAAAAACAACATCGCTGTAAATATAGTAGAATTGGCTTCGCGGCCGCTTATCCGTTCCGCGGACGAATATATTTCGGAAAAAGTTACGACTCAATTAAAAAAAAGAAATATAAATATATATACAAACGAATCCGTAGATTCGATTGAAAACAACCAAAAAGACAAACTCGATATTACCTTGAAATCGGGAAAATTTTTTGAATCGGATATTATTATTTTTTCCATAGGAGTAAAACCGGATTTAAATATCGTCAATCAAAGCGGAATCAAAACGAATTCCGGAATAGTTATAAATGAAAAATGCGAAACAAATATAAAAGACATTTTCGCCGCTGGCGACGTCGTTGAAATATTAGATATTTCAACAAATAAAATTTATCCGGTGCCTTTATGGGTTTGGGCGTTTGAAGCGGGTTTGACCGCCGGAACAAATATGACCGGCGCCGAACGTTTTTTTAAAGGCGGCTATCCGTTGAGTCCCTTGAAATTCTCAGATATCCCGATTGTCTCGGCAGGAGATTTATTCAACGAAAAATCGGAAATTCTGATTTATAAACTTGAAAAGAGAAATATTTATGAAAAAATATTGGTAACCGGCAACCGGATTACCGGATTCATTATGACCGGAACTTCAATTCAAAAGTCCGGCATATTGTCTTATTTGCTTAAAAACAGATTTGATATTTCAATTATAAAAGATAAATTATTATTGCCGGATTTCAGCGTTGCGGATTTGCCGGAAAAATGGAGATATGAAAATGAGTAATTTTACCGCTACTGACAACATTTGTTATGAAGATCATAAAATAATCGGCGGTTGCGGATTAGCCGCTATGATAGACGTTTCAAAAAAACCTATGTCAGGCGATTCGATAATTAATTCAATCGCGAGTATGCACGACAGGGGCAACGGTCTCGGCGGCGGTTTTGCGATATACGGTTGTTACCCCGAATTTCCCGATTATTACGCGTTTCATTGTTTTTTTAACGACGCGACCGCCGCTGAAAACGCCGAGAATTATTTGAATAAATATTTTTACGTTGACAAACACGGGGCATTGCCTCACAGACACGAAACTAAATTCGATTCGCATCCTCTCGGAAAACATCCTTTGATACGAAGATATTTTGTCAAATCAAGAAGGGTATTTACCGATACTCCGAACATAGCGTATGAAAATATCGACGACGATGAATTCGTAGTCCGCAGAGTTATGGAAATAAATTCCACCATTAAAGGAGCATATGTTTTTTCAAGCGGAAAAAATATGGGAGTATTTAAAGGAGTAGGATATCCGGAAGATATTGCGGATTTTTTTATGCTGGAAAATTATAAAGGATATATGTGGACGGCTCATAATAGATTTCCGACTAATTCGCCGTCGTGGTGGGGAGGGGCTCATCCATTTGGTCTGCTCGATTATACGGTGGTTCACAACGGAGAAATTTCGTCGTATGGAATTAATAAAAGATATCTTGAAATGTATGATTACGAACTTACCTGTATGACCGACACCGAGGTCATAGTTTATATATTTGATTTGCTGGTAAGAAAACATAAACTTCCGATTGAAATCGTTTGCAAAGTTTTGACTCCGGATTTTTGGTCGCGTATCGACGGTATGAACGAAACCGATAAGAAACTATACGAAGCGATACGAATCGTTTATGGAAGCATATCTTTAAACGGACCTTTTGCCGTAGTCCTTGCTTTTGCAAATGGCATGATAGGACTTAACGATAGAATTAAATTGCGTCCGCTTGTAGCCGCAATAGAAGGGGATAAAACGTTTATTGCGAGCGAAGAATCGGCTATTATGCATATGTCGAAAAAACCTGACAAAATCTGGCATCCGGTAGCCGGAGAACCGGTAATCGCCTTAACCCAAAACTGAACCGTTAGAATATTGAAATATACGGCGTGTTGGCGTTCTTCAGAATGGCTTGAAAAATGATGTTATATGAAAACAAATATAAATCCGTCTTTCAGTTTAAAAACTTAAATTTCCGCTTTCTGTCTAATGACTGAAACCAATATCTTTAACCCAAAAATTCAAATAAACATAGAAAAATGATGGTATAAAAAATAAGGATAATTATGACTCGTTAAAACTTCTAAAAACCCGAAAACTTTTCGGTATATTTTTAAGATTTTGAAAAATTGTCTAAAACAAGTATTCTATGCTGTTTGAACAATTTTTCAAAATCCTTATGCAGTTTTCGGGTTTAACGAATATTTCAACGTTTCTAATTGGATAAGTTAAAAAAAAGACTTCAAAAAACACCAAAAATCACAATTTTTTTTATATGCAAGTCGAATTGTTTTATATTATTCGTAATTGAGATTCAAATAATTTTTTGAATTCTTGATTTTTTGAAAGCATTTCCTCAAAATTTCCTTCAAAAATATTCTTTTCAGAACTAATAAAAATTATTTTATCGGCGTTTTTAATGGATGATAATCTATGGGCTATAAAAATCATTGTTTTATTTATACCCGCTGAATTGAGCGATATTAAAATTTTTTCTTCTGTTTCCGAATCAATTTGAGACATTGACTCGTCAAACATTATTATATCAGGATTTCTTAATATTATTCTTGCTATTGCTAATCGCTTGCGTTCCCCTGCCGATAATAAAATACCATTTTCTCCTATTTCAGAATCAAGTCCTTTTCTTAAAGAATATATTAATTCTTTCAATTGAATTATTTCCATAACATATTCAATTTCATTGTCGGATATTTTTTCAAGTCCCGCCGTTAAGTTTTCTTTTATTGTTCCATTAAATAAAAAATCCTCCTGCATAACATAACCAATTTTTTTTCTATAAGAATATTCCGAATAAACGCTTATATTTTTATTATTTACAATAATTCTACCGCTTTCCGGCGTATAAAATCCCGCTATTAAATTTAATAAAGTAGTTTTACCAACGCCTGACTTCCCTACAATTGCTGTTTTTTTATTTTTTAATATTTTAAAAGTAGCATTATTAATTACAGGCGTCATATATATATAACGTCATTGAAAAGTTGACATAACGTATGCGGATATGACGTTATATTTAAATACAACGATATTTTTTGTAAACTAAATTTTGTCGTCGTATATAATCATATCCAAAACTGACATTTTCAAAAATAATATCTGTTTCTATTTTATCTAACTCAATAGGATGAAGCATTGATTTATCTATGGCATTTCGATTAAATATTTCAAGAAATCTTGAAGTTCTGACTAATAGTATTTGTATTTGAACCGATATGTCTAATATGCTTTTTATCGGTTTTATTAAATAAAAAAATCCGGCTATAAAAAAATATATATCTCCAGAAGTCATTGAGCCATTAATAACGTTATGAAATCCATAAAAAATTGCAGTTAAAAATAGAACCGTTGAAGTTATGTTTACAATTGATTTGCCGGCGTCTGTTAATAATATTATTTTAAAACTCGAAATTTTAATTTTTTCAATTATTTCATTAAGCTGATTTAATATATAATCTTTTAAATTTAATGCTAAAATTGTCTTGACTGAACGTATGGCTTCATATTGTTTTGCTGAAAGTTCGGTTTTTAATTTAGTAATGGATTCTGTATATATTGCAATAAACTTGGAAACAAAATAATATATTATTATAAACAAAGGGATAAATGTCGTAATAAATACGCCTAATGCAGGATTAATTATAAAAAAGATTATTGTAAAAATTAAGGAATATATTATAAATTCCGATATTTCAATTATTACTTTTGAGAGCGTAAATATATTTGTGTAAATTTTAAAATGCTAAATTCGAATTAACTCCAATATAAATTAAATTATAAAAAATCAATACATTTGATTTTAAGTTGATCTTTCTTTTTGGCCGACCAAAAAGAAACAAAAAGTCGCTTACTTTTTTCTTGAAAAAAGTAAGACAAAAACAAGGGGGGGTTATGAAAACCCTTTTTTGAAAAAAAGCGATTTTCAAACTTTCCCAAAAAACTTTGCAATTTTTCATACAGTTTACAAAAAAAGCAAAAATCAATTTAATCCCGCCAATAATCTATCGCCAAAAATTATGACCAATTGAGAATATGTCAATGCCCAATTTTGAATATTTCCCCGCTTTTTCGATGCTTTTTGAATAGTTAAAAATAAAAGTTTTTTTAAAGCGTCATCATTGGTAAAAGCGCCTCTGTTTTTAGAAACTTTTCTTAATTGACGATGAACGTTTTCTATAAAATTTGTCGTATAAATTATTCTGCGAATTTCAGGAGGATATTTAAAAAAAGTTGATAAAGTTTCCCAGTTGTTTTTCCATGATTTTACAACTGCCGCATATTTATCTTGCCATTTTTCTTCAAATGATTTTAATTCTAATTCCGCTTTTTCAATCGTCGGAGCGGCATAAATTTTTTTCATATCTCCGGCAACTTCTTTTTGATTTTTTGACGAGACAAAACATAATGAATTTCTGACCTGATGAACGACGCAAGTTTGAACGTCAGTTTTCGGGAATACCGTTGTAATGGCTTCTTTGAAACCCTTTAATCCGTCAACGCAGGCTATAAGCATATCTTCACGCCTCGAGTTTTTAATTCATTCAAAACTGATAACCAAAAGTGGGCGCCTTCGCTTTCCTGTAACCAGAAACCAAGAATTTCTTTTTTTCCAATCGCATCTATTCCCAAACAGTTATACACGCATCGCGATTCTATTTTTCCATTCTGTCAGAACTTCTTTTACTTTGTCGGTTATTTGAGATCCGGCTGTCGCGGATAATTCAATCCCATATAATTCTTGAATGTGTTCTGATATATCGCGGGTCGTCATTCCTGACGCATACAGCGAAATTATTTTTTCTTCATAATCTCCGATTTTAGTCTGGTGTTTTTTTACTATAAGCGGATCAAACTCTGAATTTCTGTCTCGGGGGATTTTAATATCAACTTCGCCTATAGACTGCGCTAATAAAGTTAATTTGAATTTAAAATTCTTATTTGATTAGTTATCAAAAAAAAGGTTATTAAAACTTTTGACCGTAATCAATAGTTTTAATAACCTTTAAGTTTTAGATTTTCCCGTTTCAACTATATGCCTTGACATATAAATCTATCGGTTTGTTTTCAATGATTTTAATTAAACTACATTAAAATCATTGAAAACAAACCGCAAGGGAAGAAAATCTAATTTTCATTTTTTAAGGATAATAGTGATTTGAGCGTTGTTAAGTTCATCTTCCTGCGATACGCGGCTTGGCAATCCGCAGGGTAAAAATAATACATTTCAAATCTGTTATCCTTTAATCGTTTCTTGATAAGTTCACGAATAACTTTTCATGTTTTAAATATATCACAAAATTTATGATTTATCAAGGTTTTTATCTTTTTTATTTAATAAAATATATCAAAGGATAAATATAAACTTGACATTATATAAAAAGATTGTACTATGATGAAAACCAAATTGGCTGTAAATTTCATTTTTTAGGGGGCGAATTTGGTTTCGACATTTTTAGGATTTTGTTGGACGCATACCGAGGTGATCGGAGGCCTCGTAAAACACCGATAAAATAATAAACGCTAACGAAAATTTAGCATTAGCCGCTTAGTTCGGCTACGTTCTCAATCAGGGTTCTTGCCTCGGTTTGAAGAGCGGAAAAATGCAGGATAGTTATAAACGTTTCCGCCTGTAGCGTTTATACCGAAAACAATCGGGCTGGCATGCGTTTATCCCGCCGTTGGGAGCTGCGCCTGTAAGATTAAAACGACGGACAAGTATGTAGTGGACAACAATTGAGAACTAATGGACGCGGGTTCGACTCCCGCCGCCTCCACCAATATTTTTTTTTACTTTCATCAAATTTTCAAAAATTGATTTCAGTTTTTGGGTTTATTGTAAATCTGATGAATTTGCTAATTTTTTTAAACGGCTTCCCTACATTTTTATAGCATAATTGTTTTTCTACAGAAAAAAAACCCTTCACAATATTTTAGTTTTCTTTAATGCTAATATTCTTGATATGGAAGCGGCGATATTTTGATTTATTAAAGCGTCGGGAATCATAGCTGAATGTTCAACGTTTTCATAGTATTGTTTAAAATTTTCCGGCATTAATAAAATATCTATTCCGGCGTTTAAAGCGAGATTTGTAATCGTTTGACTTGTAAAAGAGTTTTGAATAGATTTCATCCTCAATGAATCGGTTATTATGACGTTTTTATATTTTAATTTTTTTCTCAATAAAAAAGTATTAATATTTTTAGAAAGAGAAGAAGGGGTTACAATTTGTTTGCCGCCTATTAAAATGGTTTCGTTTATTTTTGAAAACGTATTATGACCTGTCATTATAAGGTTGCAGCCGGATTTAATAAGTAGTTTATAAGGTTTAACGTCGAAATTGAGCAAATCTTTCTCGGTTTTCATAGAAAAAGAATTGGTTTTATGCAAATCGTTAAACGCGTCTCCGCATCCGGGAAAATGTTTGGGACAGGGAATTATACCGGATTCGTCGAGTCCTTTATAAAAATTATAACAATGCGGAATACTGTTTTTTATATCGCTTCCAAACGTCCTGTTTTTCAGCATAGTATTTTTCTTTGAAATATTATTTGCTCCGTATGCGTTAGCATCTTGAATAATGTCGGCAACAGGCGCGAAATCGATATTAAACCCGGTATTTTTAAGGAGCGACCCGATTTTGAACGCTGTGGCGAACGTGTAGTCAAGGTCGTTTTTTTCGCCGAGTTCAGAATGAGACGGAAAAGGTTTTTTTAAAATTTTTTTTAATCTTGAAACGGTTCCGCCTTCTTCGTCAATCGCCAAGAATAATGGAATAGAAGAGTTTTGGTTTAATTTTTTTATAAGCAATTTAACTTGAAGTTTATCTATAATATTTTTTTCAAAGAAAATAAATCCGCCTACTTTGTATTTTTTTATGGCTTCGTCTATAACCTCGTTGTATTCCGTAAAATATTCGCCCGAATCGGATTTAAGTTCAATTATAAACAACTGACCAATATATTTTATCGTTGGAAATTTCATTGTTTTATTAAATCTGTTTTCAAAATCTTAAAAAAATATGATTTAAGGCTAAAGCCGTAAATTTAAAAGTTTTCGGTTTAAACAGTAATAAAAAAAAGGATGCCGGCAAATTTATCCGAATAATTTTTCAATGTCGTTTTTCGTCAGCGATTTATAAAACGCCGATTCGCTTGAAATAATTTCTTTTATAAGATTTTTTTTCTTATTTTGAAGTTCGAGAATTTTTTCTTCCACAGTGTCTTTAACCAGCATTTTATAAGCTATAACTTTCTGCGTCTGTCCAATTCTGTGAGCCCTGTCAATAGCTTGCGATTCTACCGCCGGATTCCACCAAGGGTCAAAAATAACGACGTAATCCGCGGCGGTCAAATTAATTCCGAACGCTCCTGTTTTTAAACTTAACAAGAATAATTTTGTTTCGTCCGAATTCTGGAATTTATCGATTTCAGTTTTTCTTATTTTTGCCGGAGTCTGTCCGTCAATATAAGAATACGGAATGTTTTGAGGTATGGCGAGTTTATTTTTTATTACATCGAGAATGCGGACAAATTGCGAGAAAATAAGTATTTTATGTTTTTCTGAAAGTATTTCCGACACGGTTTCTTTAAGCTGTTCCAATTTGCAGGATTCAATATTGTTATATGCGGCGTCGAGAATTCCGGGATAAAGAGATAATTGTCTAAGTTTCAAAAGAGCCGTAAAAATATGAATCGCGGATTTATTCAAACCTTGCTCGTCGATTTTTTTTAAAACGTTTGCTCTGTATATATCGCGGTGTTTATTATATATTTCTTTTTGTTCTTTTGACATTGTGGAAAACAATATTATTTCGTTTTTTTCCGGCAAATCCTTTAACACGTCTTCTTTTTTTCTGCGCAGAATAAAAGGAAAAATAATGTTTTTTAATTTTTCAGCCGAGGATTTATCTTTTAAAGTTTCAATAGGTTTTGAAAAAGTATTTTTGAAACGTGTTTGAGAACCGAGCAATCCCGGAAGCAGAAAATCGAATTGAGCCCAAAGTTCAAGCGTGTTGTTCTCAATCGGAGTTCCGGTCAACGTAAGTTTATGTTTTGATTTTAGCATTCTAACCGTTTTGAAAATAAGCGAATTAACGTTTTTTATGTTTTGAGCTTCGTCGAGAATAATGTAATTGAATTCGCATTTTAAAAAAAGCGCAATATCGTTTCTCAATGTATGATAGCTTACAAGAATAATATCCGCGTTTTTAAAAGTTTCATTTTCCTGAATTCTGTCGGTTCCGTGATGGATTATGATTTTAAATCCGGAAGTGAATTTTATAATCTCGTTTTCCCAGTTTGGCAGAGTGGAAACCGGAGCGACTATAAGGATTACTCCGAGTTTTTTTTTCGTTTTTAAAAACTGTAGAAATGCGAGCGCTTGAACCGTTTTACCAAGACCCATATCGTCCGCAAGACATCCGTTGACGCCGTATTCAAATAGAAAATTTATCCAATTAACCCCGGCGGTTTGATAATTGCGAAGAGTTCCGTTGAAAGTTTTCGGTATTCCGATTTTTTTTATTTTATCGAACTCTTTGAATCTGTCCGCGAGCGATTTGGCTTCGAGAATTTCTTTGTTTTCATTGAGTTCGAATTCTTCGAACAATTTATTTATTAAGGGAAAATGATATTTCGAAACGTTTATTTTGCCGTCCTGATTTAATCCGGCTTCGACAAGTTCGTTGAGTTTTTCATAATTGTTCTTATTTAAAATTATTACGTCGCCGTCTATTAAAATGAAATGATTTTTTAAAAGCTCTTTATCGATATATAGTTTTTTAGTTTTTCCGTTCTCGTCAGAATACAAAGCCTCGATATCGAACCAGTCAATATTTGAACTTACAAACAAACTTACTTTGCCGGCGTCGTTTGTCTTGATTTTTTGATTGTTGACGAGTATTTCAAATCCGTCGTCTATTAATTTTTTTCCGAGCAGCTTCAATACGTCCCAAGTTTTTTTCTTTTTGAATTCAAAATCGTTATGCCAGTCTTTTACGGCTCCGTATTCTAAAAAAATATTTTCGAGATAACCGGTTATGGAATTTTCATAATTAGCTGATTTATGTAAGATTTCGATGACTCCGGCTTCTTCAGCAGGTTCGATAATCTTATAAGGAATTTCATTATGAGAGTTTTTCGATTCTTTATTAAATGCGAATCCGTAATCGAATTCAAGTTCGAATGATACTGAATTATAACGTTCGATAAACCTGACGATTGGTTTTGGAACCGGATACTTATGCAAAACTTTTTTTTGCGTCGCGTTTATTGAAACGCCGGAATAATTGATTTTTTTCAATGCGTTTTCAAGAAAAACAATATCGCCGCCGCTGAATTTTGTCGAACAAACCGTTTTGATTATCTTAGAAAAATAATTATCGTTAAATTTGTAAAATAAAAGAGAGCTGCTTTCGTTTATTAAAAATAAATCGTATTCGGTATAAAAAATATTGTTTTGATTAAAAACGGTTTTGGGGAATATCTCGCCCGATGATTCGGTTATAGTCAAAACGGGTTCCCATAATAATCTCGATTCTGTCTGCGGATTATGCAAATTAAAATCTATCTTTGTTTTTAATATTTTTTTTAATTTTAAAAGAACGTATTTTTTTTTAGAATTATAAAACCATAAGTCTAAATTGCATTCGTGAAGTTTTGAAAATGAAAAATCAAACGATATGTTTTCCGGATTTCTTTCAATCAGCAAATGTAAAAGAGTTTCTTCGGGTTTTGTTAAGGGAAAAATATTTTTGTTTTCGTCGTAACTTATCGCGGTTGAATAAAATGTTCCGTCGGTTTTAAACTGCCTTAACATAGGAAAGATTTTCCAATCGTATGATGAATTTCTTTGTTTTAAAATGAATTGCAGTTTATATGTTTTTCCGGAATCGTTTATATTTTTTTTTTTGGGGACAACAAGTTTTTTTATATTGTCCAATAAAAAAAAATTAGTAGTTTCTTTATTGACCGGATTTTCTGATAAAACGGCGTCTCTTAAAAATTCTCTTTTTACAACCGGGCAAGTTTTATAACAAACATTTTTCAAATAATATATTAAAACCGCCGCGATATGTTTGCAGGTTAAAAATGTTCTGTAATAGGGGCAAGAGCAAGTGGAATGCAATATTGAACTTGCTCCGCGTATTTTCACGGCGTAATCGTCGTTTCCGGACACTACTGCTTCAATACTGTCATTGGATTCATTATGATTGAATGAAATTACTTTTTTATTGATATAATAGTGTCTGCCTCTTTCGAAAATGGAATTATTTCCAACATGGCATTTAATATCGGCTTCGTTGATCATTGGTCAGAAAAAAAATCAATTATATGAAATTGATTGGGAATATATTTTGATACGGATGTTTTTTTCCATTTCAAACTTAGAATCTTCAATATTTTAAGAAATTATAAAACAATAGCGTATAATATTTTAAAAAAAAAATTATCAGTAATTCGTTTTTTTGGTTATAAATTTCGATTTAGTAAATTTGACGCACTTATACAATGAACCGAAAAACCGCGGTTATAAAAACAAACCTGCGGCTTTCCGGATTTATTGCATAATAATTGTTAAATTTAATCGGGTTAATAATTTAAATGAACGACGGCGATTAGTATAAATCCATATCTGTTAAACGTTATACTAAAACAAACAATCGTATTTATTTTAAATTAATATCTGCGCTGTCCGCTGCCGCCCCGGTTTCTGTCAAAATTACGCTGCGGTCTTTTTTCTTGAGGTCTTGCGATATTTACGGTTAAAGCTCTGCCTTCAAATTCTTTTCCGTTTAATCCGGAAATGGCTTTTTCAATTTCTTCCTGAGAAGACATTTCAACAAAACCGAAACCCTTTGATCTGCCGGTCGAACGGTCCGTAATAATTTTCGCGGATACTACCGAACCAAACTGCGCAAATAAATTCTGCAATTGTTCTTCAGTAATGCCCCAATTAAGATTACCAACGTATAATTTGGTGTCCATAAAAAAACTCCTTAAATAAATAATATATTTTTACTTTAGATATGGATTTAGATTTGCCTCGAAACATGAGAAAATAGAATAAATAGTCTCTTGATTTGAATCTTCAATAAATCTTTCTCTTTTGTAAATTAATTTTATTATATAAAATATACTATGTAATTTTTTATTTGTCAAATATTTTTTTATTTTTTTTTATAAAATATTTTTTATAAATAAATTTTTTTAAATCATCATTATTTCATTGTTTCAAACGGTTCAATAAAAAATCCGCGAAATAATGAGAGGTATGGATTTTTTCGTTAAAAAGAAAATAAGAGATTTTCTGATCCTCCGCGTTTTTTATTTTTTTGCATAATGATTCGGTTTGAGCCGGATTATTCGAAAAATAGCAATATTCCGCAAGCATCATCATACCGAGAGTTTTAAATTGAATATTTGACGATGATTCGATTAAGCCGTTTAAAGTTTTTACTAAATTCGAATTATCGTTTTTTAAAGAATAAATTTTTGACAGATTGAAAAAGATTTTCGAGGTTTGCGAATCCGTCAAGGAATGATTTTTTAGAATGTCGAAATATGTTCGTATTGCGTTTTCGGTTTTTTGATCGTAAAAATAAATATCCGCAAGATATATTTTCAGTTTAGTCTTTACGGTTTCGTCATAGTTTAAAGTTAATTGTTCGGCTACGAGTCTTTTTGTTTCGTCGTAATATTTATTTTCAATCAGAACGTCGATTTTTTGAAAAAAAGCTTTGCTGTTAAAATCCATATTAGTTTTTAAAAACGTTGATATTCCGTTAAAATCTTTCAATTGAAACAGAGTTTTCAGATATTTTACTCTTACTTCTTCCGCGTAATCGCTGTTGGGAAAATCCGATAAAAATTTTTCGATTAATTTTTTTCTTAGTTCGGGATTGCTTTCCGAAATAATTTTTTGATAATCAATCAGAACCGATTGTTTATAATTCGGAGGCACGACTATCGAGGAAATATTAGTAGAATCGTCTTTTATGTCGGCGTCTTTTTTTGAAAGAAATAAAACTGCGACTAAAAGTAAAATTATGATTAAAAGCAGCGAAATGATTATAATCAATAGAAAATTTTTTTTTTCGGGCTGGGATTTGGGTTGGTATTCCGATTCTGTTGTTTTTTCTCCTGACAGATATTTTGCTACTTCTTTTGTAATCAAATCGTTTCTGAATAATTGAAGAACAGACGTCAGAGGAATACCCGGATTTTCGAATCTGAATTTCTCCAATTCGACGATTCGCTGTTGAATAGGCAGCTTACAAATATCAAGAAGTTTTTGTTTTAATTTTTCGTCGTCTTTTACCGCAAGTATTAAATCGGAAAAATTGTCCAATATTGAATTTTGCATATTATTTAAAAATCCTTTTCATTATTGCGATTTTAGTTTAACCCAGTATTTTTCAATTTCGTTCATATAATCTTCTAAATCGATTAAAACGTTGAATTGCGTCTCGTTTGATATATCCGGAAAAATTGTTTGATTGTTTTTAAATTTATCGTCGAGCAGTTTTACCGCTTCCGGAACCGGCATTGCGTATGCTATATAATTCATATTTCTCGCCGAAATTTCGGGCGTATAAAGAAAATTCAGGAATTTTTCGGCGTTTTGTTTGTTTTTGGAGTTTGACGATAGACACAAATTATCGATAAACATAATGGAACCTTTGGGAACAACGAATTTAAGCTCCGGTTTTTCAAGCGATAGTTTATACAGACTGCCGTTCCAAATCTGTATTAAATCGGCTTCTCCGTTAAAAAGCATATCTGCAATCGTGTTTGAATCGTATTTTAAAATTATTTTTTTTTGTTTTAAAAGCAGCTCGTATGCTTTTTGCAAGGCGTTCAAATTTTTTTCCGTCAGAGAATGACCGGTAAGACTTATGGCGGCGTCAAAGACCTCGGGGCCGTCGTCGAGCATAATAATTCTTCCTTTATATTTTTCGTTCCATAAATCTGCCCATCCAGTAATTTTATCGGCGATATTTTTTGAATTATAACCTATTCCGGTAAATCCGTATGCGTATGGAATATAATATTTACCCGTAGGGTCGAATGCGAGTTTTTTAAATCTTTCGTCGATAAATTTATAATTTGGAATGTTTTTATGATTATATTCGGAAAGCAGTTTTTGTTTCTTCATTATATCGACCATATAAGTGCTGACCACTATCAAATCGAAATCTATCGCTCCTGTCTGCATTTTGGCGAGCAGTTCTTCATTTGACGAAAAATAATCCAGAATAATTTTTATTCCGGTTTGTTTTTCAAAATCTTTTACAATTGTCTCGTCGAGATAACCGCCCCAGTTTGAAATATGCAAAACATTTTTGTTTTTGGGAGCGAATACGGTATAAGATAAAAGTCCGAGCAATAAAAACAGTATTGCGGCGGCAGCATATAAACCGATTTTGGCGGTTTTTTCATTTTTTTGGAACGCCGCCGTTACTCCCAATAAAATGATAGTCGCGCATATCATAATGGCTGAAACCGCGTTTATTGCCGGAGTGATTCCGGTTTTTGTCAGAATAGAATAAATTTTTAAGGGAAGCGTGGAAACTCCGGCGCCTGAAGTGAAAAAAGTGATTATAAAATCGTCAAAACTTAAGGTGAACGCGAATATCGCTGATGATATGATCGCAGGATAAATTCCAGGCAGTATAACGTTTTTAAACGTTTGGCGCCGCGTGGCTCCTAAATCAAGACTCGCTTCTTCAAGCGTTAAATCAAAATTTAAAATCCGCGTAAGAACTATCAAAATCACGAAAGGAATGCTGAAGGTGATATGAGAACAAATAATTGATATTATTCCAAGAGGCAGTTTAATCATAACGTAAAACGAAAGCAGCGCAATGGCAAAAATTATCTCCGGCAGAATTATTGGAATATACAATAAATTTTGAAACAGAGGTTTGATTTTAAAATTGTATTTTCCAAGCGCGAGCGCCGCCATTGTTCCGAAAACGGTCGACACTAAAGTGTTGACAAAAGCTATTATTATAGAATTTTTTAAACTTAAAAACCAGGTTTCGTCGCGGAACAATTCGTTATACCATTTTAAAGAAAACCCTTCCCAGTTGTTTGAGTATTTTGAAGAATTAAAAGAAAAAATCACAAGCATTATCAAAGGCGTTATTAAAAACAATATGTTTGCGCCAGTAATAATTTTTAGAAAAATTCCCTTGCCAATTTTTAAATCGTTTGCTTTTGAAATATTGCCCGCCATACTATTTTGTTTTCCTGTTTTTATACTTCAATCATTTTCTTGCTTTTTGATGGATTATAATATCTTATGTATAGAGAAATAAAAATCATCGCTAAAAATATTAAAACCGAAGATAACGCCGACCCTAAAGGCCAGTTTCTGCCTTGCTGAAACTGTAAGGTTATAAGATTGCCGATTATATAATTGTCTTTTCCGCCGAGCAAATCCGGTATTACGAAATTGCCGAGAGTGGGAATGAATACGAAAACGATTCCGGCTACTACTCCGGGAATGGATTGTGGAAACGTTATTTTAAAAAATGTTCGTTTTTTACCGGCGCCTAAATCCATAGACGCTTCGATAAGCGAAACGTCCATTTTATCAAGAGCTGAAAAAATCGGAATAATCATATAAGGCAGGTTATAATAAATGAATCCTAAATAAACCGCGAATGTTGAATTTAATAACGATAGCGGTTCTGAAATCATTCCCGACCACATCAGCGTTTTGTTTATTAATCCTTCCCTTCCGAGAATCATAATAAAGGAATATACGCGTATTAGAAAATTCGTCCAGAATGGAAGTATGACGAAAAACATAAGTATAGATTTTAATTTTGAATTTGACGCCGCCATAAAATACGCGACGGGATATCCTATAAGAATTGTCAATGCCGTGGTAATTGAGGCGAGCGTTAACGAATTAAGAAAAATTTTTATATATTGTCCTGAAAATACATTTTTATAATGTTCCAATGTGAATCCTGGAATTACTCCGCCGTGAGTTCCTTTATAATTGAAACTGTATATAAGCGCTATTATTAAAGGTATAAGAAAGAAAAATAAAAGCCATCCGAACGATGGAAAAATTAGAAATAATAATTCGTAAAAATTTTTTTTATTTTTTGTTTTCAAGAATGACCCCTGAATTTTTGCTCCAACTGATAAAAATCCTTTCGTTCATATCGTAAGGCATAACTTTGGAATCAAGGACGAGATAATTAAGAATGTTTGCGGTTATTTTTTGATTGTTTTCAAGTTTTATGATGTATTTGGTGATTTCTCCAATAAATATTTGCGACTCGATAATTCCTTCAATGCCGTTCTCGTAATCTTTTGGTTCAAGCAGTCCGATTTTCATTTGTTCGGGACGCAATCCGAAAATTATTTTATCTTTAATATTGAAATTAGTCTTTTTTTTTGGTTTGTATGATATAATGAATCTGTCGAGTAGCTTGATAGTTATGTTTTGTCCGTTAATATCTAAAATTTCTCCGTCAAAAAAATTCATTGTGCCTATGAAATCGGCTGTAAAATAATTATTTGGCGATTCATAAATAGTCTGAGGATTATCGCATTGAAGAAGAAATCCGTTTTTCATAACGGCTATTCTATCTGAAAGCGTGAGAGCTTCCTGTTGATTATGCGTGACAAAAATAAAAGTGATTCCGAGTTTTCGCTGAAGCGTAATAAGTTCTATTCTTGTCTGCTCGGCTATTTTTTTGTCAAGCGCGCTGAGCGGTTCGTCGAGTAGAAGAATTTTAGGTTTGTTCACAATAGCTCTTGCAAGCGCGACGCGCTGTTGCTGACCTCCGGAAAGCTGAGAAGGCATTCTTTTTTCATAACCGGTCAAACCCACCATAGCAAGCCCTTCGTCTACGTTTTTTGAAATTTCCTGTTTTGAAAGTTTTTTTATTTTTAATCCGTATGCTACGTTGTCGAAAACATTGTAATTTGGAAATAACGCGTAGTTTTGAAATACAGTGTTCACGTTGCGTTTGTAAGGCGGCAACTGCGCTATATCCTCGCCGTCAAGCAGGATTTTTCCGGAACTTATATTTTCAAATCCGGCGATCATACGCAATATTGTGGTTTTGCCGCAGCCGCTCGGTCCGAGCAAACAAAAAAATTCGCCGCTTTCAATATTAAGCGACACATCATTAACTGCGGCAGTATTGCCGTAAATTTTACTTATATTGATTAGTTCAAGCATAATCAAGTCCCGATAATAAATTTTTTTCAGGCGTATTTTTGAAACCGTTAAGACGGTTATCGCATTATCAAAAATATCTTTGCTTTTTCATTAAAAAATTTTTAATAACGTTATAGCTTTTCCGGTTTATGCAATTCATAAAACCTTTGATTAATCCCGCATTTTAATTGCAGGATTGAAAAAATAACCGAAAAGTTTTTATCGTTTTAACGGTTTTATGATATTTGCTTAATATAAATTAGTAGTATTTTATTTAAACTGTTTGAAAAATGCAATTGGAAATATTAATTTTTTTACAATTATAAAATATTCGTTCGAAATTTAACAATATAGTTAGTATTCAGGCTTACGAAAACCAATTAAATAATTCCAATATAAATGTTTTTTAACACGGATAGCGCATAAACGTTAATTAAAGTTTTTTTTAAACATAGATATATTATTGCGATTTAGATTTAAAATCGCAATTTATGTTAAAACTTCTAAAAATCCGAAAACTTTTTAAATTTACGGCTTTAGCCGTAAATCATATGTTTTTAAGATTTTGAAAAATTGTCTGAAACAAGTATTCTATGCTGTCTGAACAATTTTTCAAAATCCTTATGCGGTTTTC
>Ga0116156_10000785_pt1 | contig 32655 bp, 35 predicted proteins | sample AD_UKC045_MetaG_FD_89891 | JGI IMG/M metagenome (GOLD analysis project Ga0116156, IMG submission 89891) | Active sludge microbial communities of municipal wastewater-treating anaerobic digesters from USA - AD_UKC045_MetaG | ecosystem: Engineered > Bioreactor > Anaerobic > Digestate | place: USA...
GATTCATACGCCAGCAGAGCCCCCTGCGGGTTGTTCGACGCCTCCAGCATCTTGCCCATGATCCAGTGCGGACGCGGGTCCTTGGGATCATCCTGCGCACGTTTCTGGGCGAGCGCGATGACCTGATCGATCTTCATCGATTCCGGATTGCGCTGGGCTTGGGTCTCTATATCAATGAGTCGCGCCGCATAAGGCTCGTCCGGCATGTCCGGCTTGCCAAGGAACCAGTAGGCCCCCACCGCCACCAGACCTGCAACCAGCACAACAACACGCGTCTGCATCGACTTGGCGACGAACCACGTCCCGCCCGCAACGAACACGACAGCTACGAGAATGAGCCAGATCAAAGCGGCGCCGCCGGAAGCTCGAGCCGCGCGCGAAGACCGCCGAACGGGCTGTCTTCCAGATGAAGGCGCCCCCCGTAGATGTCCGCAAGCTCGGTCACAATCGATAATCCCAGACCAGTGCCCGGCTCAGATTCATCGAGCCGCTTTCCACGCTCCAGCGCCTTGGCCCTGTGTTCGGCGGGCAGACCTGGACCGTCATCGTCTACAATAACCTGCAGCCCGTCATCGCTGCGTGTCACCGTCACATTGACCCGCGACTTGCACCATTTGGCAGCGTTTTCCAACAAGTTGCCAACAAGTTCATCGAAGTCGCCCCGCTCGCCCCGGAAAACCGCCTTGGGGTCGGCGTCGACATCGATGGCAATGCCTTTGCTGCGGTGCAACCGTTCGAGCATGCGCGCGATGCCCTCGACCGGCTCCTTCACTTCCGTACGAGCGCCCAACACCTCAGCCTGCGCCGCGGCCTGAGCGCGCTTGAGGTAGTGGTTGACGTTATTCGTCATCGCCTCGGTCTGCCGACGGACAATCTCGGATACCCGATCCGTTCCCTTGGCTTCGTTCTTGAGAACAGCAAGCGGCGTCTTCAACGCATGCGCCAGATTGCCCACATGCGTGCGCGCCCGGTCCACGACCTTCCGGTTCTGCACAATCAGCGTGTTGATCTCTTTCACCAGCGGCGAGAGCTCTCCGGGATATTCCCCGTCCAGCTTGTCCCGCCGGCCAGCGCGAACATCACCCAGCTTGTCCTGGATCTCGTGCAACGGACGCAGGCCATAGCGGATCAGCACAACAACGCCGATCACGATCCCCAATGCCAACACACCAAGAGCGATACCCAGGCGAAGCGTAAACCGCCCCACGCCTTCATCGACCGCCGTGCGATCAATCCCGGAGTAAAGCACGATCGGCAACTCGCGCCCCGACAACATCACGGCTTGCAAACCCACCCGCACAAGCCGGTCGTTCGGAGCCATCGCATCGACCTGCACGGTTACGCCGGGATGTGCGACCGCATTGGCAAGCGCGCCATTCGGCAATTCCGGCCGCTCCTCAAAGAAGCTGGGGGATAGCTTGGCCCGGGTCATCTGCGCCTGAGCATCAACATCAAGAAACGCCCAGTAGCGTCCAGAGAATGTCATGCCAAACTTCTCATCCTTCGGAAGCTTGGAATCATCAAACTGCGCTTCGCCCAGCTCATCCGAGTTTACAGCGTTCGCCAGCGTCCGAAGCGTATCGCTGTTGGCCAGATCCAGCTGTTGATCCGCCTCGGCGCGGTAGAAAGCCTGCAGCGACCATCCCGCCACCAGCAGCACCACCGCGCTCCAGATCGCCGCCGCAACAAGCATACGCCGGGCGATGGACCCGCGCGTACGCGTCCCCTCGCCTTCGCCAGCCCCCGGCGTCTCAGTCATGCTTACTCGACGATCTTCTCGGTCTTCGGATCAATCAGCCGATACCCGAGACCGCGCTCCGTCAAGATGCGGTTCGAACCGATTTTGCGGCGCAGACGACCAACGAACACTTCGATGGTGTTCGAATCCCTATCGAAGTCCTGGTCATAGATGTGCTCAACCAACTCAGTGCGCGGAACAACGCGCCCCTGATGGTGCATCATATAGCTGAGCACCCGATACTCATGCGCCGTCAGCTTGATCGGCTCGCCGTTCACAGAAGCCCGCGCCGCCCGCGTATCAACCCGCAGATCGCCGCACTCCAGCGCCGCACTGGCATGACCCGCCGCACGGCGCATCAACGCGCGCAGACGCGCCAGCAATTCCTCGGTTACAAACGGCTTGGTGAGATAATCGTCAGCGCCGGCATCGAAGCCAGCAACCTTCTCGCTCCAGCGATCGCGCGCCGTAAGGATCAGCACCGGCATATCCTTGCCGGCATTCCGCCACTTCTCGAGCACGCGCACGCCATCCAGCTTCGGCAAACCGAGATCCAGAACAGCCGCATCATAAGGTTCGGTATCGCCGAGGAAGTGACCTTCCTCGCCATCCGGCGCCAGATCGACCGCATACCCTGCCTGCGTCAGCGCTTCGGTAAGCTGCCGGCCCAGATCGGGATCATCTTCAACAACAAGAACTCGCATGATTGTCTCTTAGCGCGTGGAGAGAACACGACCGCTCGACGCATCCACCTCAATGGTGAGACGCCGGCCGTCCTTGGTGATCCAGGAAATGATGTAGCGGTCGCCTGCCTTCTGGGCATCGAGCATCTGCCCGCCGTAACGCGATTGCAGCTGACGCTGAACCTGGTTCAGCGAAACTTCGCGCTCTTCGCCACCATCACCCCCGCGATCCCACTGTGACGACGGGAATCCGCCGCCACGCTGCGCAAGCGCAGAGCCGGTGATCACGGGGGCGGTGACCAGAAGGGCCGCAAGGGCCGGTATGAGAATTCGCCGAAGCATGAGGATGTATCTACGGACCTGACCGTGAACCTCGTCTGAACGCCATGTCGGGTTGGTTAAATCCAGCAGTTTCGACTGCTTTTTGGCAGTTGGGCGGCGTTTCATCGCTGCACGTCAACCTTGCGGCCGGACCACGTCTTCACGAATTCCCGCAATTCCGGATCGTCCTTGCGCGGCAGCACGATCAGCAGCCGCACCAGAAGATCGCCCGGCGTAGGCCGCGTTTGCACACCCTTGCCACGCAGCTTCAGAAGGTCGCCAGAGTTCGAGCCCTGCGGCACAGACAACGTCACCGCGCCCGAAGGCGTCTGCACAGGCACGCGGCCGCCTTCCACGGCTTCCGCAAGCGACACCCGCAAATCCATACGAATGTCATCGCCTTCGCGTTTGAAAGTCGCGTGCTCACCGACGGTGATCTCGACCAGCGCGTCACCCGCTGGGCCGCCACCCGCACCTGGAAGCCCCTGGCTCTTCAGCCGCAATGTCTGCCCGGAATTAAGGCCCGCGGGAATTGCGAGGTCCAGCGACCGGCCGTCCGACATCGTCACGCGACGCCGCCCGCCATTAACCGCGTCGAGGAAGTCCACCTCCATGCGATAGCGAACATCCTCGCCACGCTGCTGGCCAAAGCCGCGCGATCCGCCGCCCCGGCTGAACAACCCATCGAACAGATCCTCGAACACATCGCTGCGTCCGCCAGCGCCGCCCGGCCGTGCTCGCGCGCCCGCTCCGGCGCCAGCGAATCCGCCAAACCCGCCACCCGGCTGGAATTGCGGCCGCTCATTCCCGTCCGCGTCGATCTCACCACGGTCGAAACGGCCCCGCAGGGGGGCGTCGGTCAAAAGGTTAAACGCAGCCGTTACGCGCTTGAATCGCTCCTCGCTGACCTTGTCATTCGGGCGCACGTCCGGGTGCAGCTCTTTGGCGAGCTTGCGATAGGCTTTCCGTATGTCCTCAGCGCTGGAGGATTTGGGTACTCCCAGCGCTGCATAGGGATCCCAACTCAAAATACGACCCTTGCTGTGTGTATGACCTTAGCGTTGGCCTTCCCGACCATCCAAGACAAGCCGGAAGATGGGAATATTGAGGCGAAAGACCACTATCCCGCGCCTTACGGAGCGGGAATCGTCAGTTCCAGCCACGCCCAATCGCCCGGCTGGCCATTTGCCGCAAGCTGCGCCACCTCGACCAGCGCGCTCCCCCCAGCCGGGAAGTCCGCAAATCGATCGCCGCCTGTGTATAAAGCTGCCGCGTCAGAAACATCCCACTCCCGCACCGACCCGCCGCCCGAAACCCTTATCCGATAGGCCTCCACACCCTCCTGCGCCGGCTCTCCAGCCATCCATGAATCACCGCCCTTCCGAGCGCGGCGTATCCAGCCGAAAGCCAGATCCGCTCCCTGCCAACTCGCAGCCAGATGACAGGGCGACCACGGGCGAACCCCAATGCCTGCGGGGACTTGGCTCCCCTCCCAACTCGTCCCGCCCGATTCGGGCCCAGCCCGCCACAGCAGCTCCAGCCCGCGCTCCCAGTCCGATAGCTCAAGCCGCGTCTCGGCTCCCGAAAGGAACACAATCGTCGCGCCGGAATCAGCTCCCTGGCCCATCGCCACTTCCGATCCCTGCTGTCCGCGAAGCAAACCGCTCAAACGGTAGGTGTCGTCGTCGACCAGTTCGGCCCGCTGATACTGGATCATCTCCCAACCGCTATCGGTCTCCACCAAAGCGATGTTGGCGCCGTTGAGCACTGCCGACTCATCTCGCGAGCTCAACGTACCTCCCCCAACGCGTACCCAGACCGAAGCGTCCAGCCATCGCCCCGACACATGAGGAGACAGACTGCTCACCAACTCTCCCACCGCGCATGGGCGTTCAATGCGCCCGCGTTCACTCAATGCCGTCAGGTCCGGGCCAGCCGAAAACACGATTGCGTTCGTCCAGGGCTCACCGATCGCAAACCCAATCGGCCGCAAATCATCCTCAGAGCCGGGCAGTGGCGGCGCGTCGACAATAACCACATGAGGCTCCGCGCCGATCAGCGGTGCAGCCTGCGCGACTGCCTCTGCCGTCGCTATGTTCAAAGCGCCCGGAGCATTGGCACGCACGACATCGAAGGTCGTGTGCAATCCGTTGGAGACGGAGACGACCCGCCAATCGACGCCGCCCAGCGTCACGCAATCACCAGCCTCGTACCGAATTCCATCAGCCGACATGGCGAACTGCGCTCGCTCGCCCTCAATCGCGAGTTGCGCCGCCAGCGCTTCGGCAGATCGTTTGGCCCGCCCCCGATCCATCAAGATCGCCGCCTCGACCTCAACAATATCCGCATCGCTTGCGCCCGCAGAGACAACGACACCCGGCTCGTGATTGTTTTCGGCGTCAACGAACCGCAAACGAACCCGCGCGTCACTACCTTCCATGCCTTCGCGCGACAGGCTCAGTCGCGACTGGCTTTCATCCACGATCCGATCTTCATCAATGATGGACGGCCCGCCGCCCCGCATTCTGAACGCGATAACGCCGTCATGCTCAGTCGCATCGACTTCGTAGATCGCAACAAGCGACTCCAATGCTGCTCGCGCACTGACCGGACCGACAAACTGATAGCCCGGAACGATGCCGACCAACTCATCCACATCAAGCTCAACACCAGCGCGCACGCCGATGTCAGCGACAACATCACTGAGCAGGGCCAACCCCGTACGTCCATTGAGCCAATGGCCGACACGCCAGTTGTCCGCATCACCCCAGACATTGCTGAGCGCGGGAAACGCCGGATACGGCCGCGCATCCCATGCCCACACAGCTACCCCGTCATCCGGAACCATGCGCCCATCAAAAAAGCCCGATACAGGATTGTTGCCGTCAACCGACCAGAACGCATGCATCGCCTCGATGGCGCGGCGCTGGATCAGATCATCGCGCGATCCGTCCGAGAAATACGGCAACGCGCTCTCCGAACTCTTCGGATCGAAAAACACGTTCGGCTGGTTCGCCCCCTTCTCGACAGCCGGACACCCCATCTCGACAAACCGGACAGGTTTCATTCCGCTCACCCACGCAGTCGGCGTAGGCGATCTCACGCCCGCAACACGCGGCAGATGCGAATGGCTCCACCAGCCGCGAACATCCTTCCGCCGAAACACCCAGGGTTCGCCATAAGCGCCATCGGCAATCGCAAGCCGGTTCTGCGCTGCACGACCGGCATCGTCCGCGTAGTACCAGTCAAAGGCTTCTCCGCCCGCAACCTGCAACGCCAGATACTCAGGCGATCGAACACCACCGGCATCCGCATCAGCATGCCCGGCGCCATCGCGCCAGTCGGACATGGGCGGATACCAATCCAACCCGACATAGTCGATCGCGCCATGCGCCCAAAGCGCATCCAGCGGAAACGACACATCGCCACCAGCAACATGCGCGCCATACTCGGTCCAATCCGCCGCGTAACTGATTTCAACGTCCGGCCCCACCACCGCTCGCACATCAGCAGCCAGCTCGCACAAGCCATCAACGGCAGGATATCCGCCGGCAACCTTCTGATGAGTCAGCCCGATCAACTCCGACCCAATCAGAATGCCATCAGCGCCTACCTCCCCAACCATCTCCGCGTAATGCAGGACAAACGACCGATAACGCTCGAAGAACCTACCAATCTCTGCTGCAGGATCGCCCCCACTCGCTCTGATCCGCCCGCGCCAGGGAAACGCAGCCTGCTCGTCCGCCCCGTAGGGATCAGGCAAACCATTGCGCTCTGGTACGTCCATCAACAGGAACGGATAGAGAGTCACGTGATAGCCGCGCTGCTTCAGCATCCACACCGCCTGCCGCACGCTGTCGTCCGACGGCGTGCCGCCATAGTTCGGACGATCATCAGTCGCCGACACCACATAAGCGTCATCCCGATCGACACCCCCAACCTGCCAGCCATAGGGCAACGTAGTCTTCACCGGCATCTCAACGCCCGGCCTGACAAGGCACTCGCCCGCGCGCAGGTCGCTCCCGAACCACGACACAACCAGGTTCACGCGCGCAACATTCGGCAGCTCAGCCTCAAGCTGATCCAGCGACACCTCGAAGTCGCTCTTGCGCTCCTGCCCGTGCACGTTCTCGACGATCTCCCGCCCCGGCCCGATCCGTCGCCGCACGATCTCCGTCGACAACGCAAACTCGCCAGACCCCGGTATCATGTTGATCGCGCGCACCATCGTCTCAAGCCGCGCGCCCGACCCTGCCGCCGGCCGCACGATCTCGAACGACAGCTGCGGCATACGCCCGCCAAACTGATCGACAGGCATGTCCTCAAAGACGACATAAGCCACGCCACGATAGGCAGGCGCGGCGCCCGCCCCCTCAATCGCCTCTATCAAAGGATCAGGCAGCTGGTCCTCCCGCCCGGAATACAGCCGCCACGTCACCCGCGAGAGATCGAGCGGCTCCCCATTCGCCCAGCAACGCGCCACACGCGCAATCTCGCCTTCGCACAACGCCACAGCAAAGCTCAGCGAGTACGAATACTCCGCAACCCGCGGTCCATCCTTGCCGCCCTGAACGTCCCGTCGCTCCTTGAACTCTGCCGCCCAGATCAGCTGCCCGCCCACTCGGCGCCGCCCATAGACAATCGGAATTCCCGCGCCCTCGCGTCCCTCGGTGAGATGAAACTCCTTCACCCGCGGCCCCTGAACAGGCGGTGAAAGATACCGCGCATCGAACGCCGCCCCCGCCAGCCTTCCAACTGCGCCACCAACAAACGACAACGATTTCGGCAGCAGCGCGGCGCCAGCAGCGGCGCCAATCTTTCCCAACACCAGCTCGGCCATCAGCCTTCAACTCCCGGAAACTGAAACGCAGCCGCGATCCGCCGCCGCCACCACGGGACCAGCCGCGTCTCACACACGGCCCGCCCCCAATACGCATGAATGATCCTGTCCTCGCCCGAGACGATCGCAGCGTGTTTCGCCGGAGACCCAAGGCCCATCCGAAACAGCATCAGGTCACCGAGCCGCGCAGACCCGGGCGCAATCTCCACCAGATGCCGCCGCGCCGCCTCAAGCAGCGTTTCCTCGCCCAGCGTCTCCGCCCAGTCGGGCGTATAGGCCGGCACGACCTGCGGCTCCGCCCCAACCACGCCACGCCAGACGCCGCGCACCAGCCCCAGGCAATCCGCGCCCACGCCCCGCACGCTGGCCTGATGCCGATACGGCGTCTCCAGCCACGTCCGCGCCTCGCTCACGATAATCGCCCGAAACAGCCCGCTCATGCGCGCCTCCCGCCAGCATTAGCCCGATTGGAAGCGGGCCCCGCCAGCACAGCGTCGGCCCCCGGCATATGCGGGAAGCCGCGAAAATTCACACGGTTCGCAAACCGCGCCCCGCACGTCGCAAAGCTCTTGTCGCACCCCGCCGCAATCGCACCGCTCGCAACCAGAACCGGATCACCGATATCCACGCCACAGCGAGCATCACCCAGATCGGCATCGCAGCTCCGCGCATAAACGCGCCCAATCATCCGCTCGAGATCAGCCTTCAGGCTCACCAGCTCCGCACTGAACGCCTGTCCCTGCCGCGAAACCTGAGACAACCGCCCCGACCAGATCACCACGCGATGCGCGACCTCCAGCCAGTCCACACGCAACACATCCACACGCGCGCCATCCCAAACGCCCGCATCCAGCGCCACGTCCGAAATGAAACCCAGCGACAGCGATCCACTCGCCGCCGCATGCCCCGGCGCCAGACCACTCGTGCTTTCAAACGTAACGCTCTCCAGCCCCGCTGACGGCACATACGTCACGCCATCAAATGCCAGTGGCCGATCATGGTCCGTCGCCCCGAACACTTCGCCATCCGCTCGATCGAAGCGCCAGCACAGGCACAGGCTCGTCGTCTCCGCCGCCAGCCTGGCGGCGAAGTCTTCGCTTATCTGTCTCATCGTTTATCCCAGCAGCTCCACCAGCGGCGCGCGCATCACACGCACCGCATCACGCCCAACCAGCGACAGCTCCAGCCTGTCTGCGTCGAACCGCACCGGCACGTCAAACACGAACCCGGCCGTCACTTGCGCGCCTACAACGGGCGCATCCTCAAGCGTAACAACACCCGTCGCCGCATCCACAGCAAACCCAGCCGCCGCGCCGCCCACAGCCACCGCAACAGACTCAACAACCGGTTTCATGATCGCTCGGGTTACCGAAGCGCCACCGCTCTCATATCGCTTGACCAGCTGAAACGCGGTCGTCGTCCCGTCGCCAACGCCAATGACCTGATCAACCCGCGAAACACTTTCGCTCGGCGCGCAACTCTTCCAGTCCAGCGGATCGCGAAATCGGAACCCATGCATCCGCCCACGCCGCGCCTCGAAAAACGCAAGCAAGTCATGCGCGGCGTCAGCCTCAATCACCGCCCCGCCGATCTCCCATCGCCGTCGCGATCCAGCCCAGCGCGCATTGCGGCTCTCCACGCCCGAAGTCAGCCGGACAATATCCGTCAGCCGCTCCGACCCGCCGCTCGCGCCCAACGCCGGCGACAACGGCAATCTCACATCATGAAAAGAGCTCATATGAACCTCGTCCCGCGGCGCACCACGCGCGCAATCACCGACGCCGCCTGGTTCGCCGACCCGCGAGGATCAGATACAGACTGCTCACCACCGCCCAACACAGCATCCAAAGCTCCATCAATCGCCACGCGCGCCAACACATCCGCGATACGCGCCGCCAAGCGATCCAGCTGATCCTCACCACGCTTCATCACGCGCTCCAGTTCCAACTCCACCGTACGCGCCGATTTCAACATCGCGTCCTCAAACAGCGCCGCCTTCGCCAGCAACGCTTCATCTTCCCGATCCATCGAAGCACTCTCCATCAACCTGCCTCCGCCACGAACGTCACCACGCCCGCCGACGCCAACCGGATCGCAAACCCCGCCTCGTCATTATGCTCGCCCGAGTAACTCAGCTCACTGATCGCGAACGGCCCGGCCATCACGCCAAAGCCCGGAATGACCAACTGAAAGCGCGGCGTGTCTCCGTTGAAGTAAGCCAGCCGGATCAGCGCATCGGAGGCTGCATCCTTGAACACGCCGCTGCCGGAAACCTCCGCGCGCTTCACGCCCGCGCCCGCCGCCAACTCTCGCCACGCCTGCGGACTCTCCGTCGTGGTCGCCTCGATCAATCCTGCGCTCAGGCTGATGGTGCGCGCACGAATGCCCGCCACGCTGGCGAACGCTTCGGGCGATCCGCCATCGCCAATCCTGATCAGAACATCGCGGCCCCTTTGGCCTGCCATGCCTCTCTCCTTTCGCTTTCAGTTATGAGTTGGCAAGCAACCGTATGGTTGCCTATCGAAACGCATCGATCTGGTGCTGCATGTGCTGGCCGACGAAAACCGACGGGCCGTGCTCGACAGTCTCAGCGCAAGAAACGCCCAGCTATCATCGAGGAGTCCAATCTCGGCGCGACCGCAGAAAGCGGCCGCGATAAGCAGATGTTCAGCGTCCTCGCCACGCGGGTCTGAATCGGCAACTCGGACCCGGGCAACTTAAGGCCCAGCAATTTGGGGCCCAGCAACTCAGGCTGAGGCAGGCAATATCCGCTTGGGAATAACCGACGTTGCCTTGTCGATCATGGCGTCCGCAATCTCGCGCTCGCCCGATACGATCAGATCAGCTCCAAATCCGCGCAGGTGCTCTACCTCCGCGTCCGAATGCGCCCGGGCGTAGACTTTCACATTCGGGTTGATCGTCCGCGCAAGTTCCACGATCCGTCCAGCCTCGAAGCCATCCGGCACCGTTACGAACATCAGATCCGCCTGCGCCACGCCCGCCTTTTCCATGGTTCCCGGAGAAACAGCGTTGCCCGGCACAACGGCGACGCCACGCTGATTCAACAACTCGACCAGGTCCTCTCGGTCTTCAATCACTGAATAGGTAGCTCGCGCATCGTCCAGCGCCTTGCCGATCAGCGAGCCGACACGACCATATCCCACCAGCACGACACGCTTGGGTGGCGCGGGTGCAGGCGCAACCTGCGGCGCCGCCTCTGCGACCGGCGCCTTCTTCCCGATCCAGTCGAAGAACGCGAACATCAGCGGGCTCAGCATGATCGATATGATCGCCCCGCCCAGGATCAGGTCATTGGCCGGTTCCGGTATCAGGCCAATCTGCACACCAAGCCCCGCCAGAATGAATGAGAACTCACCAATCTGCGCCCGGCTTGCCGTCACCGTTGCAGCGGCCTCGCGCGATTGCCCGAACACCCTCAGCAGTCCCAGGCTGATCATCGACCTGAACACCAGAATGATCGCCACCGTCGCCAGCAACGGCCACGGATTACGCAACAGAATCATCGGATCGAACAGCATGCCGACGGACACGAAGAACAGCACCGCGAACGCATCACGAAGCGGCAGCGTCTCGTTCGCTGCCTGCTGCGACAGCTCGCTCTCCGCCATGATCAGGCCAGCGAACAGCGCGCCCAGCGCTACCGAAATGTCGAAGAATATCGAAGCCGCGTAAGCCACGCCCAACGCAATCGCCAACACGGCCAGCCGGAACAGCTCGCGCGATCCCATGTGAACGACGCGATGCAGCAGCCACGGCACCACCCGCTTGCCCGCCAGCAGCATGATCAGTGCAAATATTGCCACCTTGCTCAAAGTCAGCAGAACCGCGAGCCCGGCATCCTGCATCTGCAGCATGTTGATCGCCTCGCCGCCGGCCACCTGCGTGCGGATGTGCGCCCATGTGGGCAACAGAACCATCGCCACGACCATGGCCAAGTCTTCCACAACCAGCCAGCCAACCGCCAGCTTGCCGCGCTCCGTCTGCATGAGCCTGCGCTCCTGCAGGTTGCGCAGCGCAACCACTGTCGATGAAACCGAAAGCGCGAGGCCCAGCACGATCCCGGTCTCGATCCCCCAGCCCAGCGCCACGGCCAGCGCGATACCGAGCATGGTCCCCAGCAGGATCTGCAACAGCGCTACCGGCACTGCTACGGTCCGCACAGACAACAGGTCCTTGGGCGAGAAGTGGAGGCCCACACCAAACATCAGCAGGATCACGCCGATCTCGGCAACTTCCGATGCCAGGTCAGCGTTCGCGGTAAATCCGGGCGTAAACGGCCCGATCACCACGCCCGCCACCAGATACCCCACCAGCGGCGACAGCCTCAGCCGCACCGCCACCGCGCCACACAGAAACGCCAGCCCAAAACCAATCGATAGTAGGGCGATCAGTGGAGAGTCATGCTGCACTGATCAAAGTGCCTTTCGTAACGCGAGGATCGATGATTCAGACCTTCGCAGATCGCCGATTCAAATAGCAAGAAATTCATTCGCCCACGCCTGCTTTTGTCCACGTCCGTGGCGCTCGGACGTGTCAGTTCAACGAAATCCGCAAGACCGGTCCAATCGGGCCTTAACTACCTTCTGCCTAGTGTCGGGCCAGTTCCGAGGCTGAACCATGCGTTTCTACAAGACCAGACCACTTCGCATAATCTCGGGCGCCACCACCCTTCTTATCCTGACCGGCCTGCCCGTTTATCTCGGCCTCACGCGCTCATTTGAAAGCTCCAGCGACAATGAGTTGCCCGGCATTCTGGTCGTTTACTCGCACGGCCTCAGCGCGCTCGGCATGGCCGGAGCCTTCTCGCTGGGCTTTGCTGTCATTTTCAGCCTGTGGCTCGTCGCCGGCGAGCACGACGCCGTAAATCGAAAATATCTCGGCCAGAACGCTCGCCGTCATCACGGACTAATCGCCACCCTGCGGACCCTCAGCACAGTCACCGGCGGCGCAGGGCTCATCGTCGGCAGCCTGTCCGGCCTCTACGTGGCCATGATCCAGGCCCGCCCCGAAGCCTACGACCAGCTTCCCCTGCCGTTCTTCACGATCCAGTTCGCCCTGACCTGCCTCATCGGCGGCGGCCTGCTATACGCTGCCGGCCGCATCGGCCGCTAACAGCCGGGCATTGCCCCCAAGACATTGCCCAACGCCCCATTGTCGGCTTACCTCCGCGCAAAGCTGAGGGGCAGACATGACGGACTTCGCCACGAAACGCATAGAACTGACCGGCCGCGCGCTCGTCCTGGGCTCGGTGCTCGGCATCGTGTTCACCGCAGCCAACGTCTATCTCGGCCTCAAGGTCGGCCTCACCTTCGCCTCCGCCATCCCGGCCGCCGTCATCTCGATGGCCCTCCTGCGCACCTTCAAGACCTCGACCATCTGGGAGAACATGACGGTCCAGACCGTCGCCTCCGTCGGCGGCGCGATGTCCTCGATCATCTTCGTTCTCCCGGCCCTCGTCATGGTCGGCTGGTGGACCGAATTCCCGTTCTGGCAATCCTTCCTGATCTGCGTCTTCGGCGGCATTCTCGGCGTCACCTTCTCGATCCCGCTCCGCCGCGCGCTCGTCATCAACACCGACCTGCCATACCCGGAAGGCGTCGCCGCCGCCGAGGTGCTGAAAGTCGGCTCACGCGGCGCTGACCAGACCGAAGCCGCCGCCCGCGAAAACAAGGCCGGCCTGCTCACCGTCATCATGGGCTCGATCGGCTCAGCTTTCTTCGCCTTCCTCGTCTCCGCCCGCGCCTTCGCAGGCGAAGCGGCAGCTTTCCTCCGCATTGGCCCAGCCGCGACCGGCCTCGGCGGCGGCATGCAGCTAGCCCTTCTCGGCGCCGGACACCTCGTCGGCCTCGCAGTCGGCCTCGCCATGTTCATCGGCCTCCTGATCTCCTGGGCCTTCTTCGTCCCGATCATGACCGCCATGCAGGGCACAGAGGGCGCAGCAGAAGAAGCCGCCATGGCCGTCTGGGGCGGACAAGTCCGCCGCATAGGCGCCGGCGCCATCGGTATCGCCGCCATCTGGACGCTCCTCAAACTCATCGGACCGCTGATCAGCGGCATCGCCTCCGCCTTCGCCGCGCAGCGCAAGCGCGCCGCCCACGAAGTCCTCGACCGAACAGAGCAGGACATCCCGATCGGCGTCGTCGGCGTCATCTCCGGCATTGTCCTGCTTGCCATCGCAGTCCTGCTCTGGTCATTCACGCAAGGCACGCCGCTTGAGGCCAGCGCCCCCGCAATCGTCGCCGGCGGCGTTCTCTACGTCGTCATCATCGGCCTCGTCGTCGCCTCCGTCTGCGGCTACATGGCCGGCCTGATCGGCTCGTCCAACAGCCCCGTATCGGGCGTCGGCATTCTCGCCATCCTCGTCGCTTCGCTCCTGATGCTCGGCGCGATGCAGATCTTCAACATCCCGGCTGACCCGTCGATCGTGGCCTTCGCGCTCCTGATCACCGGCGTCGTCTTCGCCGTCGCCGTCATCTCGAACGACAACCTGCAGGACCTCAAAACCGGACAGCTCGTCCAGGCCACCCCATGGCGTCAGCAGACCGCCCTGATCGTCGGCGTCTTCGCTGGCGCGCTCGTCATCCCGTTCCTGCTCAACCTGCTCAACACCGCCTTCGGCTTCCAGGGCGGCCCACCCGCCGCCGTCGAAGGCACCGAAACCCTCGGCGCCCCGCAAGCGACCCTGATCTCCGCACTTGCAGAAGGCGTGATCGGCGGTGACCCACGCTGGGATCTCATCGGCATCGGCGCAATCGTCGGTGTGGTGATCATCACCATCGACGAAATCCTCAACCGCACCACCAAGCGCAAGTACAAGCTCCCACCGCTTGCCGTCGGCATCGGCATGTACCTGCCTATGGCCGTCACCACGACCGTCACAGTCGGCGCCATCATCGGCAACGTCTATGACCGCTGGGTCTCCAAATCGAAGAACCCGGAGCCTGCCCGCCGTCTCGGCATTCTGATGGCATCCGGCCTGATCGTCGGTGAGAGCCTGTTCAACGTGCTGCTCGCCGGCGTCATCGTCGGAACCAACAACGCATCGCCCTTCGGCTTCATTCCGGCCGACGCATGGTCCGGCGCACTCCCGATGATCACAGGCATCATCGCCTTCTTCGCCCTGATCTGGGCGCTCTACGCCTGGACCAAGAAGCAAGCCGACAAGATCTAGGCCGCTTCCACCACCGCCTTCATCCGCAACAGCGCGCGCCAGAGCCCGATCCTCTGGCGCGTCGCATCGCTGAACAGCGGCACAAGCAGCACGCACCGCCAGCCCTCCATCGCCAGCTCTGCGCCCATCAACGCCGCACGCACAGTCGCCAGCGCCTCCTTGGCCTGCCTGCCGCCCAGATCCCGCGACACCACCACCAGATCCACGCGATGCTCACTTGCCTCGGCATCCACGCCGCCCGATGGCTCGCTCAAATGCCGCGCAATCTCAAGATAGGGATAAGCAGGCAAGGGCGATCCCAACTCTCCTACACGCACCGTATCCCCCAGCACCGCCTTCACCGCCGCATCCGCAGCCAACACTTCCAGTATCGCGCGCTCCAGCGCACTCTCCGCCCCGCTCACAGCCGCACCCGGCGCCACGGAGACACCAGCCCCGCAACGTCCTCCGGCAGCGGACCATTCAGCGTCTCGCCATCGCGCCGATGATAGGCGTGCGCCGCCAGCCGCTTCACAGCGAGCCGCAACGCCTCCGCCACATCATCCGGCCCCTCGCCGAACCCCGCGACATAGTCCACCTCGATCCCGTTATAGCGCTGCCCCGGCCACGGAAACGCGCCGCTCGTCCACACCAGCCTCGCCGAGCGCCCACGCGCCAGCGTGAACCGATCCGTCACCGTCTCCGCAACGCCCCCGCGCTCAAACACCCGCACTGCAACCAGCTCATCCGCCGGCCTGACAGGCATCACCACTGTACGCTTCTCGATCGCCCCGCGCGGCCAGGCATCCATCGTCGCCCGCAACGTGCGCGAAATCATCGCCACCCCCGCCAGCGCCTCGATCCTCGCCCGCGCTCCCGCAATCAGGCTGCCCACCAGCCCGTCCTCGCCATCTCCCGATATGCGCAGATAATCCTTCGTCTCGGCCAAACTCACAGGTTCGGCCGCCGGCTGCGCCAGCGTCGTTACGATCATTCCTGTTTTCCTTCTGGGTTTCGTCCTAGGCTGTGTGGCCAGAACGGAGTCGCCGATGGTCACCGGCCTCAATCACGCGAACATCTCGACAGCGAAGCTGCAGGAGACGATCGACTTCTTCGTCGGCGTCATTGGCCTCAAGCTCGGACCACGCCCGGATTTCCCGTTTGCCGGCGCCTGGCTCTACATCGCCGACCAAGCCGTCATTCATTTGGTCGAGCGGCCGCAGCCTCGCGTCCCCGATGGCGCGCTGGACCATATCTCGTTCACCGCACCGGATTTCGATGCAGCGCTCGCGCGCCTCGACCAGCTCGGCGTTCCATATCGCTGGTCACACATTCCATCCGGCTTCGGCCGCCAGTGCTTCGTCAAAGACCCCAACGGCATCACCATCGAGCTCACCGGCCCGGCGGGCTGAAACTGTCAACAAATGCCTTTAGGCATGCGGCATCAGACCGGAGACGCATGTGTTCAAGCCTGGCCTCTATCTCGCAGCACTGGTTCTTTCCGCTTGCACAGTCGCGCCTGCGCCTGCGCCAGAAACCAGCGACCTCGCGCAGCGCTTCACCAAAGTCGACCGCACCACCCAATGGCGACTGGCCGAAGAAATCCGCATCCCGTTCGACACGCACCACCCGCAAGGTATGGTCCGCATCGACGCCGACTTTTTCATCACCTCGGTCAACATCATCCGCGCAACCAAGCGCTATCCCACACCGCAGAACGGCATGGACCGCGACACAGGCGAGGGGCGCGGCCACCTCTTCCGCATGTCGGAAGACGGTGCCCTGAAGTCAGATATCCCGCTCGGCGAAGGCGACATCTACCACCTGGGCGGTCTGGACTTCGATGGCCGCTGGCTCTGGATACCCGTCGCCGAATATCGCCCCAACAGCCGTTCGATCATCTACCGCGTCGACCCGGTCACGCTCAAAGCCACCGAAGCCTTCCGCGTCCCCGACCATATCGGCGCCGTCGCCATGGATCGTCAAACGAACACGCTCGTCGGCGCAAGCTGGGGCAGCCGTCAGATCTATCGCTGGCCTATCCAGCCCGACGGCTCCGTCAAGCAATACGACCTCTCCGCACCGCCTACAAAAAACACCTCACACTTCATCGACTGGCAGGACTGCCACGGCCTGCCCAACCGACAGATGCTCTGCACCGGCCTCGCCGCATACGCGCGCCCGAACAGTACGCCGCTCGTCATCGGCGGCGCTGAACTCATTGATGTCGCCGGGCTCCGCCCCCTCTGGCAGACGCCAATAGAGCTCTGGTCGCCCACTGGCCACTCCATGCTTCAGAACCCCGCCTGGTTCGAGCCAACACCCAGCGGCCTGCGCGCCTGGTTCATGCCGGACGACGACGCATCTACGCTCTTTGCGTATGACGTCGATCTCGCGCCGCGCTGACCCGCACCACCTAACCCCACGTCACGTCTAGGCGTGGGCCTCACGGCGCTCTAAAGCTTCCGCAAACGTCAATCGATCGCGCAGGAAAACGCCATGAAACTCGACAGCTCCGTCTCCGCCATCGTCACAGGCGGCGCCTCCGGTCTCGGCGGCGCAACCGTGAAGGCCCTGCGCGCCCAAGGCGTCAAAGTCGCGATCTTCGACATGAACGAGAAAGTCGGCACGGCCTACGCCGCCGAAACCGGCTCGCTCTACTGCAACGTCAATGTCACCGACGACGCCTCCGTCGATGCCGGCTTCGAGAAGGCCCGCGCCACCAACGGCCAGGAGCGCATCCTCGTCAACTGCGCCGGCACCGGCATTGGCGTGAAAACCGCCGGCCGCAAAAAGGAAACGGGCGAGATCAGCTCGCACCCGCTCGATAGCTTCAACAAGATCATCCAGATCAACCTGATCGGCACCTTCCGCTGCATCTCGAAATCCGCAGCCGGCATGCTCACGCTCGACGTGATGGCCGATGGCGATCGCGGCGCGATCGTCAACACGGCCTCCGTCGCCGCCGAAGATGGCCAGATCGGCCAGGCCGCTTACTCCGCCTCCAAAGGCGGCGTCGTCGGCATGACCCTGCCCATCGCGCGCGACCTCTCGACGGAAAGCATCCGCGTCAACACCATCCTGCCGGGCCTGTTCAACACGCCGCTGCTCGCAGGTCTGCCCGACAACGTGAAAGCCGCGCTCTCGGCCACCGTCCTAAACCCGAAACGTCTCGGCGATCCGTCGGAATATGCCTCGCTCGCCCTGCAGATGATCCAGAACGCCTACTTCAACGGCGAATGCGTCCGCCTCGACGGCGGCATTCGCATGGCGCCGCGCTAGTCACCCCAAACGAAATTCGCGAGCCCCACCGGGGCTCGCGAACTCATTCAGATCCAGCTGTAAAGTCCTAGAAGTCCGCGCTGACCGACACCGACACCGTCCGCGGGTTCAGCGGGCGGAACGAGGCGGTCGAAGCGATCGACGACGAGATGAACGCCAGCTTGTCTTCATCGAACAGGTTGTCGATGTTCAGGCGCGCCTTGAACCGGCCCAGCGGACCCGTGCCATCGCCCGTACCAAAGTCGACATATGCCGCAACCGTCGTGTAGTCCGGGATCTCTTCCGTGTTCACGAAGTTCGAGTAGCGATCCGACTGATACTTCGCCGAGATGTTGGCGACGATCCAGTCCGTCGGCTCCCACGTCACGCCGCCGCTGAGCACCCATTCCGGGCTATCCGGCAGCGTCTTGCCAGACAGGCAGAGGATGGTCGCACTGGCGCAACGCGTGCTTGCAGTCGTGTTCGCAAAGTTCGGCACGTCATCCTGGAACGTCGTCTGGTTGTAGGTCAGCGTCCCGTTGAAATAGAGGCTGTGGTTGAAGAAGTCCGGCCGCCATGCGCCTGTGAATTCAAGACCGTAAGCCTCAACACCGCCAACGCTCTGATAGTACGTCTCCGTCGCGCCCGTCTGTCCCGCGAGCGGCACAGCATAGCTCTCGATCCGGTTATCGAACGTCGTGTAGTACGCCGCCACCGAGCCGTAGAACTCGCCACGCGTCGTCCGCGCGCCGATCTCGAAGTTATCGGATTCCTCAGCCTTCGGATTCGGCGTCGACACCACATTCAGCGGCGCCACAGAGAAGATGTCGTCCGTGCCGCGCGGCAGAGCAAAGTTCTGCGAGTATGAAGCAAACAACTGCTCGTTCGGCGTCACGTTCCAGACAGCGCCCACCATCGGCAGGAAGTTCTTCTCATACGTCTCACTCAGCGACTGCGGACCCCAGCCAGCAACCGTCGTCGTGCCGATTACACGATAATAGTCGTTGAAGTTTCGGTAGCCATCGAGCGAATAGTCAACCTTCAGCGATTTGACCCCGATTTCCACTTTCAGCGCGTCGTCGAGCAGGCTGATCGTGTCCTTCAGGAACACCTGCAGCGTTTCGCGCTCGCTGGTGTAATTGCGCCAGTAGTAGTTCACCTCGTTGAACAACACCGCGCCCGACTGCAAACCGCCAGCATGGTTCACGCGGCGCGTGAAGCGCGAGTAGTCATCGCCTTCGAGCCAGATACCCGTTTGCAGCGTGTGGTTCGCGATCTCGAACTCGCCCTTGGCGACGACACCCTTGCGCTCGCCCTCCAGGCTCGTCAGACCGAACGCGGTGCCGCGCGGCGCCACCACATTCAGACCAAGCGACTTCTGACGGGTGTAACGACCGTAGAGCGAAGTTGCCGAAGTCGGCGTGCCGTAGGTCTCGGGCGAGGAGCCCCAGCCCTTCTTGGTCTCGTAGTATCCGGTAACGGTCAGCGACGCGTCCGGTCCCAGTGCCGTGTGGAACGTGCTGCCAAGCAGCTGGTCGGTCCGCACGTTGAGACGGTCGAGCGACCAGCCCGTCGTGTCATACGTATAGCCCGGCACGTTGTATTCGAGCACGGTGCCCAGCGTGCCCGTAGGCAGCGTCGCCGAGTAGCCGCAATATTGCCCACCTTCACCGTTCGGGCAGAGCGCGCCGGAATTATACTGAGCCTTCGTCACGCTCGGTGAATCGAAATCGTAGAAATCGTTATAGACCCATTTGAAATCGACATACGCGTCGTCCCACAGGTCGACTTTCACCTTCGCTTCAGCGTGCTCGCGGTCGATCGTGCCTGCGCCGCGCGCCAGATTGCTGTCCAGCTTTGTGCGGCTGACATAGGCCGACAGCGGCCCGATCTTGCCCGTATTCAGCTTCACGAACGACCGGCGCAGCTTGTCGTCACCCCAGGCAACCGACACCAGACCGCCCAGTTCATCGCTCGGATCAATCGAATGATACTCAACGATCGGCCCCAGCGACGAATACGCTGGCTGCGCAACATCGCCTGCGCCAGGCGAGGCCACAACCGACCCAAGGTTCTCGTTGTCGACATAGCGGAAGATCGGGCTACCGCCGAACGCATCGCTGCGGCCCATCGGAATGCCATCCAGCACGAACGCGATCTGCTGCAGGTTGAACGCCCGCACCGTAACCGAGTTACCAAACTCGTAGAGGCCCAGCGCGCCTTCCGTCTGCACGTTGAAGCCCGGCAGGCTCTCCAGCATCTTCAGGCCCGAAATGCCCGCAGGCGCCGACAGCAGCGCTTCGCGCGTCACGGCCACTACGTTGCTCGCCTTGTCGAGACCGACCGCCTCGTCAGCTTCAGACAGTCGCCGGCCTTGAACAACAACCACGTCGTTCTGATCGGTGGCTTGCGGAGCAGCCGCAGGCGCTTCCTGCGCACACGCGGCTCCAATCGCCAAAGCCGAGCCAAATCCCAGCAACAAAGTCCTGAAAGCTACTGAACGCATGAAGTCACCCCTTGTGATTCCGTGACCGTACCCGGCACGCTCCCATACCGCGGGCGCGGTCCGACACGTCTCAAGCGACAAGCACTCGGGGCATCAAAGTTTCACACGACTGCCACACAGCAGCGCATGTTCGCGTCACCAACGCCCGGAAATCCGGCGTTGTGCGCGTACAGACCCGTGGTTGCGCCCCAACTGCCTGCCAGCGCGCAAGAAAAGCGCGGCAAACATGATCCGCAAACCGATGAATTCTGCTTAACTTATGACCAGCGCTACGCTTCAGGCCGCCGACCGGCGGTGGCGTCATCCACCGCGAAGCGCCACAGGCCATCCGCACCCTTGGTCAGCACTTCCATCGAAACGCCATCGGAATTGATCCAGCCTTCCGGCTCGAGCATCTCCCAGCGTAGGCTGGCGAGCGCCATGCTTCCTGCTACATGCACGAAATCATACTTGCCGCGCAGCTTGAACGGCGAAGCGAAAAAGCCTGCCAGCGCTTCCTTGATCTGCGCGTGTCCAGCAGCCTTCTGGACGCCATCAAAGGTGAACACGGCATCCGGCTCATACAGGTCCAGCATGCCCGCCTCATCGCGCGCGTTGAACCGCTCCGCGAAAGCCTCAGCCATCAATTCCGGTGACGCAACGCCCATGATCAACTCCCCATTTTGTATGGGGCGCATCTTCAATACGCGGCAGTGGAGATCAAGCGCCCAGATCGGGAACTCAGATCAGGCAATCAGGGCCGGCTTCCACCGCCCGAGTCATCAATGATGAAGCGCCACAGCCCGTCCTCGCCGCGCCTCTGCACTTCCGTCGAAACACCTTTGGCGACCGTAGCGCCAGTTGCGTCGAACAGCTCCCACTTGAACCGCGTCAACGCGATATCGTCCACCACATGAACGTTGATGTTCTCGCCCTTGAACTTCAGCCCCGCCAGCATGAAGCCCGCGATCGCGCCTTCGATCTGCTTGCGGCCAACCGCCTTCTCCACGCCGTCATACGTAAAGATGGCGTCGTCGGAATAGAGTTGGGCAAACCCGGCCGCATCCCCGGAGTTGAACTTCTCGATGAACGCGTCGGCTGTGCGTTCCGGTGAAGGCGAACCCATGCAAAATCTCTCCGCTGACCCGGCAAAGTTAGGCTTCACCGGGTCAGCCGTCGAGTTAACTACCGCTCAGCTTATGAAGCGGCGAGCTTCATGACCCACCGCTTCCGTCAGGAGGCGGCAAACTTCATGACTTTGATGGCGTCGAAATTCTGCACGCCCCCACCCACGCGCTTGGTCGTGTAGAACAGCACGTAGGGCTTCAGAGAGTACGGGTCACGCAGAACGCGGGCCCCCTGGCGATCCACGATCAGATAGCCACGACGGAAATCGCCAAACCCGATCGAGAACGAGTTCGCCGCGATGTCCGGCATGTCCTCGATCTCGGTCACCGCATAGCCAAGCAGGCTCGCCGATTCTCCCGCCGCACCCGGACGCCACAGATAGTTGCCGTCGCCATCCTTCAGCTTGCGCACCGCCGACACAGTCCTGCGGTTCATCACGAAGCGAGCGTTGGCGCGATACTGGCTCTTCAGCGCATAGACCAGATCGATCAGCTTGTCGGCGGGGTTGCTCGCTGCGAATGCGCCAGCGCCGCCCGACAGGATAAAGCCGATCTTGTCCCAGGCATGGCTCGCATCCGCGATCATGTCGTAGCTCAGGAAGCCCTTCGGCTTGTTCGAGCCATCACCCGTCACGAACGCAGTCGACTCCTGCGCCGAGAAGCTCTGCTCGACTTCATCCGCAAGCCACTCGTCGACATCGGCATATGCATCGTCCAGCAGCGTCTGCGTCGCCGCCGGCATCGCATAGAGCTCCGCCGCCGGAAACTCGAGCAGGTCGAGCTGTGGCGCTGTCGTCTCCGCGCGCGACCCCGTCTCCGCCGCCCATGCCGACGTCGTACCCAGGCTCACCGGCTTGCGGAACACCGTCGCCGACGTCTGGCGAACAGAAGCAATCTGGCGCATCGGCGAAGACGCCATCAACCTCTGCTCGATCAAACGATCCAGCTCGGGCGGCGCCACATAACCGCCCTGCGCCTCCGTACCGACATTCACCGACTTCAGGTCCAGCCGCGCAATCCCGCTGTCATCGCCGCGGCGCATGTAAGTGCTCCACGCCGATTTGTGCTCGGGATCACCCTTGCGCGGATCATCCCCCATCGCCGGCCGAGCCTGCTCCAGCGCCAGCCGCTCCAGCGCACTGCGTTGACGATCCAGCGACTGCTCGATCTTCTTGAGCTTTGCATCCAGCAGCGGGTCCGGCGCGCCGCGCTTCTCGATCTCCTCGATCCGCGCATCATTCGCCGCCTTCAACGCCTCGAAAGCCGCCATCATCTCGTTCGCCAACGCACGTGCGTCCACATTCACGCCCGAAGGCGCGTTCATCTTCGTCTCGATTGTCATGGGTTTCCCTAAATCAGCTTCGCTCAAACAATCCCCGACGCCGCGAAGCCCAGCGCCGATTCAAACCTGCTTCGCACACGCCAAACAAAAAGGGCGCAGCCAGCAGCCGCGCCCTTCTCATTTGGGTCTGCGTATAAGTCCTAGTTCGCCGTCTGCGGAAGTCCCGCGGAAATCCCCGGCCCCAGCGTCGGCTTGATGCCCTTCGCTTCAAGCTCACGCGCACCGGCCAGAATTCCCGGCATGGCGTAATTGCCTTCATGGCACGCAAACTCGTAAAGCGGCTGCGACGTGTTCAGCGCCATCTCGCCTTTCCATGTCTGCGTGTACAGCGTGGGGTCTTCGACCGTGAACTCATACAACACCTGATCCTTCGACCAGCGCGAGAAGCGCTCAGTCAGCTTTCCCGTCGGCGAGATCAGGCTCGGCTGCAGCGGGTTCACGTTGCGTCTCCACCACCAGCGTATCGCCTTCATACCAGCCCACAGAATCTCCCGCCCATTGCGGAATCTCTTTCGGCCCGTGCTTCACCGCAGCAGCGTTCGCCACGATCGGAATAACCCGCGCGTGATGCACCATCTCGACCACGATCATCACCGCGTCCGGCGACTGCACGATCTGCAGCGTCGAGTTGTACATCGCATTCTGCATGATCGGCCCGGCCGTCGTCTCGGTCATCAGGCAGCGCTCGAACAGCGGCCGCGTCTCCGGCCCGTCGAAGTTCGTGCCCGCCACCGCATCCTTGTGCCCGCGGTCATAACGCTGCGCACCCGGCTTGAACGGTACGCGCCCATTCGCCGGCTCTGTGATCCACGATGTGCGCAGCTCGCCACGCACTTCCCCCAGCCGCGTACCCGGATCAATCCAGAACGCATTGTAGCCACGGTCAGCATTCTTGTCGGCCAGGATCGACAGATCATTCGGATCGCTGCCCTGCGCCGCTTCTTCCTGACGGGTCAGCATGATCAGCGGATTATTCTCGACAATCTCGCGTCCTTCCTTCTCGGTCACAACCAGCTTGTCGACGCCACGAGGCCGCTGAAGGCTCGTGATCGACGTGCTGTTCCAGAACCCCTGAATGTCCGGCACGCCCCATGTCGTCTTCGGCGCGGCGTAACCCGGCGCATGCTGCGCGGATGCGCTGCCAACAAAACCAACACCCGCCAGCGCGGTGCAAATCAAAAGTGCCCTGACCATTAAATACTCCTACGCGACAATCGCTGCCGCAGACTGTCTGGAAAAAAGGGCGCAGCCTCTGCCGCGCCCTTCGTCTTCCCGTCCCACCAAAACCTAGTTGAAGCCCTCGCCGCCCGTCTCGTCGCGCGACAGCACGATGCCTGCGGTGATGCCCGGACCCATACCCGGCACCTTGCCCTGGCTCTCGAGTTCACGTGCGCCGGCCAGAATGCCCGGCATCGCGTAATTGCCTTCGTGGCAAGCATATTCGTACAGCGGCTGCGATTCATTCAGCGCCATCTCGCCCTTCCACGCCTGGCTGTAGAGCGAGGGATCATCGACCTCGAACGTGTAGAGGATCTGGTGATCGTTCCAGCGCGAGAAGCGCTCCGTCAGCTTGCCGTCCTTCGTGATCATCGCGCGCTGGTTCGGATGCACATTCGTGGTCTCCACCACCAGCGTATCGCCCTCATACCAGCCGACGCTGTCGCCACCCCATTTCGGGATCGCGCCATGCTTTGCATCCGCCTTGCTCGCCACGATCGGAATGATCCGCGCATCATGGTTCATCTCGACCACGATCATCACCTGGTTCGGCGTCTGCACGAACTGCATCGTATTGTTGTACATGCCGTTCTGCATCACCGGACCATACGATCCCGAGAATCCCAGCACGCAGCGCTCGGCCTGCGGCCGCGTCTCCGGTCCATCGAAATTGGTGATCGAATACCCACCCGCCGTCCGCGCACCCGGCTTGTAGGGAATGCGCCCATTCTCCGGCACAGTGATCCACGACGTGCGGATCTCGCCCTTCACCGTCGCCATCTTCGAACCCGGATCGATCCAGAACGAATTGTAGCCACGGTCCGGATTCTTGTCCTCGAGCAGCTTGGTGTTGTTCGGGTCCTGCCCGTTCGTCGCCTGGTCCTGCTTCGACAGCACGATCAGCAGGTTGCGGTTCACCAGCCGCTCGGCTTCCTTCTCGCTGACCACCAGCGACTTCGCATCGCCCGGGCGCTGCATCGAGGTCACCGACGTGTTGTTCCAGAACCCCTGCAGGTCCGGCGCCCCCCACTTTGTCTTGGGCGTCGCATACCCCTGCTCAGCTCCCTGCGCGGCAGCAACGCCCGCGCCTAGCACAGCAGCAATGCACAAGGCCGTAGCGGCCAACAGCTTCGTCTTCACGGCGTGCCTCCTCAAGCAGAGCCGTCCCGTCTACCGGTGATCGGCGCAATCGCTGGGTGAATCCTACCCCCCGTTTCCGTCTGCGGAAAGGTTGCCCCAACGTCAGGCGGTCCGCACATTTACGGGAAGAACCGTGGAATCCCCAACACAAGGCAAAGCCGCACCCGCCGCAGCAAACCTTGCCCCCGGCAACATCGGCGACGTCACCAGCGAAATCTCCCGCAGCTCGATCTCACGCAGCTCCCGCCCCCGCACCACCCGCGGCGACCAGTCCCGCGCAATGAACCCGATCGACAGCCCGCTCATCGTACGCTGACCGATCAGCCGCAGCGCCGCCGCGCCCGCCGCCGTCTCATCCGTCACCAGCCCACGCACAAACAGCCCGCGCCCATCCTCGCGCATCGCTGTCCACCGCCCTGCCGTCCGCCCGCCGACATGGCTCAGCAACATCCCCACACCACTCCCCCGAGCGAGCGACCGCGTAAACGCCCCCGCCCGCACCACATCGCCCGCCAGGTCCTCGACCCCGAACAGCGACGCATATCCCTCGATCACCAGAGACTTCATCCAACCACCTCGCCACAATCCGCCGCACCTTTGCGACAACCCGCGACAAGCGCGGGAAACTCCAGAGACAGCTTTCGCGAAAAGGTGAGTGATCCTTCTGGAGGGGATCACCTCATGTCGCACGACACGCATGATCACGATCGCGGCCTGCCCGCCGATCTCGAAATGTTGCTCAATCAGCTCCGCCCGCGTCGCAACGTCTTGCGCATGCTCGGCATGTCCGCCGGCGGCCTCATCCTCACCGGCTGCGGTGGCGGCGGCTCATCCGACGGCACAACCACCACCGGCACAACGACAGGCACGGGCACAACAACCGGAACCTCAACCTCGTCAGCCTGCTCCGTCACAGTGTCGGAAACCGAAGGCCCCTATCCCGCCGATGGCTCGAACTCCTCCAACGGCACACTGCGCAACGTCCTCGCCACTTCCGGCGTCGTCCGCAGCGACATCCGCTCCAGCTTCGGCGGCGTCTCGACCAACACAGCCGCTGGCCTGCCCGTCACCCTCGCTATCCAGATCGTGAACACCAACGCGTCCTGCGCGCCGCTCGCCGGCTACGCCATCTACATCTGGCACTGCACGCAGTCGGGCCAGTACACGCTCTATGATCTTCCCAACGAGAACTATCTCCGTGGCGTCCAGGTGACCGACGCCAACGGCATGGTCTCCTTCACCACCATCTTCCCGGGCTGCTATAGCGGCCGCTGGCCGCACATCCATTTCGAGATCTATCCGACCCTCGCCACAGCCACGTCCTACCGCAACAAGGTGCTGACCTCGCAATTTGCGCTGCCGCAAGCCGTCTGCAACACCGTCTACAATCTCACCTCCGGCTACACGTCCAGCCGTTCGAACTTCCAGAGCATCTCGCTCGCAACCGACAACGTCTTCCGCGACAACACCACGGCCCAGATCACGGCCATGACGCCCGCCTTCTCCGGCGACGCGACCAGCGGCTATTCCGCCGCCGTCACGGTCGGCGTCGCGGTCTGAACTACTGTCTGTCCAGCTTGGCCTCGATCCGGTCGAGCTGGGCAGACGCCAGCTCCAGCTTCACCTCGACTCGCGTCAACCGCACCGCCGTTCCGGCCTGCTCGGCCACCTGTGCCTCGGCGTCCCGCAGGCGCTCGGCAACGCCGCCCGCCCACACAAAGATACCGGCGGATTCAACCGCGATTGCTAAAATCAGAGCCCATGTGATTTTTTTGTCGATCATCCTCAAATCCTCTGCTACATAGGAATTCTCTCGGGCTGGGCGGCGCGTGTGTGCGTTCTCGGGAGTTCTCATCTTGAAGCGGGCGGATGTCGTCAGCGTTGGTCGCCTCTTTGCAGGCTCAGCGCGTTTTCGATGCGGCCCGGCTCGTCCCGGTTTTCACTGGGGCCCGCCGCAAGTCGCCCAACTCCTCGTCGATCTCGAAACCGCCGCCGAAGATTCAGTCGATGAAGAAGACGTTCCTGAAGAACGGTTCTATCTCGGTGTGATCTCGGTCACGCCGCTCGGCAAAGGCCTCGCCACACTCCTTGATGGGCAGCAGCGCCTCGTCACCCTCGCCATGTTCCTCGCCTTCGCGCGCGATCGCCTGCCGACCAATCGCGAACGCAACCGCATCGATAGGATGCTGATGCGCCGCGCCTTTGGCCGCGTGCCCGAGCCGCGCCTGCGCCTCGCGCCGGAAGATCACGCCTGGTTCGCGCACTTCATCCTGCCGCCCGGCGCCACCCGGCGCCTGCCGGCCACCGCGCCCCTCGGCTCACCGCGCGAACTTCTGCTCGCCGCGCGCTTCATGGAGCATGCCTTCAACGATTATTCGGTCGCCGCCCTGCGCAACATCATGGATTTCCTGATGCACCACACGGCCTTCGTGCGCTCGGTCGTCGAACAACGCCCGTCCTTCGCCCCAGCCCTCCCAGCCCTGCCCACACCCTCGCGCGGCAGCCAGATGTGGGACGACGAACCTTTCCCGACGCCCAACCGACCGCGCTACAACGTAGCCGCGGAATAATCCTCACAACTCATCGACCCCTAAGACGTGCCCACTTCCGTGAGCAGCCAACTGGAGTCCATCTATGGCGCAGCGCATCTTCATCGCCGTCGTCTTCATAGGCCTGATGAGCCTGTCCGTATTGGCGTGAGCGCATAAACCAATCCACCAGTTGTCATCCCGGAAGCGCGCAGCGCTATCCGGGAACCATTATGAGAGTACGACGACCTCCCGATGGGTCCCGGCTCTCAGCTTCGCTACGGCCGGGATGACAAGCTGTGAATCTGGCTCACCCTCACACCCCAGCCATCCGCCGCTTCTCCTCCACCGTCAGAAAACTCGCCGCATCAATCCGCGCCCATTGCTCTGCGCGCTCCTCCTGAAACGCCGGCACGCCCTCCAGGTCAGCAACAACCCCACCGCCAACCCGCTCCCCCAGCCACACCGAAATCCCCCGCGCCGCCTTGTTCACCAGCGGCAACACCGTCAGCCGCCAGAACGCCGAATTGGCCTCGCGATAATTCGCGTACGTCGCATCCCCCGGAATCCCGAGCAGCATCGGCGGCACGCCAAACGCCAGCGCGATCTCGCGCGCCGCCGCATTGCGCTGCTCCACGAAATCCATGTCCGCCGGCGACAGGCTCATCGGTCGCCAGTCCAGCCCGCCCTCCAGCAGCATCGGCCGCCCCGCATTCGGCGCGCCCCTGAAATTGAGATCGAGATCGTTCTTCAGCTCCGCTCGCTGCTCTTCCGTCAGCGCCTCCGCGCCCGAATAGACCAGCGCCCCCGAAGGCCGCGCCGCATTGTCGATCAGCGACTTCGTCCACGCCCCGCCCGCATTGTGAATGTCCACCGCCCGCGCCGCAGCCTCCAGTGGTGAATGCCCGTCATAATCATTCGCCGGATGAAACAGCCGCAGGTGCATCACCGGCGAAAACCCATCCGCCTCGCGTCCAATCCTGCGTACCTCGCTTCCCACCCGATGCTCCCACGCCACAGGCCATCCACGCGGCCCTTTAAGGGCTTTCATCCGGTCCGGCCGCAACACGAACAACTCGCGCACCTCGCCATCGATCGACACCGCTTCGAGAAAAGCGTCGCCCGTCACCGTCAGGTGCCCGTAGAATGTCTCCAACAGATCCGGCCCCGCCTGGTCAGCATTCGGCTTCGCCATCAGCTCCGCCAGCTCACCATCAGCCCCAACAGCGCGAAAACCGACACTCCCCGCCGCCTCCGCAATCATGCGCACGCAACGATACGCAACCGGATTACGCTCGAACCCCTCGCGCGTCAGTTGCCCGAGCCCCGACCACTGCGCCGCGCGCAGATCGGAAATCGCAACCAGCGGCGCGGCGGATTTCGCCTCGCGCTTCCTGAATAGTCTCATCATGTCCTCCGATATGGGGCTGGGCCTAGTCGCCGCTGCAATTGAACTGGCCAACAAGCGCGCCGCGCCGGAAGGCGCTTCAGGCGTCTGTTTCCTGATCCGTGGCCCCGCGCTGACCCACTTGTCGACCATGAGCCAATATACCCCGGCCCGCGGCGCCGTAGATTCTGAAACGCTCCATCCCCCAACTTTGGTGAACAACACCCTGTTTGAATGGATGAAAGTTTTCAGCCGTCCTACAGTTTCGCTCCACCTCTATCCCCCATTCTCGGGCCTCGGCCGCATGCAGCGGAGTTGGAGAGGCACGCCATGGCGATTGAAGCTGCCCAGTATATTCGCGCAAACGAACAAAGCCGCCGCGACGACGCGCGTGAAGCCGCCTCGCAATATCTCGCAACACGCGCAGAATACCGCCGCACCGCGCGCATCGAGGCGGCAAAAGCCTCCGCCGCCCAACGCCCCACCGTCGCCGACCGAGCCCCCAACAGCGCTACCGAAACCGAGCAACGCCCGCGCGCGAAACCGACCAACGGCACCGGCCTCATGGTCGACGTTCTCGCTTAGAAACAGCGTTACCAACCCGCTAACCACGCCGACGCAATCGCACGCGCCGCGCCGACGCGCCCTTCACCACAACCTGCCATCCTGCGCCGGTCGCAGTCTGCGGCTGTAACAGGACTGCCCTATGTCGCTCGACCTCACAGGCATCAACCGCGCGACCGTCATCACCAAGCGCGAGCGCTCGATCTATCGCGACGCACAAGATGCAGAGTTCAAACAGCGCAAGATCACCAACATAGCGGATCTGCTCGATCGCGGCCCGCGCGCCCGCGCCGGCCACCACACCGCTCTCGTCGTCGACATAAAAGCCTAGCGCTTGCGCACACTCGTGCGCTTCGCAGGACTCGTCGCCTGCAGCGTCGCGATCTGCCAGGTATTCCCCCAGCCATCGCGAACGATCCCGCGCCGGTCGCCATAGGCCGTATCGTGCGGCTTCTCCACCGACTTCGCGCCCGCCGAAATCGCCTTGCGGTACGTCTTGTCCGCGTCCTCGACATAGACATACAGGCACGCCGTATAGGGCTCGCGCACATCGGCATCGCTGATCATCACGATGGAATCCCCGATGCGCATTTCCATCGGACGCCCCGCCGCCTGCCGCCCCGTAGCGCCGAACACCGTGCGCAGAAACGTCGCCAGCCCGCGCACATCCTCGGTAAAAATACGCGGCGTCACAGTCCGCCAGCCGTCAGGCTGAAATCCGGCCATCACCAACCCCACCGCGGACAAGTCGAGACCCTGCCCGTCCTTGATCGCAAAACCTGTCACAGCGACCCGGACCACGCAAAAGAATCTCGTATTCTAGGCCCTCAACGCTCCTCAACGATGCTTGAAGTGGCAGCGCGGATTCACCCGTCGCGCGAGTTACCGCAACGATGCCGCGCGCTTCCCGCCCCGGATTCTGAATCAAAACGCCGCAGCGGTTAACCATTGACACATCAAAATAAAGGCTTCGCACGCATCATCGTTTACGAACGATTCACGCGACCAGCACATACTTGCTATCGTAGGAGACAATCATGAGCGCCGACGCGACAGGCGCGATCGGACCAGTCTCGGTCCGGTACGCCGCGCAAATCCGGGAACTGCTCTACGCGCAAGCCATGCAACGCATGGCTGCCGATCAGGAAGCCGCGCGCGCAAACGCCGACGCCGAACGCGCTGCCCGCCACGAGCCGAAGGTCAAGGAAGTCGAGCTCAACGCCAAGATCGATCCCCTGCACACGATCCAGCGCCCCGAAGCCGTGAAGCCCTCCGTCGAAACCACCACTCCCGTCGCCGACAAGCCGAAGGCCGCCGACACCAGGCTCGGTCAGTACGTCGACATCCAGGCCTGAACTGGCCAGCCTGAACAAGCAGGCCTGAACTGGCGCGCACCAGCGCAAACCGCTACCGCCTCGACTACGACAAGTGGAAAGAAGGCGCGCCCTACGACGTCGCCGCGTTATCCGACATCACCGGCGAAGAACGCCAACCCCAAAAAATAGGGTGCATTGAAGCGCAGCGGAAATGCACCGTCAGCGTCCGATGCCGACACGGTGCATCAAGACGCACGCCACGAACATACAGGATAAGCGCTACAGAGCCGCCGCCCATCGAACCACGAGCGCGCAAGCCACTCACTGCCCTTTGAACATCTCCGCAAACGCCGGAACGTCGCGCGCCCACGCCATGTCCTTCGCGTCCGCCCGCTTCGCCGCTGGCCGCGACGCACAACGCTCGACATACGCCGTGAACGCCGGTTTCTCGGGCAGCCATTTCTGCCGCATCACATAGCCCATGCTGCCCGCCACCTGCACGTCCGCTGCCGTGAAGCGATCGCCCGCAACATACTCATGTTCGGACAAGCGCCGCTCGAGGTTCGCGACCAGATCCTCATACGATCCGAACGACACGCCGCTCGGTGGATACTCCAGCTTCAGCGTATGCACAGCCACAGCCGGATCGAACACCGAGTCCGCATAGACAAGCCACGTCAGATACGGCCCCCGCGCAGCATCGCCGATCTTCGGCGCCAGTCCCGCCTGCGGAAACGCATCGCCAAGATAGATCGAGATCGCCCCGCGCTCCGTCACGATCACGCCGTCATGCTCGATCGCCGGCACCTTCTTGTTCGGCTGGATCTTGCGATACGAGTCCGGCACCGGCGCACGAATATCCACCAGCTCGATCTCGTACGGCTGGCCCAGCTCTTCCAAGAGCCACAGCACATTCGTCGAGCGCGACCACGGCGCATGATAGAATTTCAGCATCGAACGTCTCTCTCATTTCCTTGTCCAGCGAGCTAAGCCGCCGCCACGGGAAACAAGCTACGCCTGCCCTGCTGACAGGTAGGTGTCAGCATATTGGCGGCAGCCCGATTTTGATCGAAACAAAGCGGAGAACCGCCTCAGCCCATCCGCTTCATGGCGCAGACCTTGTTGCCATCCGGATCGCGCAGATAGGCGAGATACAGCTCCATCGTCGGCCCCTTGCGGATGCCCGGCGGATTTTCGATGGCAGTGCCGCCATTGGCCAGCCCCGCCTCATGCCAGGCATGTGCCTGCTCCGGGGTGTCGACCGCAAATCCGATCGTCGCGCCGTTCGAAATCGTCATCGGCTGTCCGTTGATCGGCTCGGTCACGCCGAACACGCCCGTCTTGGTGCGATAGAACATGCGATGCCCATCGATCACCGCCGGCTTCACGCCAATCGCGCCCAACGTCGCGTCATAAAACTTCTTTGCCCGCTCGAGATCATTCGTCCCGACCATCACATGCGAAAACATGAGTGCTTCTCTCCCCGTCTGGTCCCCCACGATTGCGCCAACTCCCGCACAGTGACAATGCCCCC